>ERZ773241.1579-NODE-1579-length-21093-cov-7.379123_pt1 | contig 21093 bp, 9 predicted proteins | sample MGYA00580989_ERZ773241 | MGnify/ENA primary metagenome ERZ773241 (study PRJEB29015, sample SAMEA2737804) | human gut metagenome | biome: human gut; feature: human-associated habitat; material: faeces | place: China | collected 2012 ... | reverse complement strand
TCTTAAAATGTCAAATGTCAGACTTGCATTTTGGTTTTCAAAAGATTATAATAAAGTCATTCCTACTTAATTTTATTTAGCAAGCGCACAAAAAAGCATACTTTTCCAATTTTGTTAAAGATAACAGTGATTGTATACTTCACTTTATTTTTTTGTGCGCATTACACAAAACAACGACAAGGAGTCAATCCATGGACGATTTGGACCACAAAATCCTACAACTGCTGGCGGAAAATGCGCGTATGCCCGTTAAGGACATCGCCCAGCGGGTCAGCCTGACCAGTCCCGCCGTATCCAGCCGCATCCACCGCCTGGAGCAGGAGGGCGTCATCGGCGGGTACACTGTCGTGCTGCGCCACCCCGACGCGCCCGCGCGGGTCGAGGCGCTGATCTCGGTGCTGGTGGACGCAGCGACCCGCGCGAGCTTTCTGACCATGATCGAGCAGGAGCCGCAGGTCTTGCAGTGCTTCCGCGTAACAGGCAGCTACAACTTTATAATTAAGGTAAGCTGCACCGACATTGACGCGCTGGAGCACCTGCTGACCAAGATGCAGAAGATGGGCTCCACCAACACCCAGATCATCCTGAACACCCAGCTGGACCGCGGTCTGGCATTCGACGAATAAGCGAGGTTTTTATGGCACATTTTTGCAAAAACTGCGGTCTGCTGACTGCCCCGTACGACGAGCGGTGCCCCAAGTGCGGCGCACCGCTGCCGCATATCCCGATGAGCGAGGCTCTGTTGGAGTCCATGCGTCAGTCCCCGGAGGGTACCGCTGAGACCGGCGAGCCGCTGTACGAGCAGGACCTAGAGGAGGACCGCATCGACGCCATGAGCCAGGGCGCGACGACGGCGGCCATGCTGCTGTTCGCCATCCCCATCGCCGGGTTCGTGCTGGCGGTGGTGTGGAGCTTTGGCGGCACGCAGGACCCTGCCCGCAGGCGGCTGGCCCGGGCGTACCTGATCCGTGCGCTGGTCGTGGCGGGGCTGGTCATCCTGTTTGTGGCTGTGGCCGCGATGGTGTTTACCGCCGCGCTGCACAGCCAGCTGGCCTACTACTATTACCGTTGAGGAGGCGCCATGAAAGCATCTGTCATCATCCCGAACCTGAACGGCGCGGGTTGGCTGCGGGATTCCATCGAGTCCGTCTGGGCGCAGACCGAGCAGGATTTTGAGCTGATCGTCATTGACAACGGCTCCACCGACGAGAGCCTGGACATCGCCCGCAGCTACTGCGGGCGGGACCGCTACACTTTAATTGAGAACGCCGGGAACACCGGCTTTTCCCATGCGGTGAACCAGGGCATTGCGATTGCCAAAGGCGAATACATGGCGCTGTTCAACAACGACGCCTTTGCGGAGCCGGATTGGCTGGCGGAGCTGATCAAAACCGCCGACGCCGACCCGAAAATTTTTGCGGTCAGCAGCCTGATGCTGCGCTACTATGAGCCGGAGCTGGCCGACGACGCGGGCGACTACGTGACGATCCTGGGCTTTGCCTGCAAGCGCGGCGATGGCTTAAAGGCCAGCCGCTATACAAAGCCCTGCCGTGTGTTCAGCGCATGCGGCGGCGCGGCGCTCTACCGCAAGTCGATTCTGGACGAGATCGGCGTGTTTGACGAGCTGTTTTTCGCCTATTACGAGGACGTCGATTTGAGCTGGCGTGCGAACAATTTCGGCTACAGGAACGTCTACTGCCCCACGGCCCGCTGCCGCCATATCTGCGGCGCGACCACCGGCGCTGTGCGCTACAACCCGTTTAAGAGCATCCAGAGCGGGCGCAACAGCATTCTGCTGCCTTACAAGAACCAGCCGATTTTGATGTTGGTTTTGAATTTTATCCCGATGCTGCTGGGGTATCTGCTCAAAGTGCTTATGTTCCGGCTGCGCGGCTTCGGCGGAGATTACGCGAAGGGCTTCCGCGAGGCGTGGACGGCGCTGCCGAAGATAAACAAACCGAAATTCAAGTGGCGGAACCTGCCCAATTATGTCTGGGTGGAGTTCAGTCTGATCGCCGGGCTGTTCAAGTACATTGTGTACCGCGTGCAGCGGGCGTTGAAGATCACGTAATGGGGGGCCTTGCCTTTCATTTTGCTGCGCTGTAGGGGCCGGGCAGTTTCCGCAGACTCCCTTTTCTCTTACTTTCTTCGAGAAGAAAGTAAGCAAAGAAGCTTTCAATATCTCAACCAAAAAGCACCTGCTGACCGGTCACACGCATACCGGTCAGCAGGTGCTTTTATTTTACTTGTTCAGAATTTCTTTGGTTCTTTCTTTGCAAAGAAAGAACATCTCTCGTTTAATCCTCATCCGCAAAGTTGCCCAATGCCTTTGCCTGCTCGATGACCTTGTTCTCGAGCATCTGCGGCAGGGTCTCATACCGGACAAACTCGAAGGTGAAGTAGCCGCGGCCCTGGGTCAGCTGGCGCAGGAAGGTGGTGAAGTCCTGCATCTCGGCCACGGGGACCTCGGCCTCGACGACCTGCAGGCCGTCGTCATCGGGGTTCATGCCCAGCACGCGGCCGCGGCGCTTCGTGACCTCGCCCATAATATCGCCGGTGTTGTCGGCGGGGACGTGGGCTTTCAATGCGCCGATGGGCTCAAGCAGGACGGGGCCGGCCTCGGGGATGGCGGCCTTATACGCGAGTTTGGCGGCCATAATGAACGCCATTTCGCTGGAATCAACAGGGTGGTAGCTGCCGTCCAGCAGCGTGGCCTTCATGCCGACCATCGGGTAACCGGCCAGCACGCCGTGCTCGGCGGCCTGACGGACGCCCTTCTCGACTGCCGGGAAGAAGTTCTTCGGCACGCTGCCGCCGAACACGTTCTCGGCAAACTCGATGCCCTCGCCCTCGATGGGCTCGAACTGGATCCAGACGTCGCCGAACTGGCCGTGGCCGCCGGTCTGCTTCTTGTGGCGGCCCTGCGCCTTGCAGCTCTTGCGGATGGACTCACGGTACGGCACGCGCGGATTCTCGAGCGTGATCTCGACGCCGAACTTATTCTTCAGCTTGGCCAGCGCGACCTCCAGATGCTGGGTGCCCAGACCGCTGATGATCTGCTGCTTCGTCTCGGGGTCGACCACGAACCGGATGGCGGGGTCCTCCTCGATCAGGCGGGCCAGCGCACTGCCGACCTTACCCTCGTCACCCTTCTTGGCGACCTTGACGGCCATGCGGTAGCTGCTGATGGGGTACACAGGTGCGGGCAGCGCCACAACGCGGGCGGGGTCACACAGGGTATCGCCGGTCTTGGCGGTGGCCAGCTTGGCAACTGCGCCGATGTCACCGGCGGCGATTTCGGGCGTGTCGGTCTGCTTTTTGCCGCAGACGGTCAGCGTCTTGCCCAGGCGCTCCGGCTGGCCGGTGCGGGCGTTGACGGCGTTGCTCGTCGCGGTCAGCCTGCCGGACAGCACCTTAATAAAGCTCAGCTTGCCGACAAACGGGTCGGCCACAGTCTTAAAGACGTAGGCGCACAGCGGGGCGGCGGGGTCGGCGGTGATCTCCACCGGCTCGCCGCCAGACTCGCCCACGGCGGACGCGGTGTCCGCGCCGGGCAGCAGCACGTTCATGTTGTAGAGCAGCATATCCAGCGCCTGCGCGTTGACGGCAGAGCCGCAGAACACGGGCGTGATCTGGCCGCTGCGCACGCCGGAGGCCATGCCCTGGACGATCTCCTCTGTGGTGAAAGCCTCACCCTCGAAGAACTTCTCCATCAAAGCCTCGTCGGTCTCGGCGATGGCCTCGCTCATGGCCTGGATCAGGCCCTCAAAGCGGTGGCCGATGTCGGGCAGGTCGATCTGGACCTGCTTGCCGCCTTCGTATTTGAAGGCCTTCTGGCTGAACAGGTTGATGTAGGCGACGGTGCCGTCGTCCAGACGGACGGGCACGACGCAGGGGCAGACACTGGGGCCGAACTTGATCTTCATCTGCTCCAGGATCTTAAAGTAGTCGGCGTTTTCCAAATCAGCCTTGGTGACAAAGATCATCCGCGCCTTGTTGTTTTTCAGCGCCAGCTGGTACGCCTTCTCGGCACCGACGGTCACGCCGGAACGCCCGGACACACAGATCAGCACGCTCTCGGCGGCCATGATGCCCTCGGCAGCGCCGGTCTCAAAATCAAACAGACCCGGTGCGTCGATCAGGTTGTACTTGATGCCCTCGTACTCGACGGGGACAACGCTCGAGTTGAGCGATGCCTTGCGGCGGATCTCCTCGGGGTCAAAGTCGCTGGCGGTGGTGCCGTCCTCGACACGGCCCATACGCTCGGAAGCGCCGCTCATGTACAGCAGTGCCTCGGTCAGCGTCGTTTTGCCGCAGCCGGCGTGGCCGGCCACCAGAATGTTGCGGATGTCTTTGCTTGCGTAGCCCATGGATCGTCAAACCTCTTTTCGCGCCGGGGCATTTCCAACTGCCCTGCGGCGTAGATATTCTTTGCGGCGGAGCGATTTTTGAACACTCCCGCCTGTTTGATACTACTTTACCACATTATCATGGAAATTTAAACAGTTTTTTCTGATTTTTTGTAAAAAATTTTAGGCAAAAGATTGTGGAAAGTGTAAAAAATCAAAAAAAGCCGCCCAGCCGCGAAACTTTTTTGCGGCTGGGCGGAAATATTTTACTGTTTTTTGCTGCGCTTGCGGCGGGCACGGCCGCCGTCGGGCTTGACTTCGGGCACGTACAGGCTGTAGCTGAGCAGGTAACGGCCATGGGCGGGCACGCGGTAGAACGACGCCTTGATGCGTTCCAGCGGGCTGGATCCGGTCTCGGCGGCACTGCCGCACAGCATGATGACATACTGCGTCTCGGTATAGCGGGCGGCCACATCGCACTGGCGCAGGCTCGTGTGGATGAGCTCGCCCAGCTGATCCACCATCGTAGAGGTCTCGTCGGGTTCGGCATCCTGACCGGGGGCCACCGTCATGATTGCCAGGAACACCGGCAGGCCGTAGCGGGCCTGCACGCCACGCTGCACGCGATAGGCTTCTTTGAACGTCTCGAAATCGCAGATGCAGGCCCCGGCGTTCTCGGTGTCGGGCAGAACAGCCACCAGCTTGGCGACCTCGCCTTCCATATTGCGGTCAGCCTGGCGCATCTGGCGGTAAGCTGAACCGGCGCGGCCCGGCTCAATGGCATGGTGCAGGCAGCCCATGGCAGTTCCGCGGCGGGCCAGTTTCTGGGCTTCGTTATGGCGGCCCAGGGCTTCCAGCGCGACGATTTCTTCCAGATACAGGCGCTCCTCGTAGGGGTCCAGTTCCAGGGCGTGGTTGCACAGCGAGATGATGCGGGTGCTTTCGCCCCACTTTTTGCAGAGCTCCAGCAGGCTCAACATGGCGGTGCGATACTGGCCATGCAGCCGCACGCTGACGCCCTCGACCCACTGCTCGGACGCAGACTGGGGCAGCAGGCGGCCGCGGTACAGATCAACGATCTGCTCATACAGCTTAGCGCGTTTTTCGGGGTCCTCCTCGCGGCGGGCCTGCTCGGACAGGTCATCGACCCGGAACACATCCACGGTGCAGTCCAGGTGGGGGTTCCACTGGTAGCAGCCGCGGCTGGTCAGGATGCAGTTTCGCAGCTCATCCAGGCCCTCGGCCTCGATCATATTGCGGAAACGGTGCAGGATGGCACGCAGCGCCATATCCGGGTTGCTGGACCGCTCCCCCGCCCACAGCGTATCGGTGAGGACTTTATGGGGTACGCGCTCGCCCCGCTGCAACACCAGATACTGCACCAGCGCGGTAGCCTTGCGCGACTGCCCCAGCGCCGCCAATACCGGTTTTCCGTTGACGCGAATCTCAAAATCGCCCAACATTCTGATTTCAATGGTTGCCATCCTGTACCCCTCTTTATTTTATAGGCAGCGACCTGCCGCACGCCTCTATGTTTCATAGTATAACAAGTCGTCCGGCGTTTGTCCAGTGGTTTGTCACATTTTGTTATAATATGGCAAAAAATTCTTATCGTTCTGAGGATGCCTTCCCGTTCCAGGTGCCGGGCGCGTACAAAATCACCGGTTCGCCGGGCAGCGGCACAATGGCCTTTTGGGTACACAGGGGGACATCATTGCCGCTGCTGTCCCGCTTGGCTACTGTGATGACCACCGTCATCGCCGTGATGCGCGGGGTGTCGGTGTCGTTTTCCTGTGCCCAGCTGCGGGCGTAAAAGTGCAGGTCGCTGATGTACAGCCCCATGTAGGATTCCTTCGGGTAGGCGGTGGTGTAGGCGTAGGCGATCTTTTCGCCGTCCTTCTCGTGCAGGGGGGCGAAATCACTCTGCTCCTGCTGGTAAAACCGCATATGCAGGTAATCTTTCAGCTCGTCGGCCTGGGCCTGGGTCAACAAGTCCTTGCCCTTGCTGTTTTTCAGTGCGGGTACAAAGTCCTTGTCGATCAGCTCCACATGGTTCGGGTAGACGCTGAATTCCAGCGCCGTGCCGTCGCTGTAACTGGCCTGCGCGTCGAACACGCTGTCCAGATTTGCGGTGTCCGTCGCGCCGTTTGTAAAGCGGATATAGCCGTTGGCGTCCAGCACCTCGCCGCGTATCGTCTCGATGAGGGCATCGGCCAGATTCTGGGCGCGGGTCTGCTGCTGGATATCCCGGTAGGCCTGGGCGCTGGGGCGTATCAGCGTGACCGCCGCCAGCGTCAGGATGGACAGCAGCACCATGCAGACGATCAGCTCCACCAGCGTGGTGCCGCGCTTGTTTTGCAGCTGCTTCATGACGTTGCCTCCCCTGCCTCCTTGGCGTAACGGTGGAAGGTGTGCGTCTCGGTGGTGGGCGTGCCGCCGTTCTCGCTCACTTCGGCTTGGGTCTCCACCTGGTCCAGTTCCACACCGTCCACGGTGAACGTCCCGGCCCCCGCGCCCGCGCTGAAGGTAAAGCTCTGCCCGGTTTTTTCGGTCTGCCAGGCGGGGGCCTGTTTTTCCTGCGGGTACAGCCCGGCGCAGAAAGCGTAGGCCGTCTCCCGCAGCGTCTCGGCTTTTTGGGACATGGCCCGGGCGTACCGCAGCGACACCACAAACATGGCTGTGAACATCAACAGCAGCATAAAGGAGACTATGACCTCGACAATCGTCTCGCCGCGCTGATTTTGCAATTTGTGTTTCATGGCGGCTCACTCCTGTGCTGTGCTGGTGCTCTGGCGGGCACCGCGGGTGTAGTGGATGGTGGACTTATCCGGGTTGGTGGTGTCAAAGTGGGGCACGATGATTCGCTCTGCGTCCTCCGGTTTAATATCGATACTCGGCAAACCGGGGCTGGTAAAGGTGCTTGTGCCCTTGCCCCATGTGTAAACTGTCGTACTATCGTCAAATGTGTAACCAGACACCGGGTAGTGTATCTGCCGGTCATAGGTCACGGTATAGGCGAAGCTCTCCCCTGCCTTGGTGGCGGTCACGGTCACGTCCAGCTGCAGATCGGTCAGCAGGTAGTCGTTGCTCTGCCAGCTGGTCAGTTGGTCGCGCCAGCCGCTTTTGGTGCTGACGGACTGGCCCACGCCGCTCAGGTTCAGCTTTTCAGCGTCCTCGCCCGGGCGGCGGCGCAGCGTGACGGTGATTTCCTCCGCACCGCTCGTGTCGGCATCGGCCGCTTTCCATGTGTAGGAGTAGGGCTGCGAGGGGCTGCCGTAGATATCGCCGCCGTAGGCCGTGGAGGTCATGAAGCTGTCATTCACGAACGCAGCGAAGGAGCTTGTGGGGGTGTTCAGTTCCCCTTCCAGCACGTCGGAAAAACTGGTGGCCAGCTGGTAGGCCTCCTGCTCCAAAAGCTGGCGGTTGGCGTTGGCCGTCAACACGGACGCCGCGTACACCAGTGCCGCAGACAGGGCCACAAACAAGGCACCGATGCAGAGCACCAGAATCATCGAAAGGCCCTGCTGGTCCCGCAGGATATCGCGTGCTTTTCGGCGCATGATGTACCTCCTTTGTTGTAGTTTACCCGGCCTTGTCGATCAGCTCCACGGGCTGGGGCGCGTTTTGCGGCTCTGCGGGCGTTTCGGTCGGTTGTGTGGTTTCGGTGTTTTCGTCGGGCGTCGGCTCTTCTGCAATCAGCTCGACGGTCTGGGTCTCGTCGCCGATGGTGACAGCCTCGGCGTCTGGTGTGCCCACGGTCTTGCCGTCACCACTGGAATGTACAAGTGTCTCAACCAGAATGCTGTCCGTAAAGCTATGCAGTTTGTCACCAGTCGTGAGGATATCCTGCATATCCGGCAGCGTCACACGGTAGGCGGGTTCGCCGTCGTCGTCCACGACTTGCAGTGTGGCAATGGCGTCCGCGACCTCATAATAAGGCTGTGCGTCACTATCTTTCTGTGTGATGCGTCCGCGCAGGCTTACCGGCTGGCTGACCCAGTTGTTGGTATCGCGGCTTCCGTCGTCCTGCGTCGCAGGCGTCAGGCTCAAATCGTACCAGATGCGGGTCACATTGCCGTCGGCGTCCTGTTCGATTTGCGGGTCAAGGTATTTTTTGTAGTTGCTGCTGTCAATCGTGACGGTTTTCTTTACCGCCTTGATTTCGCCGCGCAGGTGCTCCGGCGTGCCGTCGTCCTTCTTTTCCTCGCTGTCAGCGTCATAGGTCCACATTTCGATTGTGTAGGTTTCGCCGCCGTCTTTTGCCGTCACGGTGAACTTGTAGTGGTCGGTCAGGTTTCTGACCATGCCGTCGGCAAGCTCGCCGATGGACGGATAGCGGTTGGCCGCTTTCCACTGCACAGCAAAATGGGTGATATCCAGGCTGATGGGGTCGCCCATGGGGCGCTCGTAGCTGCCGCTATCGTACAGCTGGGCCGCATGGGTCACGGTCACATTATCCAGCTTTGCCGCCGGGGCGTCCAGCTGAATGGCGAGCAGCTGCATATCCTCCGGCTTGCCCGTATAGTCGCCCACATAGTAGTACCAGTTGGAGGATTCCATGCCGCTGCTGGTCTCTGCCATAGTGCGCAGGGCGGGCAGCAGGTAGTAGCGGGAATACTCGGGCTTCATGGTAAAGCCGTTACTCAGGTTGTAGGCCGCGCTGTCGCCGCTGCCGCCGGCGGGCGTGCCGCCGCCGCTCTGCCGGTCACTTTCGGGGATGATGCAGATGGCGTCACCGTTTTTAAGCATGGTATCCAGCGCAGTCTGCAATTTAGCCAGCTTGTCTGCCTTATCCTTGCCCAAGTCAGCGGTAGTTTGCCAGTCATTTGCCAATGCGGCAATCTTCTGATAGTTAGCCTTCTCTTTAAACAGGTAGCCGGTAAAGAAGTAGCTGCTGGCCGTGTTGCCGCCGACCGTCATTTGCAGCGTTTCGCCATTCAGGAACTCCGCCTGGCTGGGCGCAGCCGGGGCAAAGACCACGCCGCTCACCGTCGGGGCCGCCACGCGGGACTTCACAGCCTGCGGGTCGCAGAGTGCGCCGTCCGGGCTGTCAAAGCCGGTGGTGTCACCCGCCGCACGGTTGGCAATAACGTAGAAGCGCAGTTCCTGGTTCTGGTACTGCTCCATGTCGATTTCGGTCTGGGTGCCTGTGATATTCTCCCAGGTCTCCACGGTTTCCCAGGTGTTATCGGCGTTCTGGCGCTGGGCATACAGGGTGTAATGATCCGCACCCACGACCACAGGCCAGTTGATGCTGTATGTCAATGCATCGGCGCTGTTTTCGTCATACAGGCGGGTAAATCCGCCGGGGGCGTCGGGGGCATCCAGCCGGGTCTTGACGGCGTAGTTCTGCTCGTCCGCCAGGCCGATCTGCGCGTTCGCGCCGGACACGCGGGCCACATGGAGAATAACGTTATTGTACTTCCAGCTCTTGCTGCCCTCGGCCAGGTCGTCGTCCACGCAGAGTTCCAGCGTGTAACGGCCCGTTGTGCTGTCAAACGTGACTTTCTTAGCCAAATCCACGCCGCTTGCCAGGCGGATGGTCTCCTGCTTGCCGTCGGCCTGCACGCCGTACAGTTCGATGGTGTACTTTTGCACTGTTGTATCCGGTGTCGTGCCGTCGGTGGTCTGGGTCCAGCTAAAGGTGTAGTACAGCTTGTTGGCGGCGCGCACTTCTTCCTTCGTCAGCTGCTCGTCCAGCGTCGGGGCTTGCAGGGTGGTTACGCCGGTCTGCAGTGTCTTGACCTGACTGGGGGCAAGGACATTGTTATAGGATTGGTCTTTGTCGTTGGTATTGTACGCCTTGCCTACAAAGTACAGCGCGGTCATATGGGCGTACTCGTAGCCGTCGCCGCCTGCCTTGCGCACGATTTCCAGGCCGTCATAGTAGGCGACCGGGTCTGTGCCGCGCTGGTCAATCGCTGCCGTGACTTCCTCCTCGGTAGCTGCCCAACGGCTGTACGAGGGGCCGATGCCGCTTTCGACAGGAGCCGCGACGATTTTCAAATCCTCGTAGTCGCTGGTGAAGGCTTCCTTCGGCAGATTGCGGAAGGTCACGGTGGTGGCCGCAGCCCCAACGCGGGTCTGCTGCGCGGCCAGCGTGATATACTGGCCTGTCAGGCTTGTGCCGCTGGCCGTCGTCTCACTGTCGCCGACGTATTTGCCGACGAGCATGACGCGGTAGATGGGCTGGGCTTCCTGCATCTTGTTATCATCCCGCTTAAACGGTGCATAGGACAAATTCAGGCTGATCGTCAGGTCATTGACCGTCGTTCCTGTAACAGTCTGATTTGTGACGGTCACATTGCCCTTAGCCGCCAGGCCGGTGTTCCACTCATCGTTCCTATCCGGATTTGTAAAGGGGCCGGCAATGGCGGTACGCTCGCTGAACTGTTCCGACCGCATGAACGGCGCTGTGCTGGTACTCGGGTTAGCAATAGCAGTCAGGGTTCTGATATTGTCCAAGCCGTTGGTGATGGTCTGCTCGCTCTTGCCTTTGCTAAAGCTGCCGGAGCTGCCGCCCCCATAATTAAAATCAACTTTCCACTGGTCATTGGCGATTCTGACATATTCGTCATAGTTTGTCAACACAACTGTCTGATAGTATATGTTGCTCGTGCCGGTACGTTTGAGCCGTACTTCAATTTCCGGCTTGGGCAGTGTCTGGGCGAAGGTCTGCACCGCAGAATCGCGGGATGTACCGCCGCCCTTGCTGTTCATGGGGGTAATGCGCACGACAAAGTTGCCGGTCCAGGCGTCGCGGTCCGGGTCGTTATCAAAGGTATATTTCGTCTCGTAGACCATGGCCGTGTGTACGGGAGTAGCAGCGGTCACATTGCCGCTTGCGTCGGTCTTGTACACTTCCAGCTTATAGTACATAGCCGGGCCGTGGGCGGCGTCCTGCTTGGGGGCAGTCCAGCTTACGAGATAGCGGCCATACACTGCACCGGTACCGTCCTTAGTCTCCTCACTGCGCTGGATCGTGATGGATTCGGGGATCTGGTTCGGTTCATTGGCCTCCAACACATACTTATAATAATTTTGGATGACTTCATCGGTAATATCGCCATTGCTGGGGATGTTCTGGCCGCTTGAGCCCTTGATACTGTCGTTTGTCTCGGTAAAACGGAGCAGGATATTGCCCAACACAGCGCCATCTTTTGTTTCCACTGTACGCTTCCATGTATCCGTTACATGGATATAAGCCGTGTTGTAGACAACCCGGGACAGGTCATACGTTGTGTTATCATTCGTATTGTTTGGCACCGCCAGCATGGCAAAATAGCTGTTGTCTGTGGTGTCTTTGCCCAGGTTCAAACGACGACCGCCGCAGTTTTTGGTTTCCACGCTTTCCTTAAAGCGGCTGTCTGCACCAGACCATGTAAAGTTTGCCAAATCGGTACTTGTGTGACCCAACCAGCGTTCATTCCAGGCTTGCGCGTTCCAAGTGCTCTTGCCATCCTTACTATATGCGTCAATATAATAGTTATTTGAACCCTTGATGTTCTCTACGTCACCAACGCCGGAATTGTCATAAGCCAGCGGGTGCCAGTTATCACCGCCTACCAGCGAGAAGCAGTTGTTCAGCGTCGTAGGCTGCGTACTTCTGCCGCCGCCGCCACGGCTGCCGACGATGCCGACTTTGTAGCTGGCGTTCATATTCGTACAATAGTTGCGGCAGCGGTCAATATTGACGATAACATTATCGATTGTAGAGCCGCGCGTATCCCACGGCCCCAGATAACCGAAAATACCAACCGCCATAGACTGTGCTTTGATTTCAACCGTACTGCCATTGACACAGTCGTATACATTGATGGTCATGGGGTCGGTCTTATCTGCCATCTGCACCTTACCAAAGATACCACCGATATCGTTCGCACTTTTACTATTCGTTCCCTTCATTGAGCCATGGTTCTGGCAGTGCAGGATATTGGCGGAGGTATTCTTGACAGGCGCATCAAAGTAGCCCGCGATACCGCCCATGGTGCCGCAGCTGTCCAAATTATCATTCATATTTGTCAGCAGGTCGCCGAAGTTGAAGCTGTACTCGATCGTGCCGCCGTAGTTCGTCCAGTAGGAGACGATGCCGCCGATGTTGTTGGAACGGCTGTTGTAGACCGTGCCGTAGTTGACGCACTTGCTCAGCGCCCACAGGTCGTCGCGGTCGTTACCCTGGTGGCCGATGATGCCGCCGACATGGACCTCGATGCGCGTGGCCTTAGCGCCAGTATGTTCATTCGTCGTGTTATCATCGTTTTTGTTGGAGCTGAGCCGTGTATACCGGCGCACCGCCGCGCAGTTGACCAGCGTGGTCAGGTCTTTGCCGGAAATATTGGTGCCGACAATGCCGCCGATGGTGGATGCCTTGCTGATGTTATCGCCGTAGACAAACCAGCGGCCGGTAGCGCTGTCGGTGATTGCACCCGCCACCGAGTTATAGCCGGTGATGCCGCCCAGGTAGCCGCTGCCGCGCTGGCTGTCATTGTTATCCACATTACTATTGCCGCGCAGCACGACGGTCAGGTCGTTGGCAGCCAGGCCCGCCTTGGTGGTGGTCGTCGTCCCCCACCAGCCGCCGGAGGTGGTCGTTTTGTTCTCAGTCAGGTACACACTGCCATAGCCGTAATCATCAGCGCCCACGGTATCCACACCTTTAAAGCCGGTGTAAGTACCGTTCGTCTTTGTCAGTTCGGCCACCATGGCGTTGATGCCTGTGTTGGCGTCGCCGGTGTTCAGGGGGAGCCACTCGTTGTTGACCTTGCTGACAAGTGCCTGCGCCTGCTGGCTGCCGCTGTTTGTGATGCTGCCGCTGTTGGAGCCTGCCACGCCGCCCACAAAGCCGTACCGCGCCGCAATGATGCTCTTGCCGTTTGCATCGGTCGCCACATAGCTGGCGCTGATGGTTCCGTTGTTGCGGCCCGCAATGCCGCCCACGTGGGTGGCATTGTCCAGCTTCTGCGCGTCGGTCTGCAAAGAGCTTACGTTGTTGGAGCCGCGCGCCTGCAATACGATGGCCGGGACCGCGCAGCTCTGCACCGTGCCGTTGTTGACACCCGCAATGCCGCCGATGGTGTTGCCGTTCCTGCTGGCCGCGCCCCAGGCAAAATCGCCGTCAGCCTTGGCGCTGGCCAGGCCCAGCGTGCCCTGATAGGTACACGTATCCAAGGTACCGTCGTTTTGGCCTGCGACGCCGCCCAAATTCTGATATCGTTCCAGTTTGTCGCCCTCGGTCACGCTGAGGGTGACGCTGGTGCCCTTGACCTTGCCCGCGTTGCTGCCCACTGCGCCGCCCAGGGTGACGAGGTTTGCGTTGACGGTCAGGCCGTTTAAGTCCAGTGCTCCCGCGTTGACGGCAGCGTTTTCAATCCATGCCGCGTCGGTCGTGCCCTCGCCCGGCTCATTGCGGCCCGCAATGCCGCCCACGATGGTGGCCGGGCCGTTGAGGTGCACCTTGGCGTCCTGCACCACCGCCGTGCCGCGGATGATGCCGCCCTTGCGGTTGTAGGTCACCACCGCGCCGATGGTGCCGCCGGTAAAGTTGATGGTACCGCCGCGGACCGTGCCGTTCTCGATCAGGCCGCTGTTCTCCGACGCAAAGCCGCCCGCCGCGCCGTTGGCGGCGGTGACGGTGGCCCTCGCCGTGATTTCCGCATTGCGGATGGCTGCACCCGCCGCGTTGGTGCCCGCGATGCCGCCCGCCACACCGTTGGTGGCGTAGACTTCGCGGTTCGTATCCCGGCAGCCGTCAATGACGCCGCCCGCCGCGTTCTGGCCCGCAATGCCGCCCGCCAGCGTATCGTTGGCGCGCACCGGGGCCTGGTTGTTGACATTACTGATATCGGCATAGTTGATGCCCGCAGCGCCGCCCGCGTAGGTCGCAGCCGTGACCTGGGCTATCGGCGCGCCGCCGGTGATAAGGCCCCGCGTGCTGCCCCGGGCGTTGTTGCTGCCCGCGATGCCGCCCGCGTAGGTCGTGGCCGTGACGGTGAAGTTCAGCTGGGTAGTGCTGCCCAGCGTGATGGTGCCGCAGTTGACACCTGCCACACCGCCCGCGCAGTAGGTAGCGACCACCGACGCGGCGGGGGTAGCGGCCTGGTCATACGTGACCACCGCGCCGCTCATGTTGATGCCGGCAATGCCGCCGATGACCTGATTGCCGCGCAGCACAACGCCCTGATCCGGGGCCGCATTGGCGATGCTGTGGGTGTTGACGCCCGCGATGCCGCCCAAGTACAGGTAGCCCGCCTGCTGGCTGCCCAGCGAAGCGCAGGTCGTGCCGCCGCTGATCGTGCCGTCGTTCCAGCCGGTCAGGCCGCCCGCCGCGCAGGCGTGGGCAATGTTGCCGTAGCTCGTACAGTTTTCCAGCGTGGTATTTTTGGCGGCAAAGCCGAGGATGCCGCCCGCCAGGTAGCCGCGCGTCTCGCCGAACTCGTAGTTCTGGTTCAGGCTCAGCAGCTTGACGCCCTGGTACAGCCGGTGAGCTGTGTCGTCGGTGCCCATGCTCAGACCGCCGACGGCCAGCGCGTTGCTGCTGCTGCCGTTGACGGCATTGCGGATGGTCAGATTCGTCGCTGCATCGTTATAGCCAAGAATGCCGCCGACGTAGGCGTTGGCCTCGAGGTTGAAGGTATTGGTGAAGTTTTCAAGGCAGACCGCCGCGCCGCTGCTGGTCACGGCCATGCTGTCGGTCAGCACATTGTCGTCGCTGAAGGTGGGCAGCATGGCCGCATGGGTCACGTCCTGCGGCAGGGCTGCCAGCAGGCGGTTGTAGCCGATGATGCCGCCCGCCACGCCGTCCGCACGGACACGGCCCGCCGTGACCGTGGTGGTCAGTGCGCCCGCCTTGCCGAGGGTGTCCTGCACGGTGAAGCTGCCCACCGGCATATTTGCGCCGATGACGCCGCCGACAAAGTGGACGCCCTCGACGCGGGTAGCCGCCACGGTGGCGGTGGGCAGGACGGGTGCGGTGTTCAGGCCGATCAGGCCGCCCACGGCGTCACCGTCGGCCACGATCTGGCCGCGGATAGTCAGGGGCTTGCCGCTGGTGTTGATGATGGCAGCGTTCACATCGTTGTAGCCCGCCAGGCCGCCGACGAAGGTGTCGCCGTACAAGATCGCGCCCAGCGTCGGGGTGCCGTACCGGTCCCAGGTCACGCTGCCCCTGGTGCCGTTATAGCCCACCAGGCCGCCCACATAATTGGCATACTCGGTGATGCCCGCGTGGGTGCTCAATGCCTGCAAAAGGCGGATGCGGCGGCTGTCGGTGGCATTGTCGCCGGACATACTGTTGGTGCAGTTGATAAGTTGCGCTTCTTCGGCCTGGGCGGCGCCGTCCGCGCCCCAGGTGACGTCGTTGACACCTACGATGCCGCCGACGTAGGCTGCATTTTTGCCCAGGCCCGCAACGAGGCCGCTGTTGGTGCCGGTCTGGATGATGCTGCCGCTGCCGTTGACCGACACGATGCCGCCCACATAGCGGTTGCCGAACACATCACTGGTGTTGGCGGCGCTGTCTGCGTGGAGCGTGCTGCCGGTGAAGCCGCCCGCCAGGCCGCCGACAAAGCGGCTGCCCAGGACATAGCCTTTCTCGGTGCGGCTGTTCTGCAGCAGGATATTTTTGCCAAAGCCCACAAGGCCGCCGACGAAATCGCCCTTGAGGGGGCTGTTGTCGTTCAGCGTGCCGTCGCTGGCGTAGCCTGCATCCACCTGGCTGCGCAGGTCGGTCTCGGTCATCGTACCACGGGCCGTGCTGGTGCAGTTGGTCAGCACAACATCCTGGGTGTAGCCCGCAATGCCGCCGAAGAACTGGCCCAGCACCAAGCTGTGCTCGGTCTGAGTGTTGTCGCCCTGATAGTTCACGCCCGCGCTGACTGTGCCGGTGCTGGCGAGCCTGTTTACGATTGTCTTTACCGTGCCGTCGGCGGCGGTATCGGTGCTGTACAGGTTGCCCGCAATGCCGCCCACAAAGCCGCTGCCGGTGACATTGGCCGCGTTGGCAATGACCGTTTTATCGTCGGTTTTCAGGTTAGCCGCGTCCAGCGTGCCGAACACGCCGCCCACGCCGACACTGCGCCAGCGGGTGGCCGTTTTCGTGTCGCCCGCGTCGGCGGCCACAGCGGTATAGCGGGCCTTTTCCCCTGCTTCGCCGGGTTCGTCAGTGGTGTCGGTGGTATCGTCGTCCACCAGCAGGCCCGCCACCGTAACGTTCTCGCCCACGGTCAGGTTTTCCAGCTTGGTGCCTGCATCGCTTTTGGGTATGGCAACGCCCACGAGGCCGCCAATGCCCTGCGGCTCGTGCTTGTAGTATTTGTTCGCAGCGTCAGGGATGCGGGTCTTTTCGGTCGTATCGTCGTCAAAATGCAGCGTGGCCAGCACCTGCGCCTTGTAGGCGTTGTTGGTGCCGTGGAGCAGCGTGCAGTCCTGCAGTGTGCCGGTGTTGACGCCGCACAGCGCACCCACGGCGCGCACACCGTCGCGGCGGGCGGTGTCGCCTTCCGGCAGTTCGGCCAAGTAGGTCGTGTTCGTCAGGCGGATACCGCCCTCGGGCACACTCTGCCCGGTGGTCAGCGTCTTGATTTCGGTGTTGACCTGCACGTCGGCGTCGCGCAGCGTAATGTGGGAGATCGTGCCGTTGTTCTCGCCCACCAGGCCTACATAGCGGTCCAGCGGGTTCTCATTCGTCTTGTCAACTGCCGCAACCGAATTGCCACGCAGCTGCAAGTTGAGAATCGGCACGCGGGCCGTGCCGGCCACAGTCGTTTCGCTTTGCAGGGTGATATTTTCCCCCAGCGCGGGGATGGTGGGCCAGGCCACCGGGTCGGTCTGACTGGGGACCTTGGCCTCGGGGTTTTTGCCCACACCCGCCGCCGTGTAGACGGTGACGCCGCCGCCGGTCCAGTTCAGGCCGTTGGCGCCCATGCCCTGGGCTTTCAGGGTGTAGGTGGCTTTCGCATCGCCCCAGTTTTTGGCCCAGCGGACATTGTAGAGGTGGCGGAAATATTTCAGCTTTGCGTCGGTTTTGGTGCCGTCGATAGCAAACAGCGTGTTCTCGGCGTTGGAGTCCTCGCTCTTGCTGGCGGTGTAGCTGTCGGCATACTCGTCCCGCGGGGCAGCCTGCAAACGGATGATGATATTCTCCGGCTCGGCCAGCAAGCGAGTGATGCTGTACAGGTCGTTGTCAGCAGTGTTGGTATCTTTCTCACAGGCGCGCAGCAGCGAGGCATCGGCCATGGCGTCCAGCGTCAGGACAAAGTTGCCCTTGTTGTAGCTCAGCGGATAGCGCAGGGTGCGCTTGGTCTCGGTCCTTGTGCCGTCGGCGCTGCAGGTGTAGACGGTGGTTTCCAGTTCCGCCAGCACCTGCTGTTCGGTGTTGGGGCGCTTGATCTCGATGGAGAACAGCGGCTTCGATTCATCGGCAATTTTGTAGCCGGTCAGGCCGTTTTTCTCGGCCCGGTAGGCCACTGCCGTGTAGACCGTGTCCATGTCGGCCAGGTTGGAGTTGCCGCCCCAGCTCAGGGTCAGCGTCTCGCCGTTGGACAGGCGCGGGTTCTTGACTTTCAGCTTCGTCTGCTGCAATTCCACCACGTTGACGCGGTCCTCGGCCGAGTAGTAACCCACCAGGCTGTCATTGCGGCGGTGGTCGTAGCTGCGGTCGGTGATGTCGGTTGCGTCGGCCACGCCGTCCGCGGCAAAGCGCAGCTTGTCGGAGTTCGTGTCATAGAACACCGAGTACACCTGCCCGCTGGCCCGGTCGATCTCCACGCAGATGGCGGCGTTAAGCATCGAAGCATCGTAGATATAATCGTCCAGCAGCCGCTGGACCAGCTCGTTCTGGCCCGTGCCGTCGGTCTTATCGTAGTACAGCGCGTAGATGCCGTTGTTCAGCTCACTGGCCGTGCGGCGGCGCACCTCATTCCCGGCGGCATCGGTGATGACAACATCATCGGTAAAGTGCGTGCCCGCCTTGCCCTGATCCTCGACATCGGCGCAGAACGCATCCAGCTCGCCCGCAGTATCCATGCGGGTCAGCGAGATTTGCGCCGCCTGGAACAGCGTGCGGGCGTTGGCCTCGTTTTTCTCAAACCGGGCCAGGCGAGTGTAGGCGATAAGGCCGCCGCCCACCAGCGCAGCCAATATGCCCATAATGGCCAGCACGACCATAAGCTCTACCATCGTAAAACCGCCGGTGCGCTTTTTGTTTTTGCGTTGATGCAGCATAGATGCTCCCTGTATATCTAAAAAATCCTGACAGATAGACACAATAACAGACTATATATGATGTTATTATACTAAGCCTGTGACGTTTTCGCAACAAGGAAGTGCGATATTTCAAAAAAATCACACTAAATGTTGTGGTTTGCGGCAATATCCGCATGGATTCGGCCCATTTGACGTTACTTTGCAACAAAAAATGAGGAATTTTTGCGAATTTTCTTGCAAATAGTGTCCTTCCACGGTATACTGAATAGTGCGTTATTATATATAAAGTACAGGGGTGAAACGATGCTGGCAGCACGACTGGGCGCATGGCTGCGCAAAACCGGGGAACGGTGGGCCAAGGCCGCCTTCTCGGAAAAACTGGCTGTTGCGCTGGCATTGGCGGCGGTTATCTATACGGTCGTCACCGGCGCGGCAGAGCTGCGCTACCAGGCCCGCGCCCGGGAGGCGCTGGCCCAGGTCAAGGCGGCTCGGCTGGCGGCGGTATCGGCCCAGTATTACGCCACAGGCCGCCCCTATGCCGACCAGACCAGCCCTGACGGCTTTGCCGACGGTGTGGCCGATGCCATTGAGACACTGGGCGCACTGCCCGGTACCGTGACGCTTTTGCAGATCGGCGGCAACGGCTACACGGTGGAAAAACTACTCTACTGCGAAAACGGTATGTACGCCATCTACGACGCCGCCGAGGGCTACCGCGTGTTCCGCGCGGAGGATCGTCTGCAATACAGCGCGGAGGTCGGCCATGCTGCTTCTTGAGTGCCTGCTGGGTCTGATCCGGTTTCTGCTGGGCGCGGCGCTGTTCAGCTTTATGAATGTTGTGGCCTGGCGGCTGCCCCGGAACATGGATCCGCTGAAAGGCCGCAGCATCTGCCCCCGGTGCGGCCGCACGCTGGACGCGCCGGATCTGGTCCCGGTGTTCAGCTGGCTGTTCCTGCGCGGGCGGTGCCGCCACTGCGGCGCACATATTCCGGCGCGGTATCTGCTGGTGGAAGTTTTGGGCGGCGTGCTGGCGCTGGGGTGTACCCGGCAGTACGGCGCGGCCCTTGATCTGCCCGACGGACTGTTCGGCATGAGCTGGGCGGCGTTGCTGGCGCTGGCGGTCTGCGGCATTCTTTTAAGCATTGCGCTCATCGATGCCGAGACGCAGACCATCCCCGATCGGCTGAATTTCGCGCTGGCGGTCTGCGGCGTGGCAGGCACGGCGCTCTCCCCCGCCGGGTGGCGGGGGCATATCATCGGTGCAGTCTGCGTCAGCGTGCCGATGTTTTTGCTCTGCCTTGCCATTGACGGTGCGTTCGGCGGCGGCGATATCAAGCTGATGGCAGCCGCCGGGCTGTTTTTGGGCTGGCAAAATACCCTGCTGGCGATGTTTTTCGGCATCCTGGGCGGCGGCGTGTACGGTATGTACCTGCTGGCCGCCAAAAAAGCCGATAAAAAAGACCATTTTGCCTTCGGCCCGTTTCTCTGCGCCGGCATCGTGCTTGCCATGCTGTTTGGTGAGCCGGTGCTGGGGTGGTATTGTCAATTTTTGTAATGCAGCGCAGGGGCGGGGCGTCGAGGACGCCGCCCCCTGCCACTCTATCCTTCGGAGGTTTCTCCCCTATGCCACGTTTCCGCTATACTGCCACCAATGCCCAGGGCAAGACCGTCCGCGGCGTGACCGACGCCCCCAGCGAGGAGGCGCTGTACACCAAACTGCGCGACGACGGCCTGTACATGACCGACGCGCAGGAGGCCCAGAAAAGCCACTCCGCCTTCCGCCCGCTGAAAACTGCCATGCTGGCGGATTTCTGCCGCAACCTGGGCACGCTGCTGGCCGCCGGTGTGCCGCTGGTACGCGCTATCCGCATCATGGCGGATGAGCGCAACATCGACGCCCGCCAAAAAGCCCTGTATGAGGCGATTTTGGGCGAGCTGCGCAAGGGCGTCCCGCTGTCTGACGCGATGGAGTCCTGCGCCCCGGCGTTCCCGAACCTGCTGCTGGCGATGATCCGCAGCGCCGAGGGCACCGGCAGCATCGACCACGCCTGTATGCGTATGGCGACCTACTACGAGCGCGAGCACAAGATGAACCAGCAGGTAGGCAACAGCCTGATGTATCCCATCATTTTGGGCGTGCTTATCGTGGCAGTCATTGCGATTTTGATGACATTTGTGCTGCCTCAGTTCAAGCCGATGTTTGACCAGATGGAGACGCTGCCGTTTTTGACCCAACTGCTGTTTGACATCAGCGACTTTGTGGGTGCGAACTGGCCGGTGCTTATCGTGGTCGTGCTGCTGCTGATTTTGGGCGGCCGCATTTTGCTGGCCCAGCCGAAGGTCCGCCGCCAGTGGGACCGCTTTATCCTGCACGCGCCGGTCGTGGGTGTGCTGAACCGCAAGATCTGCACGGCCCGTTTTGCCAGCACTTTGTCGAATCTTTACGGCAGCGGCGTCCCCATCATTACAACGTTGTGCGCGGCGCGGGACGCCATCGGCAACCGCTGGATCGAGAGCCAGTTCGGTGACGCGCTGGACAGCA
>ERZ773241.1565-NODE-1565-length-21249-cov-18.111777_pt1 | contig 21249 bp, 24 predicted proteins | sample MGYA00580989_ERZ773241 | MGnify/ENA primary metagenome ERZ773241 (study PRJEB29015, sample SAMEA2737804) | human gut metagenome | biome: human gut; feature: human-associated habitat; material: faeces | place: China | collected 2012 ... | reverse complement strand
TCCGCTTATGAGAACGCGGGAGGACGGGCGCAGAAGTTTTTGAAGCTGACGGAACGCCATGCCGCCTTTACCGAGCTTACCCCCGCCATTCTCAACGAGTTTATCAGCCGGATTGAAGTGCATGAGCGCGACCAGAAAAGGGCGAGATACGCAATCCAGCACATCAGCATATATTTCAATTATATCGGCAAGTTTGAGAATGAAGTGACACAGCTTGCGGAACCGACCGAGCAGGAAATCCGGCAAATGCGGGAGGAAATCGAAGAAGCCAAAAAGGAAAAGAGCCGCGCCTACCACCGGCAGTATTCAAGGGAGTACCGGGCGCGAAACCTTGAAAAGCAGCGGGAGTATGACCGTATCAAGGCGCGGGAATACCGGGCAAGGAGAAAGGCGCAGGCAGCCGCCGCACAGCCCACACAGTAAAACAGAATAACCGTCAACCAAGAGGGATTTTCCGAACTACGGGAAATCCCTCTTTTGCGCCCAAAGAAAGGAGCCGCCTATGGCAGAACAGACCCCCGACAATATCATCACGACCCAGAGGAACGGGCAGACCATTGTTGCGGAGTTATTTTTCAATCACAGCAGCACAGAAACATTCCGCGACAAGCTGCTCAAACTGGTGCTTGCCGACAGCTCGCGTTTATCCGCGTCTGACGGTCAAGAGCCGGAAAAAACAGAAATCTTGCGATAACAGCCGCCCTGACGAACCATTCCCTGTCCGGGCGATTTCTATTTGAAAATCCTCATTTTCCCCAAGTCAAGAGCCGGGAAAAACACCCGAAAAATGCCCCTATTGCGTAACAGGGGCGCAGAAAGGAGAGTTTATGAAAACAGGGCTTACCAAGCAGGAAAAGACCACCGATATTTGGTTTGATGAGAAAGACCCCCTTATCCATATCCGCACCCACAACACCGCCTTAAAGAAGCGTCTGCTTGCATACAGCCGCCGCTATCCGGCAATCTGCCAGCAGACGGACGCAGACCCGGAAACGGGCTGCATGGAGTTTGACATTGAGAAAGGACGCTTCTCTTTCCGTCTGACCGCCCCATACAGCGCAGAACGCCGGGAAAAGGCGAGTCAGTATGCCAGAGAGAACAATGCCGCCGACAGGCTGAATTGATATGGATTTGTTCATACTCTTGTGCTATGATATTTATGAATAATGAAACCTTTTCCTCTTTTTTGCGTCTATATAAATAACAGAAAAATGAAAGATAAAGGAGGCTTCTGTTATGAAAAAGAAATGGTTAATAATCACAATGGTGTGCATGGTCTTATTGTGCATTGTGGTAATGGTCTTTCTGTTTACAATGGGGAAAAAACCATATAAAAATCTGGACGCAGCACAAATAGCGTCAGCCAAAGTGCAATTAACGCCGCCAGACAAAACAGTTGAAATTGAGGATATTTCAGAGTTAGTAGGCTATTTGAATGATGTAGTTATCTATAATCAAGATAATTCTTACACAGAATATGTAGGGCAAGGCGTTACTTTTACCCTGATTATGACCGACGGCACACAGACAGAGATTACGGCATATAACCCATTTCTTATAATTGATGGTGTAGGCTATAAAACAAAGTATGAGCCATGCCAAGCACTTAATAGCTATGCCAATGAATTATTAAATTCTGGAACTGCCAATGTGATTTTGGAAGAGCCGCCTGCTTTAGGTTTAGTAAGTGATAACACCTATGTCAGTGCATTATTAGGTGCTTATTCGTGGCAGAAAAAAGATGTTGATGGAAATTCTATAAGTACAACTACCGATAGCGCACACCCTTTAGATTGTGAAGAATTATTATCCCCGCCGTATGAAACACCAGAAGCAACAGCTACACTAAGTTTTACAGAAGAACCCGATACTATTTTAAGTGTAAAATGTTGGAGTGATGAATATTGGGGGAAACCTACTACAAACAGCGAAGATGTAACTATGACTGGAAATGTCCTCACTCTTAAACCGGGCGGGTATATCTATGAAATAATAGCCGACTGGAATACCCAAAACGGTTATGGAGGAACTGCAAGCTATTTTATTTACTTGAAAATGATAGAGTAAAACTAAATAAACCACCTACAAGGGACAGCCGAGAAAATCGACTGTCCTTTTTCTATGCCGACAGGCAGAAAGGAGCGACCACCCATGACGAAACCGAGAACAAAAACCTTTGAAGAACTGACCGCCGAGATTGAGGACGGGAAGAAGAAAATCCGCCAGTTTGAGAACAGGGAAAAGCTCTTGCGGCAAAAACTATCCCGCGAGGAACGCCGGGAGCGAAACCACCGCCTTATCGTCCGGGGCGCAGTCTTTGAAAGCATTGTGCCGGAAGCAAAGGACATGACCGACGAGGAAGCCGCCGCACTTCTTAGGCTTGCCTTGACGAGTGAGCCAGCGCGGGAATATCTGAAAAAACGAGCCGAGGGAGCGACAGGCTGAAAATCCCTTAGGAACTAAGAGCGCACTTATACACCCTTGCGGGCGTGTGCGCTCTGCCGAGGGCTTTATTCAGCGAAATCAAATATCAATCTTGGCGGTCAGAGGTAGAGACTGTCCCCCCCGTTCTTGATTGGCAGGAGATGGATTTAGCGTTAGAATAGGTGTCGAAAATGTTGGCTTTTCGATTGTTAGAAGCGAGGGATGGCAGAGGTGTATGGGATTCCCCATCTCTCGTCGAACGCTGCTCACACGGCAAAAAAAGTCAGATTGAGTTTCCGCCCGACCGTCCCATACAGTGAGGAACGCCGGAGAGCCGCCAGTGAAGCGGCAAAAGCTCCGCGAGCAATCTCAAGCGAAGTGTGGTATAATTTTTTTGAAAAAGTTTCGGATTTGATGTAGTATTCGCCGCTAAAACCGTAGTATATAGGTGAAGCCGGAAAGGAGGCGATGTGATGATAACAGATGAAAATATCATTGAATTGTTTTTCGCGCGTTCAGAACAAGGCATACGGGAACTGGATACAAAATACGGAAAAGACTGCCACAATCTTTCCTATCATATCGTAGGGAGCAGGCAAGATGCGGAAGAATGTGTAAACGATGCTTATTTGGGCGCATGGAACGCGATTCCCCCGGCGCGCCCCAATCCGCTGCTGACTTATATCTGTAAAATCGTTCGGAACATTTCATTGAAGATTTATTACAGAAAGGAAGCAGCAAAACGAAGCAGTCACTACACGATTGCTATGGAGGAAATTGAAGCCTGCATAGCAGACCCGAATACGGTGGAAACCGAGATAGAAGCCAGAGAATTAGCCCGTATCATTGGAGAATTTTTGGACACGCTGACCCTCGAAAACCGCGTTATCTTCATGCGCCGATATTGGTTTGCCGACAGCTACAAGGATATAGCCGAGTTTATGGGGCTTTCGGAGAAAAACATCTCCGTCCGGCTGACCCGCATCCGGGAAAAGATGAAGCAATATTTGATTGAAAGAGAGGTGTTCGTATGAACGCAAAGAAGTTTTCCGATGCCATGAGCGAGCTTGACACGAAATATGTTGATGAAGCTCTCAACCATAAAAAGAAAGCAAAAAGGCCCGGTTGGATCAAGTGGGGGGCTATGGCGGCTTGCTTATGCCTTGTGGTCTATGCGGGAATTCGCTTGATTCCTACAGACTCCCCACCCGATGAAAGCAGAGAACTCCCCCTGCTTAACGCGCAGTTTGAAGGTGGCGATATGGGCTTTGAGGGTTTGATGCTGTTCGATATTTCGGAAAGCGGATCAGCAAATCCGTGGACGAAGGATATGGTGCTCGAAACACTGCCCGTATATGAAAATCTTGCCTATACCGATGCTTCGGGTCTACCCGTGTATCTCAGTGAAAACGAGCTGCTTGGGGTTGCCGAAGACATAGCAGCTCGCCTGAACGCCGACATTATCAGCACGGAGTACAAGAGAGTGGAGGATACTGCGCAGCTCTCGCCCAATACAGGGCTTAGTGGCGGAGAGGCGTGGCGCTTAACCGCTAAGACTAGAGAGCATACCATTCTTGTTTCCGGAAATGGGAACGCAGTCGTGGAATTCAACACACAGGGTGTGCTTTTCAGCGACTATACATCGGAAAATGAGGCGAAAACGACAATCGGCACACTCCTGGAAAAATACGCCTCCTTGCTGAACGTGGATGAGCCTGTTATATATACGTGGTGCGACTACACCTTTACCGGGGAACAGTTGCGTAGATACTTCGTATATGAGGATGACACGGATCCGGTACAAAAAATACTCAATTACAACTTCTGCTTAATCGGCTTAACGCCGTTGGAGGAAGGCGGAGAGTTGTCGAATGTCAGCTTTCAAAACAGTCTTTCCTGCACGAACAAAATAGGCGATTATCCCATCATTACAAGCGATGCGGCACGTGAGATGCTGCTCAATGGAGAGTATATTACAACCGTTCCCAGCGAGTATTTGCACGACACAGGGATAAGTGAGGAAATGATCGCCAAGGAAGAACTTGTATATCGCACAGAAAATGTCAACGAGATATTCATGCCTTACTACCGCTATTATATTGAGCTTAAAGAAAGCGGCTTGGAAATGGCTGATGGTCTTAAATTGTACGGCGTCTACTACGTACCGGCCGTCAGTGCCGAGTACCTTGTGGATTTCCCCATATGGGACGGGAGCTTTAATTGACTCTGGATGTTTTATAATATCCAAATGATTTGGGAAAAGAACCAGAATAATCAGCCATACGACGCCAAAATAAAAATTGCTGTGTGACAACGACACAGCATAGACACCAACTGTCAGGAGCAGCCATTTCAATTTTGAAACGGCTGCTCTTTTCTTTTTCCCATGAGTAGAAAGGAGCGACCCGCCATGACGAAACCGAGGAAGAAAACCCGCGAGGAGCTGCCGTACTTCTTAGGTCTGCATTGACGAGTGAGAAGTGCGGGCTTATGGTGGCTTCTATATCCCCTTTGTGCTGAAAGAATACATTGTTCAGCAGGAAACCCCTTAACGGGTCATACTGAGCGCAGCTTCCACGCGGGAGTTGCGCTGTTTTATTTGATGAATGCTGCAGATAGAACTATAATACTTCTGAGGGTCATCATTTCGACACAAGTTTTTGTTATCATGACAGCGAAAGGAGGGATGACCCATGGAAAAGATCCTGTTAGTGGAAGATGAAGCCCGTATCCGGAACATTGTTTTGGACTATTTCACTGCACACGGACTAAGCTGCGACTTGGCTCGGAACGGAGAAGAGGCACTGGACATCCTTCGGGACAATGACTACGATGCGATTTTGCTGGATATTCTCATGCCGGGTTTGGATGGATTTGCCGTCTGTCAGTCTGTGCGAAAGAAGAGCAATGTTCCAATCCTGTTTCTTACCGCACTGGGTAGCGAGGAGGATACTCTGAAGGGCTATGCGCTGGGGTGTGACGATTATGTAGTAAAACCCTTTTCTTTGGCCATCCTTCTTGCCAAAACGCAGGCACTCATTCGGCGGAGAAATGGTGGTAATCCGGCCGGTTTCATTACCTGTGGCGCCATCACGCTCGACACGAATCGAAGATTGTGTTTGGTCGGGCAGGAAGAAGTGAAGATATCGCCCAGAGAGTACGACCTGCTCTTGTGCCTCATGCGCAATCAGGATCGTGTGCTCAGCCGTGAGCAGTTGCTGGACAAGGTATGGGGGCTTGACTTTGAAGGCGAAGATCGGGCCGTGGACGTGAGAGTTCGGAGCCTGCGCGCTGCCCTCGGTTCGGCAGGCAGCCAGATCAAGACTATGTATAAAGCAGGATATAAGCTGGAGGAGGTGTAACCATGAGTCGTTCTGAGAAGAAAAGAGCCCGTCGACTTCGTTGGCGATTGATGCAGTCCTTGACGGTCACCTTCGTGCTGTTGTGGTTGGGGACGATGGTTTTATTCACAAGCAACACCTGCTCTGATATGGAATCCGGTGCGAAAACGGCCGCCCGAGCTGCTCAAACCAGTGTGGATGAACACTATGAGTTTTACACCAATAACATAGCTTCTGGTCTTGGAGAACAGGCAAACCACATTTTGAGTGGTAATCTCAGCAGCCTGTCTTTGGGGCAGGTCAGTGAAATGGACGGGGGCATGGCAGTTGTTGTGCGGACGTTATACGGTTATGAGCGCAGCCAGTTATCATGGGGCTGGGGCAATCAAGAAGGAACCGACTTGGGCCAACGATGGTATTTTTCCTTCGATGAAGGCCTTGACGATCAGGGTCAAATCGCTCTGGCTAACTGGATTATTGCAAATCGGGATGGTTGGGATTACACCATCTATCCTGATGAATATAGAAATAGTAACACTGGCAGTTTCGCGCGTGTGACCGGTGTAGAGCGGCCCGGTTATGAAATTGCTGTCCAGAAAATTGAGATCATTCATCCGGATGGCACCACCCAAACGATGGTGGAAACCTCCACAGAGGGCGAGAGCAAGACTTGGGACTTTGCATATCTGAGAGTCTGCAGCGTACTGCTCCCATCCTGGAGTAGTAACGGAAAGGACGGTCCGGTCAATATGGAGCGGCGGCTGGCTTCCTACCGCGAGGCTCATGCCGTTCTGGACAGAGAGATCGCTGGTGAAAAGCGTGCCGTGCAGTCGCCGAATGGATTTGCCATCGGCACTACGGATCCGGATGGTGTGGTGAACTATATTGCAGTGGAATGTGATGTGCTGCCGGCAGCGCTCAAACAAGATGCGGGATTATACATCAGCACTGCGCTTCTGACACTGATTGTTCTTTTGTTCCTCTCCGCCAAGCTCTCCAAGCAGGTCACGGTTCCGGTGGAGACGCTTTGCCGTGAGGTGGAGGAAGGTAAGTGCAGTGAAGATGGACCGATCCAGGAATTGAATGTATTGGCGTCTGCGTTCAATGACGCACAGAAAAAGCTTGAGGGGCAGCTGGAGCGGGAACGGGAGTTCACTCGTTCTGCAGCGCACGAACTGAAAACGCCTCTGGCAATCCTACGGGCCCATGCAGAGTGTGCCCGGGAGGATGTAGTGCCTGAAAAGCGTGACTCCTATCTGGATATCGTTCTGAAGGAAAGTGACCAGATGGCCGATCTGGTCAGTAGCCTGTTGGAACTGGCACGATTGGAGTCTGGACTCTCGCTGAATCTCGAATCTGTCGCACTTGCTCCTCTCATCAAAGAGGTGTGGGAGTCAATGGCACTGAGTTTGGAGCAGAAAAAGATCGTTCTCTCTATGACTTTGGAAGATCTGTGGATCGAAGGGGATAAGGGACATCTGAATAAGCTGGTGAGGAACCTTGCGACCAATGCCCTGCGCCATACGCCGGAAGGTGGGACGATCACGGTTTCCCTGAGCGAACAGGATGGTCAGGCGATCTTGGTCGTAGATAATGATGGACAGCAGATCCCGGATGCAGACTTGCCCAGACTGTGGGATCCTTTCTACCGCGTGGATAAAGCCCGTAATCGCTCAGACGGAGGGACTGGATTGGGACTCACGATTGTCCGTGCAGCTGTTCTGGCCCATGGCGGTACCTGTGAGGTCGAGAATCGGTCCGGCGGTGTTCGCTTCCGTGTTTCTCTTCCATGCGGGAAATAAGGAAATAAATCATAATTATTATGCCGAAACGACACTGTGGCTCAGACCCTGGATCAGCCGCGCTTTGGCGCTGACAGCTGAGAGAGTATGAACCTTCGGATCCGACCACTGATGCTGATATGAGAAGTAGCACAGCGCATCGATCCAGTCTCGTGCAGGAAACTGCTCAGCGGACAGTTGCTGTACCGCGGATAGTACTTGGCACCTCGGCAGGGGCTGCAGATCGGAGATATACATGCACCCGGTAAGATCTGCGAGGTTAGCAAACAGGTCAGGCTTCAAACACATATAACAATCCTCCATAAACAAAAAAAGAGCTGCCGCACAGGGAAGAGAGCATGTTCTCTCTTTCGCTGTACGGCAGCTCATATTATCTTCATCAAACAGATGGGGATAGCTGAGCAAAGCTTGCCAGGTACTTGCGGGCCTTGCTCATCCAGGCGGTGATGTTGTTGGGGGTGGTATCGTAGTGGGCACTGATCTCCCTGCAGGAATACCCATCGCACATCATGCGCAGGGCGCGGATCCCCTTGGCAGTGATACCGGTAGCTGTAGCTTCAGCCCGGTCCAACAGGCTCATGAGCTCTCTGCAGCGCAGCTGCTGCTCATAGTCTTCCTGACGCGGGTCATCCTCCAGTTCCAGATAGCAGGAAGACACCTCCCGGGCGTACCGGGTGCCGCGCTCCAGCTCGTTGTAGATCTCATTGCGGATCAGGATATAGGCGTAAGTGGAGAAGGCGCCGCGGCCGGGCCGGTCCGTCTGTGCTGCCTTGCATAGACCGATGCAGCCAATCTGAAATAGATCGTCATAGGTATAGCATCCCTGAGCGGAGGGGTTCTGCAGGCAGTCCTTGATGACCTTACCCACAAGGCCCATATTTTCTTCTACCAGGATTCTCTGCTCATCATTGAGCGGCAGCATGATACTCACCTCCTATATTTGGCCGGATCCGACCGGCGTTCGGATTGGGGTCCTGGAGCAGCTTTTTGCTCTCCCGGATGACCACCTGACAGTAATAGGCGCCCATGTGCCCGATATGTGCGTGCCCGGCCGGCGACTGGGTCACATGTGCCAGCCAGCGATATGCCTCCTTGCGGGTCATCCGTCCGGATTGATGCAGCCGGTCAAACTGGTTATGGGCGAGGTAGCGAAGACGACGCAGGTTGCTGTCGGCGAGGCTCCCTCTGGGCTGCTTGGTGACCGGGTCCGCGATCACGAAGGAATCGCATTTGGGATAGTTGCTGCAGACATAAGCCATGGCGCCGGGGAAGGGGGGCTTACACACCTCCTCGGCCGGGCGCAGCACAGCAAGGCACCCGCAGTGGCAGCGCAGCTGCTGCCCCTTCTTGGGGAGCAGACAGGTCGTATTCTTTCGGCTCATCTATCAAAACCTCCATTCGAGACGACCGTCTTCCGGAATGGAAAACAGGCCGCAGGATTGTGTCAGGGTACGAAAAAAGCCGGAAGACTGCCAAAAAAGACAATACAGAGTCAAGTGCTGGAGTTAAACGTCGATTCCAGCATTCGACTCTGTACTGTATTTCAGCAGCCTTCCGGCTACATCTTATTGCAAGATCTGCGCTGTATGGGACCATCGGACAAGTGGTCCCGTAACGATTCCCTGCCGCTCATCAGGCAAGTCTGCCGCCGTGGCCAACGACGGATCGAAAGCCTGAGCGCAGTTCTTGATCTGCTCATAATATAGCACAAATGCCCGAAAAAGTCAATAAAAAGGCAGGAAATGCGCATTTTTGGTGCAATAGCCAATGCCGGGGCGCTGGGGTCAGTATGGGGAAATCTTTCGTGCAGTTTGCTCAAATTTCCTCCTCATCGTCCCAATCGGCATAGCGCTGCCTGGCGCTGCGGCGGGAGAGGAAGAGGGCAACGAGACCCACGACAGCAAGTGCCAGCGCGGCGAGGAAGAAGACCACGGGCACCACGTTCCGGGTGTTGCTGCCGGATGTGTTATTGGTCGGCGGCTGAGAGGGGGCAGGGTCCTGCTGTGTGGTCGGTGGTGTGTCCGGCTCAGTCGGTTCCGGATCGGGGATGGGCACGGTGGAATTGATGCAGCTGAGGGTATAGGTGGTGCTGCCGCCCAGATCCATTCTCAGGATGCCGGACTCATCGACAACTACCGGGACCGGGAAGACACCGGCGTCTGTGCGCAGCTCGAACTCCACTCCAGCCCAGCGTGCCCCGAGCTGCAGGACCAGCTGGTCGGGCTGCTGCGTGATTTGAGGCGTATTGGCGTCGGTATCGGCATATGCTGCGGGCGCCAGTACCAGCATGAGCAGCAGGGTCAGCAGCAGGGCAGGGATCTTTTTTCTTTTCTGCATAGTCGCTTTCCTCCCATCAGCGTGTAGTGGACATATGGGTGATGGTGCCCCAGATCCGGCATTTCTCCGTGTTGACGCCGAGGATTCGGACAGTGACGCGGGCGCCTCTGGGCGGTCGGCCGCGGGGAGGATACGTACACAGGCAATCGACGCCGCCATCGAGAGAGACGAATACACCGGTGAGATCCACCAAGCTGACGGTGCCGACGTAGCGTTCGCCGACCACATAGCGTTTCAGGGCCTTCTCGTAGGGGTTGGCGCTGGCCTGCTTCACCGACACGGTCACGTGCAGATGGTTCCAATCACTGCGGTCCAGTTCAATGATCCGCACGAGTACGCGCTGGCCGGGCTGGAAATGCTGACTGGCGTCCACCCAGCGCTGGTAGCTCAGTTCCTTGAGTGGGATATAGCATTCGGCGCCGAACAGATCCACAAAGATGCCGGCGCGGATGACGGATACGACGCGGGCCTCGGCGCGGGAGCCGACATACAGCTGGTAGTTGCCGTTACGGTCAGTCTTGTAAAAATAGGCCTTGCGTTTCAGGGCCATAGCCTCCATGCGGCTGCCGCCCGCCATGCCGGTTTCCGGATCTACGCCGCGGATGACGTAGTCGATCTCTGCGCCCATGCGCTTATTGAGCATGTAGTAAAGCACGTCGCTCTTGCGCTGGCCACGGTAGTCGTCCGGTTCGTAGATGGCCTCTTCCGAGGGGATCAGGACCTTGAACTCGCCATGATAGACTACGGCATAGATGCGGTCGGGATTGGTCTTGCCACGCTCCACACCTCGGATAGAGTCTGTGAGGATGCGCTTGATCTTCATGGACTCTACCAGATCAAGCAGATCGTTCTGAATCCGGTCTGCATCAGTCAGGACCTGACGCTCCTCATCAATGGCGACGATCTTTTTCTTTGCCCGGCGAGGCGTCTTTTCACCTGTGGATAGGACTGCCGGAGTATCCGATTCCTCGTCCTCCGGTAGTGCTTCCGGCTCCTGTGGTACTGGCTCTGAAACAGGTTCTTCAGGGGTTTTAGATTTTCTGGATCTGGGTTTGCGAGCCGGCTTTTCAGGCTCGATGGCATCTTCAGAGTCAGTCTGGGGGACGGGGGGATTAAATTGCTTTCCCTGGGATTCCATCGCCGATTCCAAGTCAGTATGGGGGCCTGCGCTCAGGTCGTCGGGCAGCTTGCCGTTTTGGATGCCGCCAGCTTGGATCAGCTCAGATAATTCCTGAGCTTGGCCAGAAAATGAATTCTGGTTCGGGTCGTGGGTAAAGTCAGTCATGTAGCATTCCTCCTTCAAAGTCAGTTTGGGGCACTAAAAGTCTGCAGGTGGTTTGGAACTTTCATATAAAGGCGCCTTCCTGCGCGCAGTGGCGGCCGGCTTTCCTCTAGACGGTATGGCTGGAGTCGGTATGGGAACGGGTGGGACAGGTGGGTCAGGCTTTGCGGCACGGTAGTCGCGGATGGAGACTTTCTTGATCTCCTTGGCAAAGGGGTGGTCCACGTAGTCGAACTTCTTGGCCTTCAGGATATCCTGACTGCGCACGATGATGAGCAGTTCATCGTTGGGTAGACGCAGGACCTCGTCCGGTGTGAGAAGGCGGCGCCGCCCGAGTCCTTCGGTGTAGCGGTACTGGGGGATGACCTGTGCGATGGCGATGCTCTGGCGCATGGTCATAACTGAGTTGACTTCGACGGTCATATCGCCGCTGCGTTCGCTGAAGTATTTGGCGGAGATGTCATCGGTACAGCCCAGCATCAGCTGTGTGTCCGCATTGCCGATCAGCTCGGCCCAGAGGTTGTCTGGATAGCGGTTTTGGATCTGGGGCAGCGATTGGCAGCACATCATGATCTGCAATGACCGGGAGCGGACAACGCTGACTTTCTTGGCAAAGTCCGGTATGACGCCCACGTTGTTCATCTCCTCCAGAATGATGTTGACGGGTATTTTGCAGCGCTGGTCTGGGCGGCTGTCGGCGTAGCGGACCAGCTTGATGAACAGACAGCTGAAAAAGAGGGAGGAGAGAAATTCCAGTGACGAGCTTTGGTCGTCGAGGATGATGAAGTAGGCGCACTTTTCTTTGCCGGGCAGTTCCAGATCAATGTCGTTGCTGCGGGTGATGCGGCAGATGGCCTCGTTCTGGAGTACCTGAAGGCGGGTGCCGAGGCCCAGCACGATGCCGGTGCGCACGGTGTCGCTGGCCTGACTGAACAGCCAGTAGGAGGCTTTGGCCGGATGGGTTACGGGAAGACGCTCGAACATGGCGGTCAGCTGCTTCTCTGTGTTGCGGGTCAGCATCTGGTAGACGGCAGGGAGGTTTCGCTGCTCGGGCGGGCGGCTGGTGTCCTGATCCACATAGAGGATGAGTGCCTTCAGGAGATTGGCCTCACCGTTATCCCAGAAGTGGTCGCCTTTGTTGTCACCCTTGGTGTTGGCGATGATGATGTCGGTGAGGATCTGGGCCATAAGCGTGTCACCATTCAGGTTGAACATGGCGTTCCAGGAGTCGCCGAACTCGGGCTGGACGAGGTTGAAGACCCGGACGGTATAGTTGTGTTTGCGGAACAGCTCGACAGTGTCGGTGTAGATCTCTGATTTCGGGTCTGATACCAGTACCGACTCGCCACGGCGGATGGACTGGAAGATGGCCGGGCGGATGACGCCTCTTGACTTCATGGTGCCGCTGGCGCCGTAGATGACCACGTGCTTGTTGTACCATGTGTCTTCCGGGAGGCAGATGACATCACCATTCTCTTCCCGGCCCAGTATGATGCCGCGTGCCTTCTTTGGACTGGCCACCTCCAGGATCTCCTTCTTTCGCTTTTCGGTCATCCAGTTGGCAGTGCCATATGTGCCCCGTTTGCTGCGCACGAAGTTGCGGTCGTCCAGGTCCTTGCCTCCAAACCGATCCCGCAGACGAAGGAAGAGGAAGACGCCGGAGCCAACAGTCAGGATCAACAGCGCTGCGCAAAGTCCGGCGGGAGTAAAGGCGTGGCGGATGCAGTGGAGCGGGTGATACTGCAGCGGTGCGATCTGCGCCGTTCCTGTCATACCGCCACTATGTAGCCAATCCTCGTAATTGATCTGCAGTTGTGCCACCAGCCCGCTGAGATAGAGCAGTGCGCCCGGACCCAGTATGGCGGCAAGTGCAATACCGAGTTTTCGGATGGTTTCTTTCTTCAAAGATTTGCTCCTTTGCTTACAGTGGGTCCAAGTCAAGAGCCTCTTCCAGTACCTCGATGGTGAGTTCTCTGAGCTGGACCCGGTTGCCAAGATACTCTCTCAGAAATGGCGTCTGCCACGGAAAGCACAGCAGCTCAACCGGTGCCGAGATATGTTCCAGTGCTTGTTTGAGCCGCAGCAGGCGGGCAAGGTCACCGTCCAGATGGGAGAGGATCAGGATGTCGCCGCGTTTAGCGTCGCATTCAATGCTGCCGGGGGTGTCCGGTCTCAGTTCCGGAGGGAACAGGGCGGAGAGGAGCTGTTCCTGCCAGTCGGGCTGAAGCAACAGACGCAGCTGTCGGACACCCTGTCGGTCCATGGGAATGAAGTGGATATGGGGATAGATACGATCAAAGCGCAGATCCATGCGGCGGCTGTTGGCGGAGGAGAGCAGAGTGGTTAGGGCAACATTGTTGCCCTGACCTAATAGCAGCGCCCGATCCACCCGGTCAACACCGGCATTCATACGCGCCACCTCTGTGAGGTGGTTGGCGGTTTTGAACTCGCCCATACCACTCCATTTCATGACGCTGTCACGGGTGTTGTAGACGGCGAAGCAGGTGCCGTGGCTGAACAGGGCGCCAGTGAGTCGGGTGAAGATGGTCTTGCTCAGCTCCGTCTTCTCCAGCTTTTTGACTTCGCGGGCAATGTAGAAGCTGGGCGATGTGGGTACCGTGTGCTGGATGGTACTCTTTTGCAGGGGCGGCAGTTGGTAGGGGAGCGCCATGGCGCCGCTGGCCATGCACAGCACAAGGGATTCCGCCACCCGATGGTTGCGCAGGATATGGTCGCTGTTGCCGGAAAAACGATGACCACCGGATGCCGCCATATAGTAGTCCAAGGCGTCGGGGTGGAGATGGGTGAGGAGTGGGAGAGCTGCTTTGTTCAGCCGGATCGTTCTCTTTTCATGCCGCCCACTGACATTCAAGACCTTGAACTGACCAAGCACTGTCCCGTCAGCTGATCGGAACTCCTGTGGTGTTTCCAGTCGGTGAATCAGCGCCTCATAGTAGCGCCCACTGCCGAGGAGGTGGAGCGACCGGGCGGGGTATTCCGTGGTTGCGACCAGTATGTGGAGTAGGCGCCATGTTTGACTGCCCGGGCGGAGGGTTATCATCTCACCCCTCCCAGCAGTGTGGAGTTTAAGGCAACGGCGCATCTCCCTTTGCCGTAATTCGGGGCCAGATAACCGCCGGAAAGCCCTGATTTCGCAGGCTTTCCACAGCGATTGGACGCTGTGTGGAAAAAGAGGCCGGATTTCATCCCGCACATCCATATCTTTTTCCGCTTACTGAGGGTATGTTCCATAGAGCGTCACCCCCTCCAAAGCACCGCTTTTTGCATCGGATAACCAGTCGGGCAGACTGTCACAGGGCACCACATAGATCTCCGTCCGATCCGTATCGCCGCCTGCGCTGCAATAGTAATGGGCGCATCGCAGCGGCGCATCGTCGGGCAGCAGGTACAGCGCCACAATGTCCACCACCATGTTCAGCTCAATGTTGTCGTGGTCACGGTAACTGCGCTCGGGTCGGTTGCGGTCATAGATGTGCCGGAAGATCAGCACACAGTCGGAATAGATATGTGGAAGCTTACCGGCAAAGAAACGGCGCATGGCTGGGTAGAGCATGTCACGAAGATAGCTGGGGGAGCCGGACTCCTTCTTTGGCAGCAGTGCCGGTAGTCGGAGCAGGAACCAACCCTGCTCGGTATAGCCCATATCCACCGGCACGGTCTCTACCATCAGTTCCTCAGACAAGAGTGCTGCCTGTGGATGCCCGGTATAGGCGGGGATCGACCGGGCAAGCAGCGTCAGCTTCTCTGCTTCGGCAGCGAAGGTGAATGCCATATTGAAGGCTTCCGGGATATTGCCGCTGTCGGCAAGCCGCCGGGTCCGCGCCAGCAGTTGAGCGGTTCGCTTCAGCCGCGCATCCGCCTGATCCAGACTGCGCTGGAACTCAGACCGCGGCGACATCGGACTTCCCTCCAACCTCGGCATAGAAGCGCACTGTGGGGATGTCCCTGCCCTCATAGTCAACGCTGGAAAAGAGGCATGGGGCGTTTGGTAGGATCAGTTCCTGAGCCATACCACTGTGCGGCAGTACGAAGATATATTTTAGTTCCTCCTGCGGCTGAAGTAGTCGGGCCAGATGCTGCTCGCCTTCATAGAGCACCACAATCTCATACCCCATACCCTCTTTCAAAAAGAATAACTGGGATGGGTAAGTGGCCGGATATCTTCTTATGCAGGTTTACGATGGAATCGGGATAGTACATCTCGCCCGTGATCGGTGAGGGGAACATATACGGATTGTCGGGATGCTTATCGTGCTCAGCTATTAGTAGGTCGATGGCCTCCTGCGGAATAGATACTTTTCTGACTGATGTTTCCGTCTTAGGACGGGACAAGGTCAGTTCTCCGTTAGGATTTTTGATGTACTGCTTGCTGACGGATATGGTTCGGTTCTGGATGTCGAGGTCAGACCAGAGAAGGGCAGTTAGTTCGCCCTTGCGTAGTCCACTGACCAGCTCCAGATAGAACATGGGGAGGAGTCCGCGGGCATTTGCTGCATTGAGGTATTCTTTGATATGTTTCGGTTGGAGGATCTGCATCTCAAATTTCTGAATTTTGGGAGCGATGCAGTCTTCAGTTGGATTGCGCGGAATCAGGCGCTCTTTGACTGCCCGCTCGAAGGCATTGTGCAGCATCAGGTGAAGGCTTCGCACGGTCGTGCTGCTCAGTCCCGGATTGCCATGACCGCTCTTGCGGTCGATACGCCCATTTTCCATCAGTTCTTTGTAGAGCTTTTGAAGATCGTGGGCAGTCAGCTTGGTGAGTTTGATATTGCCGATACGGGGAATGGTGTACTGCTCGACCATCAATTGGTAGCGGTCGGCAGTGGCGACTCTTACGTTTGGCTTTGCGTAGATGTCATACCAGCTTCGCAGCCAAGTGGTGACGGTATACTCATCGGCGCGGCTGACGTCGATACTCTTGACCGATTCCAGCGCGGCATTCAATTTTGCCTTGCATTCTGCTTGTGTCTTGCCGAGAACATTTTTAATGATCCGCTTGCCTGTCTCGGGATGATAGCCCGCAGTATAACGGCCTTCCCAGCGTCCGTCGGACCGCTTGCGGATACTGCCCTCGCCGTTGGCGCGTTTCTTAGCCATGTGTGTTCACCTCGCTTATAGGTTCTTCGTCTTCTTTTTCGAAGGAGTAGAGACCATCTGCCTCCAGCTCCGTTGCGATGCCCCATGCAAGCTTGAAGCCTGCGGTGAAGCTCATCAGCGTGGAGTCCACCAGCAAGGTGTTCTGTGCGTCCAGCAGCCGAAGCAGTTTCCTGCGGCCTTCGGCATCTATGCCATCGCGCAGACCCTCACGGGCGGATTGGACGGCGTAGACGAGCTGCTCTGGCTGCTTTTCGTCGAATCGTTCCTGCAAGGCTTTCATGTAGTCGTACATGGTGACCCCTCCTTTGGTAGCCAACACACATACCACAACTCTGACAGGAAAGCTATTACTTTTTCGAGAATCATCTTTATTTACAGCGGTGCGTTTTTGCAAATGTTTCTTTGACTATTGCGGCGCAAAAACTGAACACCTCGACCCGCTTTACATATGGAATTTCATTGAAAATCCTTGTTGCTGCTCCAACTCGTGGTCGTCCGGCTTGTGGCCGAGGGCGACACGCTTTTCCCGCAGGCGTTGTAGCCGCTTGCGATCGATTTGAACGCCGTTGGCAGCGGGAGCCGGGGCGTTGTCCCGAAAGATATTGCCCATGTGGTAGAGCAGCCGGGTGGCGGACAGCAGGACGGAGGGCGGATCCTGCTCGCCGCGCTCCATGCGTTTCATGAAAAATTCCGCACAGCCGTGGCCGTTATCCCGCGCCGCCGCGAACCATTCGTAGGCGGCGTCTGGGTCCTTGGGAACGCCCGCGCCCATGAGGGTCAGCTTTCCCAAGAGGTACTGTGCGTAGGCGTTTCCATTGTTCGCGGCCTGCCGCAAATATGACACTACTGTTTCGGCATCTTTTATCGTATTTTTGCCGCTGAGATATTCCTTGCCAAGCCGGTAGGCGGCGTAGTCGTTGCCGTTATCGGCAGAGCGTTTCAGCCAATAGATGCCCTTGGCAGGATCGTGCACGTCTGCATCGTCGGAGAGATACAGCTTGCCCAATGCGTACTGTGCTACGTCCAAGTCCTGCTCGGCTGCGCGTTCCAAGAACTTTTGTGCTTTGACCATGTCGGGTATCAGCAGTCCGCCGTCACGGTACGCCGTGCCGATGACATATTGGGCGTATGCGTCACCGTCCTCCGCAAGCTGCTCCAATTGCTCCGCCGCCTCGTCCCGCTCTGCCAACGGAAAGCTCTCATCGTTGGCCACGCTTTGCAGATCCTGACACTCGTAGCTCATGTCATAGGTACTGATCTGCTCGCCGTTATCCTGCATTTCCTCGTCCTCAAAGGAAATTCTGTTCACGCGGATATGCTCCGCCTCTTTGATGACGGCGTTCTTGATTTGGCGAAATTCCTTTTGCTGAGACAGCGGTGGACGCAGCCGTTTTTTCCCCTCGGAGTAGTAGTCCTCCACCTGGCATTGCAGCTCCCACCACGTTTGGTAGCACGCATCCACGGTGGGCAGCCGCGCCATTTGGTCGACGATCTCATCCACCAGCTTTTTCATGGGCTTTGGCAGATAGCCGTAGGTTTTCTTGCCGCCGACTTGACCGAGCTGCCGCGACAGATTCCAGATCATCCGCTCCGCCTCTGGGTGGATGCAGGTCATCTCCTGCATTGCCTTCACCAACTCCAGCATGGCTTTCCGTGCTTCCGCCACCAGCTCGTCTCGCGATTTACTTTTCTGTTCGTAGACGTGCAGCAGCTCTTGACGGAAAATTTGGTTGGTCAGCGTGGACTTGATTTGCCGTATCCCATCTTTGGACAGGTATGCCTGATTCGGCTTAGCCGACCACGCCATCATGTGGACGTGGGGATGGTTACTTTCATCGTGGAAGGCGGCGTACCAACGGAAATCCTCCGGCGGGATCTTCATCGCCGCGGCGATGTCATTGATTCGCCGCCTTTGGCAGCGTGGAAGGGGGCCATTCTTGGCAGAAGAATGGCCCCCTTTCAATCCCCCCAAGACCGCAAGGGCTGCGCCCTTGACCTGCCATTGCCCGTTCATGCACGGCTGATACTGCACGCGCTGTGCAAAGAAATGCCTGCCGATTTTTGCTGCGGCTTTCGACTTGGCCTGCGTCTATGTCCGCTTGGCCGCTGCCTTTGTATGGTTTCGAGGCTTTTTGCAGCGGCTCTCGTACCAGCATTGCAGCAGCGGCTGAGCGAAAAGAGAAGCACACCAAATCGTTCAGAAGAAAAAATCTGACATGCGGTCGCTGAAAAATAGCTTGACATTGGCGGTTCGGGGTCAAGGGGCGTCAGCCCCTTGCGTTCTCTTGGGGTTCCAAAGGGGTGGTTCTCTGCGGCAGAGAATCACCCCTTTGATAGAAGCTGCACTTAATGTACGGGCTTTTGACGATCAGTCTTGCCATGCTTCGCTCTCCAGCTCACGGAGCTTCTGTTCCAACCGCAGTTGACCGTTGGTGCGCTTGACGGCGGCGATGCTCTTGGCCCGTTCCTGCCGCAGCACTTCCTCGCTCACATTGAGGCTTTGCAGGAGGATGGACATTGCCATGTCCATCTCCACCGCCTGCTTGTAGAGCAGCGACGCGATGCGATCCTCGAAGAGCTTCAGCCGACTGTCGATGGCAGACTGCACCGCACGGGGCAGCGTGGTGCTTTCGCCTGCGGCCAGCATATCCGCGTAGCAATTCACCGCCTTTTCGATGAACTCGTTTTTGCTGCGGCAGTTATCTTCCTGATACCACCGCTCTATTTTGGTAGCTGTTTCATCCGTTATACGGAAGTTCAGCCTGTTTTCATTTTTGCTCATAATTCCCTCCAATCTGCCGTAAGGCACGCTCATTTTCGTTGAAACGCCTGTGCTCGCGGGAACAAAGACGCCAGTCGCTCCAAAAGTTCTCTCAAAAGGCGCCACAACCGACTGCGCTGAAACCCCCGTCAACTGCCCGCACTGCGGGCAGAAGTGATTGGGCAGAGCGGCGGTTCCGACGCCAGCCGTTTATCCTGCTTTCTTTTTCGTCCTCGGAAAAGCCGCAAAAGCGCAGAAAACGCAGTCATACCAACGTTTCCAACACATTGGTCGCACGGCCTTCAACACCTCCGGCACAAACGCCGCAACGTTCGTTTCAAGGGACTGCGGCGGGTACACACGCCACCCCAGCCCCGAACCGCGCACACAGCGGCTCACAGGGCGAAACAGGGGCGTTTTAGATGGGGGGGGTGGTATCACTACCCTCGGCGTGCGCTGCGTGGTCCGGAACCTCTGCGCGCGCAGCGGTCAGAAGAGCATACTTTGCCATCTTTGCATGGACCGAGGGAACGTCGGAGAGAAGCAGAGAGCCTTCGGAACGGAGACGCGCACCGTGCGCGTCTCCGTTCTGAGGCGCCGCGGCCCCGCAGGGTCGCGCTGCTCCACTGCTGTTTCTTGCGCTGCACCGGTAAGCTTCGCGGTTCGTTATCACTGCGACGAAGGGCAGAGAGGAAAATTTGTTAACGTGACTGTTGTGATTTTGTTTGTGGTGTGAGTTGTGGCTGCGGTGTAAGGGATTCTTCTTTGGTTACAGCGGTGCGTTTTTGGAACCGCTGTTTGCGTCGATCCATGCGAGGAACTTGTCCTTCGGAACAACGATCCGGCTGCCAATTTTGAGCGCGGGGAAGCTGTTGCTTCGTGCCAGCTCATAAGCACCGGCACGAGAGATGCCGAGCACAGCAGCAACTTCTGCAACGGAAAGCATCAGCGGCAGATCATCATAGCTTGTGTAGGTGGAATGCTTCATTGCGCTTTTCCTTTCTCCTCATGCTCCGGGCAGCAGATCCATTTCGGACAGCTTGCGCTGAATTTGCCGCCGCTCTGTTGTACGTTCAATCGCAGACAGTTGACGTGTGTGAAAAATTTCAACGGCCTCATGGATCGGCCTGATGGTATAGCGCAGATTGCCGTTCTTTTTGATCTTGGATTTTGTCAGGACAGAGGTTGGCTCTGTGGAGATGAGTCCTTTCTCCGAGAGCACGTCGACATACTGCATGACCGTATTCTTTGCGCGGCCAACTGCATTGCCGATGGTGGTGTAGCTCGGCCAGCACTGGTAGGTGCTGGGGTTTTCAAGGCAGCGGAGGTAGGCGTAGACCGCGATCTCACCTGCGCTCAGCCCCAGCGAAAAAATTTCGTTCGGCAGTGTAAAAAAGTTTTTACTGGGAAATTGATTCATGGTGTGTCCTCCTGTTCATCGGGATGGAAGAGTTGAATGAACTCCTTTGCGGAATGGACAACGCCCAATTCCTTGAGCTGCTGATAGCGGATCAGGTCGCAGAGGGTGCGCAGACTGATCTCCGCGTATTCCAGCAGTTTATCGGTTGCCAGCATTTGCTGGTAGGTGTCCAGTTCGGTCGGTTCGTCCGGCGATTGGAAGAAGGCGAACAGTTCTTCTTCGGTTGGAATGCTGTCCGGCGCACCGTGCTGCATCTCCTTCCGGATGTAGTCAATGACCTCCCACTCAGCGTGGGAGGTCAGGAAGCGCAGAAGCTGCTGTGTGCTTTGTTCAAATGGATTCATGGTCATACACGCTCCTTGTGTTCAGGTGAGACGATCATGACTGCGGCCAACTCAGTCGGAAAATTTGTCTCTCACCTATAAGGACACTCAGAGCGCGTTTGTAAACCAGAGAACAGAAAAATTTTTCAAAAAAACTGGGAAGCCCTGTCATGAGACAGAGCTTCCCAGCTTTTCGTGCAGCTTTTTCAGTCGCTTTGATACTGCCATTTTGGAGATGCTGTAGATCTGACCGATCTCATCCATCGTCAGCGCATCGCTGTATCGGAGGGAGAGCAGGTTTTGACCTTGCACATCCAGTTCCGCAATGGCCTTCCGCAGATTTTCAAGCTGGAGGTTCCTGAGCGCCGCATCCTCCACGGGACGCCTGACGCAATCCGAACCGGACAGCACCGTTTCAAACTCACTTTTACTCAGGTGCCT
>ERZ773241.1559-NODE-1559-length-21320-cov-51.803386_pt1 | contig 21320 bp, 14 predicted proteins | sample MGYA00580989_ERZ773241 | MGnify/ENA primary metagenome ERZ773241 (study PRJEB29015, sample SAMEA2737804) | human gut metagenome | biome: human gut; feature: human-associated habitat; material: faeces | place: China | collected 2012 ... | reverse complement strand
AATTGCAGCAGCAGGTACTTGAACACGGTGATGAGGTTGGACACGATGACGAACAGACCGCCCTCGCGCACCCACTTGGCAGCGGCAGGGTGCTTTGCCGCGAAGTTATTCCAGAAATTCATAGCCTGCTTCCTTTCAGCTGTTTTTCAAGCGCTCTTCCATGCGGCTGTTCAGCACGAGGTTCTTCACGGCCTCAAAAATCACCCGCACAAGACCGATGATCCAGAAGCCCTGCAGCTCCATCACGATACCGTCCACCATGCCCATGCTGATGGCGCCGTTGGTCATTTTGGCCAGCGCACGCAGAGGCATATTGTACTGGAACAGGATGTTCAGGTCGGGCTTGCCCTTTTTGATGCTGCGGCGCAGCAGGGTGCCCAGTACCGCCGCCGCCAGCCAGCCGATGGGGCTGCGTCCGTGCCCCATCTCGCCCAACGTCATGTTGCGGTCGATGTGCACCTTGTTCTCCGGGATGGGACGGCCCAGCAGCGCCTCAAACTCCGCGTCCGGCACCTTCTGCACCTGTGCAGTGCAGTAATGCTCCAGATTTTTGCCCGCATAGGGGTCGGGTGCGCCGGTGCCCGCCACCGTAACGGCGGCAGTCAGACGGATGTCGGCGCTGGAAGCGCCCACCAGCAGCTGATAGCTGCCGCCCTCTACCTCCCAGCGGTCGGTCTTGACGTTCCAGTAGCGGAACGCCTTATCGTCCAGCGGGATGGTGACGGTCTTGCTCTCGCCGGCTTCCAGCTGCACCTTGGTAAAGCCCTTCAGCTCCTTGACGGGGCGGAAAACTTTTGCATCCGGCTTTGCCACATACAGCTGCACCACCTCGGCACCTGCACAGCTGCCGGTGTTCGTGACAGTCAGGGTCACGCCCTTTTCGTCTGCTTTCAGGTCACTGTACGCAAAGCTGGTATAGCTCAGGCCGTAGCCGAAGGGGAAGGCGGTGGGCACACCGGCGGTGTCGTAGTAGCGGTAGCCCACATACAGACCCTCGCGGTACTCCACAGTGGGGCCGTCGCCGCCGAAATGCGCTTTTGCGGGGGTGTCGGCGTAGCTGCGCGCCCAAGTCTCCGCCAGCTTGCCGCAGGGGTTCTGCGCACCGGTGAGCACCTCGACCAGTGCGCCTGCACCGGCCTGACCGCCCAGACAGCCGTAGACCAGCGCCTTGCAGTCCTTGACCCAATCGCTTTCCAGCGAGGAGCCCGCACTCAGCAGCAGCACCACGTTGGGGTTCGCTGCCGCCACAGCGGTCAGCAGTTCCAGCTGGTTTTCTGCCAGCTTCATGTCGGCGCGGTCGATGCCCTCGCTCTCCTTGATCTCGTCCAGACCCATGCACAGCAGCACCACATCGGCGTTCTTTGCCAGCAGCACCGCCTCGGCCTTCAGCGCCTCATCGGGCTTGCCCTGCCGGTCAAAGCCCTTGGCGTAGCCGACGCTGTTCAGGCCGCTCTCGGCAAGGCAGTCCAGAAAGAAATCCACCTTGATGGAGTTGACAGCGCTGGAGCCTGCACCCTGATAGCGGGGCGTCTGGGCAAAGTCGCCGATGACCGCCACCTTTTCCCCCTTTGCAAGGGGCAGCAGGCCGGTTTCGTTCTTCAGCAGCACGATGCTCTGGGCAGCAGCCCGGCGTGCCAGTGCGTGGTGGGCGTTGGCATCGAACTTGCCGGGTGCGGCGTCCACCGCCGCCTTGGTGGTAAACACCAGTTCCAGCAGTTCCTCCAGCCGGGCGTCCACGTCTGCCTCGGTGATCTTGCCGGTCTGCACCGCCTTCATCAGCTCCCGGATGGCGTCCCCACCGGGGGCGGGCATTTCCAGCGTAGAGCCGTTCTTTACGCCGAGGGCGTGGTCGTTGCTGCCGCCCCAGTCGGTGACCACTGCGCCGTCAAAGCCCCAGTCCCTGCGCAGGATATCCATGAGCAGGTGGGCGTTCTCGTTGGCGTAGGTGCCGTTGACAAGGTTATAGGCGGACATGATGGTCTTTGGCTGCGCCTCCTTGACCACCATCTCGAAGCCGGTCAGGTAGATCTCCCGCAGGGTGCGCTCGTCCACGATGGAATCCGAGGCCATGCGGCGCAGCTCCTGACTGTTCACGGCAAAGTGCTTGGGGCAGGCGGCAATGCCGTTTTTCTGGATGCCGCGGACGTAGGCCGCCGCCATTTTACCGGCAAGGTAGGGGTCCTCCGAGAAATACTCGAAGTTGCGGCCGCACAGGGGGCTGCGCTTGATGTTCAGGCCGGGGCCCAGCAGCACCGACACGCCCTGTGCCGCTGCTTCTTCGCCCATGGCTGCGCCCACAGCCTCGCCAAGCTCCGGGTCCCAGCTGTTGGCAACGGTGGCCGAGGTGGGGAAGCAGGTGGCGGGCACACTGGGGTTCAGGCCCAGATGGTCAGCTGCGCCCGCCTGCTTGCGCACGCCGTTGGGGCCGTCCGACAGGGTAATGGCCGGGATGCCCTTGCCCGGCAGCGCCCGGGTGGTGAACACCGTGCCGCCGCTCAGCAGGGCACATTTCTGTTCCAGGCTCAGTTTTGCAATAATATCCTGATATTTCACGGGGAAATCTCCTTTCAGTAGAAACGGTATTGCCTTTGGAAACAGGACCACGCATAAGGAGAAGAAGCGTGATTCTGTTTCCAAAAGGGAACACGGCTGCGGGTCGTAACTGCCGTGCAGCCGTGTTCCGGGATTAGAAGGAAGACAGTTTTGATTACGGGTCAGTACTTATTCCTTACTCACATCCGCACCTGCATTGGTATTAGCCAGCGTTTTATTATACTTGCGGCGGCGAAGAATCACCACAACACCTGCCAGAACCAACACATAGACAATCACACTGCCTACCAGTGCAGGCGTGCGCCACATAGGCACAGGCGCATCTACATCTACACCGTAGCTATTCGCCAGCGTATACAGATACTGATGTGCAGCTTCGCGCATCTTCAGCTGACCGGTAGCAGTCTGGCTCAGGTTATCGAAGGTCTTAGTGCCCCAGCCAAACAGCAGATTGGTACCACCTGCCAAGACAGCTTTTTCAATATCCATAAAGCCATGCTCCTCGTTGTTATCCGTAATCACAGTGCCAATAAAGCCCCATTCATTACGCAGAACATTGGTCAGTAGTGCAGTACTTGCACCGGCCCAAGTAGTACCAATATTATTGTAGGAAGACATCACAGCCGTGCTGCCGCCTTCCTTCACAGCCTTTTCAAACGGCACGAAGTAAATTTCACGCATCGCCTGCTCATCGGCCCAGGTGCACAGACCATAATGACGCCAGGTCTCACGCTCATTCAGTGCAAAATGCTTAATGTAGCAGTACATACCATTTTTCTCTGCCGCACCAACCGTAGCAGCGGACATGGAACCAGAAAGGAAGCCATCCTCAGAATAGTACTCAAAGTTACGGCCAGCAAATGCATTGCGGTGGGTATTAGCACCAGGTGCATACCAGCCGGAAATATTCCACGCCTTTCCTTCCTGCGAGATTGCATCGCCAAATTCAGAAGCCAGGTCTACATTCCAAGTAGCCGCCAGCAGAACTTCTGCCGGATAAGTAACCGTCTTATATGTGCAGGTACCCATAAAGGCATCGAACACATAACTCAGAGCGGCAGGTCCGTCCATTTCATAAGTCTGTCCCTTACCGATATTATCAACTGCTGCACTTCCCCAGCCATCTGCGCCCAGCAGTTTGTACATATCATCAAGGGTCAGCTGATCCAGCAGCTTATCCCACTGTGCATCATCATAGGCAAGGCCTTCCATGTCTTTCAGAGTAAGGCCATTCTTTGCACCAAAGGTCGGCGCAGTGTCATCTGCATCCACATAGCTATCATCCACTACCAGCGCATTGTTGAAGGCTTCCAGCTGTTCAGCAGTTGCTTCCTTGCTGGTACCGGGAACGATCTGCCAAGTGTCACGGTTGAGGTAAGCCACATCACCAGCTGCATCATCAAACTGATTTGTTGCTACCACCTCGTCCGAAGAGCGCTTGCCGACATACTTGCAGTTTTCCACACCACTGCCAAACGCACTGTCCTGGAACACTTCATTCTCAGCAACCTTGCAGGTCATGGTCAGATTATCTTTCACCGTATGAGAATCCGTACGCAGAGAAATCTGATACTCGCCAGCTTCCAGCACGTAGGAACCGGTAGAAGTGTAGTACTTCTGTGCATCATAAGAAGCCATCTGCTCTACCGGCATAGAAATCGTAACCGTTTCCGTTTCACCCGGCTGCAATTCTTTCGTCTTTGCAAAGCCGCCCAGTACCTCGCCAGCCTTCTGCAAGCCGCTGCCGCCTTCAGCTGCACTGTAATAGGGCGCACTGTAATACAGTTCCACAACATCTTTGCCAGCCACATTGCCAGTATTGGTAACTTTGACATTCCACTCCAGCGTATCCTGTGCGGTAACGGTAGTCGGAATCGTGTTTTCCAGTTCCCAGTCAAAGCTTGTGTAGCTCAAGCCATAGCCAAAGGGGAACTGCACTACATCATTGTAGGAAAGTCCCGTCAGATTTTCTCCTTCACGGGTAGTGTAATCGTAGCTTTCACGGGTTTCGTAATAACGATATCCCACATAAATGCCTTCCTGATACTCTACAAGGTAGGCAGGATGACTTTCGAAGTTTTTGAAGCAGTCCTTAGAGTTGGTATACTCAAAGGTATCAAAGTTGTAGTAAGAAGGGGTCGTTTCTACTGCATAAGGGTAGATATCCGGCAGACGGCCAGAGGGGTTGACTGCGCCCGTCAGAATGTTGACAATTCCAATCGTGCCCACATCACCGGGATCACCGATCCAGAGGGCTGCATCAACGCCTTCATCATTCAGGAAGCCCAGTTCCATGGCATTGCCTGAATTGATCAGAACGATAACATTATCAAATGTCGCTTCTGCCTGTTCCAGCAAAGACTGTTCCGCGCTGTTCAGTTCCAGATAATGCTTGCTCTGATCCGGTGCATACGAGGTATTTTCAGCCATCGAAGTGGGCAGGTCATTGCCTTCACCGCCCTTGCGGGAGAACACGACCACAGCAGTATCCGAAAAATCCTTCATTGCTTCAAATGAGCAGTCTCCAGTATACTGGTACTCCACACCCATGTTCTTAGCCAATTCCTCGGTTGCAGGCAGTTCCGGGATGGAAAAATCAACAGAGAATGTATTTCCGCCTTCGTTGTTTTTGGGGCTATAGAGATTGACCAGATTTTGATTCACTTCAAAACCTGCATCCGTAAAGGCTTTTACAAAATCTGTCCGGTTTGCAGTGTAGCTGCTGCCACCGGAACCCGTACCGCCATAAACCGGATTTGCGGAAGCATAGCCCAGAAGATTGATTTTTCGGTTTGTTCCTGCCAACGGCAGAGCGCCGTCATTTTTCAGAAGGACTGCGCCTTCCTCCTCGATTTTCTGAGCCACCGACAAGCCATTTGCATAAGATGTTTTTTGCAATTCTGGGTCTCCATTCTGGCCAGGGAATGCCTTGTCCAGAGAACTGGGAAACACACCAAACATTGCTACATCTGCCACTATTCCAACTGCCAGTAAGAGTGCTGTAACAGCTGTCAGCAACTTTGTGGGCTTTTTGTTGTTCGGATCGCGCTTCATTGTGTTGTCTCCTCCATATTCTTTTATATTTTTTGGGCCGTACCCAACTGTGACCCATTATAACGGATATTTGCGCATCGTTATCATCTTTTGCACAATCTGTCGTTTTGGATACACAGTTTGCAAAAGTTACAATAAATTTTCAATTTTTATTGTGCTAATACACAAATATTGCAACATTGTATTTGTGCACCCTGCCAGACAACAAAAAAAACGGCAGGGGATACCTGCCGTAAAAATTATTTGTTTTTGGGCAGCGGAAATAAGATCCGCAGGGTGCACCAGTTGTTTTCCCAGTGCATCGTCATGCTGCCGCCGTGCTGCTGGGCGGTGGTGCGGACGCTTTTCAGGTCCGACCCCTGCTGCGGCAGACCGTCCGCATCCAGTGCCGGGGCGGCCTCTGTATAATGCTCGAACCGCAGCATGGCAAAACCGCCCTGACTGTACACCGCCACCTTGATGAGCCGCTTTTCGGGGTCCGGCTCGGCGCGGACGGCGGCAATGGCGTTGTCCAGCGCCACGCCCACGATGGTGCACAGCTCCCGAATCGTGAGAAAGCCCAGCATCCTGCCGTCCGCTACACTGGTGATGGTAATGTTCTCCTGCTGGCATTCCATGGTCTTGGCGGTGAGCAGGGTATCCAGCACCGGGTTGCCGGTCTTGTTCTCGGCCTCGTACTGGCGGATGTTCTGCTCCATGGCAGCAATGGCGGCGTTCTGCTTGGTCTGGTCCTGCTCCTCCCGGATGCGGGCAAGCTGGACTTTCAGTTCATGGTACCGCCGGTTGATGAGGTTGATGCCCTCCTTGCTGCGCTTGTACTGCTCGTACTGGCGGTGCAACACCTCGTCCATGGCGGCAAGCTCGCTGTGCAAAGCGTTCTCCTGCAGCTGCTCGTGCTGCACAGATAAGATCAGCACGCCGGAAAAATCCACCAGTGTGCGGATGGAAAAAATGCTCATGTTGATCTCGCTGCCGGGCAGAAAGCCCAGATTGCTCACCGCAAAGGCAGTCAGCGCCAACATGACCGCCGTCAGGGCGGCGCTGCCGCCGATCTGTAAGTGCCCGGCGGGCTGGGGACGGCGGTGCTGCAGATAGCACATAATGCCGAACAGCGTCCCATACACCAGCGCCAGCAGCAGCAAAGACAGCGGCTCCCACGGGCCGCGGGCGGGCCAGAGGGCGCAGTGCAGCTGCCACTCCACGCTGGCGGCAAGCTCTGCCAGAATAAACGCCCGGGCGCAGTGATACCCGGCTTCCAGCAGGGTGATGCTCCACACACCCCATAAATATAAGTAGGAAAGCCCGATGGCCGTTACCATGCAGGGGATCCAGAGCCCGCCGGGCACGTTGCCCGTCAGCCCCAGAAAGGCCGACAGCACCGCCGCCCACAGCAGGGTGATGCCCCCGGTGACCGCCCTGGAAAAGCGGGGCGCAAGCGCCGGGGTGAACAGCAGCACCGCCAGACACTCGGCAAGGGCGGTGTACAGCCGGGGGATATCCGGCAGCGCGGTCATGAGCCCTCACCTCCGATGTAGTCGGTCAGTGCGGCAAGAAAAGCCTTACGCTTGGGGCGGCTGACCTGCAGCTCGCAGGGGCCCACCTGTACGGTGCTCTGCCGCAGCTCCCGCACCTGTGCCAGATTGACAAGGTAGCCGCTGTTGCACCGGGCAAAGGGGCAGTCTGCCAGCTTTTCCTCAAAGGCCTTGAGGGCGCCGGGGGCGGAAAAATCGCCCTCGTCGGTGTAAAAGTGCACCCGGTGCCCCTCGCTTTCCAAGTAATAGATGCTTGCGGTGTCCAGACGGCGCAGCCCGCCCTCCACTGGCACGGTCAGGTAGTGCTTTGCCCGCTTTTCCAGCCGGGCAACCGCCTTGAGCAGCTGCTGCGAAAAGGCAAAGTAGGGCACCGGCTTCAGCACATAGTCCAGCGCTCCCACCGAGTAGCCCCGGATGGCGTACTGCGCCATATTGGTAATGAAGATCAGGATGACGTCTGCATCCATCTGCCGGATGCGCTCTGCCGTGGTCATGCCGTCCAGATGCTTCATCTCCACATCCAGAAAAATAATATCGTAGACCGCGCGGTAATCCTCCAGAATATCCACGCCGTCCGCAAAGACCGTCACTTCAAACTCTGTCCCGTACTGCCGGGTATACCGCCGGACATACTCCTGCAATACCCCCTGTACCTCCGCGTCGTCCTCTACGATCGCCACCCGGATCATGACCACACCTCCCTTACCACACCTTTGTGGAACTGTTACGGCTCTATTATAGCGCAATCCCGCCGGGTTTGCCAAGGGGGCACTCCGCAACAAAGGGCAGGGCGGCCCACAGGCCGCCCTGCCCTTTGTGTTGAGTTCCCTTACGCTCACGCCCAGTTCTTCCGGCCGTAGCGGGTGGTCAGCTGGCAGATCTCTTTCTGGAGTTTCTTGGTCAGCTGGGTCTTTTTCAGCCGCCAGCGCCAGTTCTGGCCTACGGTGGAGGGCTTATTGATGCGGGCGGCGTTATCCAGCCCCAGCCAGTCCTGCATGGGGATGGTCAGCATGTGATGCAGACCGAAGGGCAGCAGCAGACGCTCCAGCGTACCATAGATGAACGGAGCCAGAATGGGAGAAGTCTCGGAAGAGTTGGCGATCCAGATGCCGAAGTTATTGATGCCGGTCTGCACCACAGGCCAGAACAGCGACAGCACGATGGAAATGACCACCGAGTAGACAGCGTAAAAAACGCTGCATCCTCCGGGGGTATTTTTATGCCCCAAAAGGCACAAAAGAATGCCCGCCCACCTGTGGAAAACCACGGTGGGCGGGCATTCTGCGTTTTATTGTTCGTGCCGCTGTAAAAGCGTTCAGAGGGCGGCGGTCTGGGGTGCCAGCCGGAAGAGCATTACGGGCAGCGCGCTGTTTGCAAAATCCAGCGTAAGGATGATCGTTCCGCGCTCTGTTTCAAACGGCATCTCCGTCTGTGTGCCGTCCGGGGCAATGCGCACAAGCGTTTTGCCTTCCAGCAGTCCGGCGGGCAGCGCGAGCCTTACCCGACCGGTGGGCTGCGTCAGGCTGCCTGCGGTTTCAAAGGCCACACTCAGGTATTCCCCATTCGTCCGTGCGGTCACATCCTCCGCAGAAAGACTGCCGCTGTTAGCCCACGCCGTTGCCGCTTCGATCTTTTCCAGCTGCGCGGCGTTTTCTGCCTGCCCGCACACGGGGCAGAAGGTCAGAGCTTCGCCTTCCGCAGTGCGGAAAGTAAACTTCCGGCAATCGGTGCTGCCAGTGTGCGCACAGCCATCTCGCAGACAATCGGCGCTCTGAGAGCCGGTCCCGTTCGGGGACCATGCACCAAACTGGTGTCCCAGCTGATCCGTCGGGTCTGCGGTGTAGCTGTCGTTGCAGCGGGAGCAAGTAAAGATGGTATAGCCGTCTGTTTCACAGGTAGGCTCTACGGTAACAGCCTGATAATCATGGTTCAGCGCGGGCAGCTCCGCATAGGTGGTATAGTCACAACGAGAGCAGGTTTCGTAAGCGTTCCAGCCCTTTTCCGTACAAGTGGGAGCTTTTGCTTCGTGGTGCACTAAATCATGGTTCAGCGCAGGGATTTCTTGATAAGTGGTATAGTTGCAGCGGGAGCAGGTGTCGTAGGCGTTCCAGCCGATTTCCGTACAGGTGGGGGCTTGCGCTGCGTGCTGCTTCAAATCGTGGTTCAGCGCGGGCAGCTCCGCATAGGTGGTATGGTCACAGCGGGAGCAGGCTTCGTAAGTATCCCAGCCGATTTCCGTACAGGTGGGGGCTTTTGCTTCGTGACGCACCAAATCATGATTCAGTGCGGGCAGCTCCGCATAGGTGGTATGGTCACAGCGGGAACAGGTTTCGTAAGCGTTCCAGCCGATTTCCGTACAGGTGGGGGCTTTTGCTGCGTGCTGCTCCAGATCATGCTGTGCAGGCAGTTCCACATAGGTGGTATAGTCGCAGCGGGAGCAGGTTTCGTAGGCATCCCAGCCCTTTTCCGTACAGGTAGGAGCTTGCGCATCGTGATGCACAAAATCATGGTTCAGTGCGGGCAGCTCTTTGCGGGTGGTATAGTCGCAGCCGAAACGGGAGCAGGCTTCGTAGGCATCCCAGCCCTTTTCCGTGCAGGTGGGGGCTTTTGCTTCGTGGTGCTCTAAATCATGTTTTAGCGCGGGGATTGCTCGAAAAGTGGTATAGTAGCAGCGGGGACAGGTGTCGAAAGCGTCCCAGCCGGGTTTCGTACAGGTGGGGGCTTGCGCATCATAATGCACCAGAGCATGATTATTTAGGTTTCTTTTGCCGTATTTCCCACCACACGCCTCACAGACCGCTTTGGTGGTGCAGGTTGCTGTGCCACCGGTACAGCTTGCGGTACCATTTAAGCCGCAGCGCAAGCAAATGATGCGGTGCGTGCCGTTGCCAAGGGAGGCGTTCGCCGGAGTTTTCCATTTGTGACCGAGAATGCCGTATTCCGCGCCGCATTTTTCACAGGTTTTGCCTGTGGTGCAGGTGGGCGTTTCGGTGCCGCCGGTATGGTCCGAAAGATCTCCATAAACAATGCTGTTCTTCCTGCCGCAGACTGAGCATTTTATATGGATCCTATGCTTGGTTGAATCAACTTTTGTATATCCGAGGATCTCATAGTTTCTTTGTTGCATACAGACGAAGCAGTACGTATAGATAGAATCTGCCGCTTTAGCGTTTAACGCGATCCCCGGTATCAGGCACACCATTGCCAGCACCGTCAAACACCGGATCAGCCATTTTTTCATGTTACTCCCTCCTTGTCATCAAACCTTGTTATCCTTTCAGATCAAACTGCACGGACAGCGATGCAAGCACGGCATCTACCACCTTCCGCGCCTCGGCAAGCATATCGATCTCCGCCACAAAAGCAATGACCTGCTCGCGCTCCTGCGCGGGGACCTGCAGCGCACTCAGGCTCATGCTCAGGAACCGCCGTATTTTGCGCTCCAGCGTAAAGTAGGGGTCGCACCGCCGTGCCATGTAGCCGCGCATCATGCCAGCCGTGCCCAGCTCCATCTCGTAGAAATCGCACTCGGCACACCCGGGCAGATACGCGCTGAACGCCGCCTGCAGCTCGGCCGTGGTGCTGCGGTGAATGATCTCCGCCGTGGCGGGGAAGGTGTACGCCTCCACATAGATATCCCGCAGATTCTCGCTCAGCTCGGTCATCGCCAGCTGCAAAGCCGTTTCCACCGCGTAGAGGTACACCGGCGAGGGGGCGTTTGCCGCCAGCGGCCTTACCGCGCCGAACTGCCTGCTGAACATCATGCCGATCAGCTCGGTCAGCACACCGTCCTTTGTGCGGAAAATATTCTGGAACGACCCGGCGGAAACATCTGCTTCCTTTAAAATTTCTGCAACCTTGGTGTTCGTGTAGCCTTTTTCCAGAAAAAGCCGGACACAGGCGGTCAGGATCCGCCGTTTTGCTTCCTTGCTGTCGTATCTGCGCGCCATTGGGAACCATCCTTTTCTATGATTGGTTTCTGACCCAATTATATATTGATTCGAGAATTGCGTCAAGTAAACTTTTAAGGGCGTATTTTGGGCAGTTTGACGAGGGAGAGCTTTCTGCGGGTGCGCATCCGGGCAAAACAAAGCGCAATGGACATTGCTGTTATCCGCTGCCGCAGCCAGACAGTTCGCGGCAGCAAAAAAGAGGCCACCGATTGGGGTGACCTCTTTTCAGCGTATTTTCAGCGTAAATCCCGCAGCAGGCGAACCCACCATCTCCATGACGGCTCTTTTGGAGTTGCTCTTTGCGTAAGATAGCAAAATAAATCTTATTTCTGACAGAAAGAGCCGAACCCGTGCAACGAGTCCGGCCCTTTCTGTGCTTTGGTTGGATCTTGAGCAAAGTTATGGTAAATGAAGAAGTTGGCTTTGGGAGTTTACAGCAGGCTCAGTGCTTCCTCGTCTGCCACAAGGATGCAGTCCGGATGCAGCTGCAGGATGCTGCCGGGGCAGGCAGGGGTCACAGGGCCGGTCACGGCGTCCTTGACGGCCTGTGCCTTGGCTTTACCGTTGGCTACCACCAGCACCTTGCGTGCCTGCATGATGGTCTTGATGCCCATGGTGTATGCCTGTTTGGGGACAAGGTTCTCGTTGCCGTCAAAGAAGCGCTTGTTGGCTTCGATGGTAGTGGGCGCAAGGTCGATGCAGTGTGTCTCCAGCTCAAAGGCTTCGCCCGGCTCATTGAAACCGATATGACCATTGGGGCCGATGCCCAGCAGCTGCAGGTCGATGCCGCCCAGCTTGTGGATGATACCGTTGTAACGGGCACACTCGGCGGCGGTGTCCAGATTGGTGCCGTCCGGCAGGTTGGTCTTGGCCGGGTCGATATTCACCTTGCTGAACAGGTTCTCATTCATGAAATACCAGTAGCTCTGGGGGTGCTCCTTGGGCAGGCCGCGGTACTCGTCCAGATTGACAGTAGTGACCTCGGAGAAATCCAAATCGCCTTTGTTGTACCAGTCCACCAGTTGGGCATAAGTGCCCACCGGGGTGCCGCCGGTGGCAAGACCCAGTACACAGTCCGGCTTCATGATGACCTGTGCGGAGATGATATTTGCCGCCTTGCGGGACATATCCTGATAATCTTTTGCGCGGATGATCTTCATAATAATACTCCTTTTATAGTACCGTTACGCCTGCGTTCCGGCAGGCCTGTAAAAATTCTACGGGCAGCTTTCCGTCCGAGATCACAATATCAATATCGGACAGCTCGCAGATGTGGAACGTGCTTTTCAGTCCGATCTTGGAGGAATCCAGCAGCACGGCTTTCTGCTCACAGCGGCGGAGCACGGTCTGCTTGAGCCGTGCTTCATCCTCCACGCCGCAGGTAAAACCGGTTTCCGGGCTGTAACTGGTCACGCCCAGCAGCAGCAGATCAAAGTTGATGCCCTCCATCGTCTGGATGCTCTGTGCACCGCAGACGCTCATGCTGAACCGGTTCAGGCTGCCGCCCGGCAGGGACACATGGGGCTTTTCCAGCTTTGCCAGCTCCATGGCGCAGCTCAGGCCGCTGGTGTAGATGAGCATGGGCTGATCCGGGATGCACCGGGCCACTGCTGTGGCGGTGCTGCCGGAATCCAGAAACAGGGTGGTGTTGGGGCGCAGCAGCGCAGTGGCTTTTTCGGCAATGATCTGCTTTGCTTCGGCATTGCGGGCGGAACGGCGGCTCAGCAGGTCGTCTGTACCTACCACCTGCTCCACCGACTTGACACCGCCATGCACCCGCACCACACGGCGGGCTTCATCCAGTGCTTTCAGGTCGGTGCGCAGGGTCATTTCCGAAACGGAAGGGAAAGCTTCCTTGAGCTGGGCAAAGCTAATGCTGCCTTTGCGGTTCACCAGCTCCACGATTTGATTGCGGCGTTGTTCCATGGGGGATTCCTCCTGTCTGCGTTTGTCCTGTCCCATGGCACGTTCTGCTTAGTCCTCCGGGTTGAAGTTTGCCAGCAGATATTCCTCTGCTTCCGGGCACCACAGGCCGTTGTGGGCATCCACGATGTCAGCCAGTGCGGTATAGCGGGGGTCGTTGTCCTGTTCGCCCTTGGCACGCAGATCGGTCAGGGCGATGAGGGGCATGGTCAGGTGGGTGTAGATCAGCTTTTTGCCGCCGGGGATCTTGGGCAGGTTGAGGGTGGTCTCGGCAGCGGCGTTCAGACCGCCGATGTGGGTGACCATCACAGCCGGATCGATGCGCTTAGCGGCGGTCAGTTCCAGCGACTCGATCATGTCGGCGGTATTACCGCCGGTGGTGCCCATGACATGGGTAGAATTGTAGTGCACATCGTAGAAGTTCATCTTGGCGCTGAACTGCTTGTCGGTGGGGCCTGCAAAGAAGTTCAGGCAGCCGTCACGACCCAGTACAGCACTGGACAGCTCCACCACCGGCGCGATGGGGGCGTAGCAGAACACATCATCAAAGCCGGTACCGCCGGTCAGCTCCCGCAGCTCGGCAGCGGGGTCTGCCATGTTGGCGGTGTTGACGAAGTACAGGTCGATGCCGTCCTTCTCCTTGACCTCCTTCGGGGGGAAGAGGGACTCCGCACGGGCCAGACGATCCTCGTTGATATCGGTGACCACCACCATGCCGGGGCGCACATCACGGTGCAGTGCGTAGGTCAGAGCACCCAGACCCATGGGGCCTGCACCGGCCAGAATCGCCAGCTTGCCACCCTTCTTGATGCCCATATCGTGATGGTATACCCCCATCTTGGTGTGGTAGGCGGCGTTGAAAGCACCGATGGAGCAGCTCATAGGCTCGGCCAGAGAAGCCTCGTAGTAAGCACGGCCCTTGTACTCCAGCAGGCAGCCCAGTTCCATGACCTCGGCAGGGATGATGCAGTAGGTGGCGTCGCCGCCGAAGAACTCGTAGGAGTAGCCGGGGCTCCACATGGTGCCCTTGTAGTTCAGGGCGGGCTGCAGGGTGAACTTCATGCCGGGCTTGAACTTGTCCTGATGCGCCTTGCCCACCTTGACGATATCACCGGCGAACTCGTGACCCATGATGGCGGGGTGCTCGGCTACATCCGGATGCACACGCTTGTGAGCAGTGCCGAGGATGGCGCACTTGTAAGTAGACATGCAGATGCTATCGGAAACGACCTTGACCAAGATCTCATCGTCCTTGATCTCCGGCAGTTCAAAAGTATCCAGACGCAGGTCGTTGGCGGCGTGCAGACGAACAGCTTTGACTTTCATAATGAAACTCTCCTTTTATTATAACAGTTACCGTTGTGTTTTCAAGAAGTTTTACAGATGCTGGAAGGTGACCAGCGGCAGCAGTTCTTCGATCTGGCTGCGCTCTGCGGCCTGTGTGCCGCTGCACATCACATTGGCGGCTCCTGTGGCGATGGACAGGCGAACGGTGTTTTCTTCGCTAAGCCCTTCCGCTTCGGCGTAGGCGAGAGCGGCGACCACGCTGTCGCCGGCACCCACCGTGCTGCCCACTTTGACCTTCAGTGCCGGAGCGTAGATCACGCTGTCCTTGCGGAGATACAGCGCACCCCGACCGCCCATGGACACCACCACATGTTCGATGCCCCTGCGGATGAGCGCCTGACCGGCATCGGCCAGTTCATCCAGCGTTTTCAGCTCCCGGCCCATCATGCGGGAAAGCTCGTCGTTGTTGGGTTTGACCAGATAGGGAGCAGCCTTCAGCCCCTCTGCCAGCAGCTCGCCGTCTGCATCCAGAAAGACCTTTGTCCCTGCCTTTTTGCAGGATTCCACCCATGTGTAGTAGGTGTCCTTGGGGGCACCCTTCGGCAGGCTGCCTGCCAGCACCACGATATCCCCCCGTTTCAGTTCCTTCAGCAGGTCGTACAGCAGGGCGGTCAGCTCCGGGGCATCTACCTCGATGCCCGGCTCGTTGATGTCGGTGTTGGTGTGGTTTTCCGGGTCGATGACCTTCAGGTTCGTGCGGGTCTCGCCGGGCACGAAACGGAAGTTGTGGGCAAGCCCTTCACTGTCCAGTGCGTCCTGAATGGCTTTGCCGCTGTTACCGGCCAGAATGCCGATGGCCTTGCTGGTCCCACCCAGCTTTGCGATCACCTTGCTGACGTTGATGCCCTTGCCACCGGGATCGGTACGCATCTTGGTGATCCGGTTTACGGTGTCCAGCGCAAGGTTCGGGATCTCAACGGTCTTGTCCAGCGCCGGATTCAATGTTACGGTGTAGATCATGGGAACAACAGCCTCCTTCACGATTGTTGTTATGAAACTCGAAACTGTTGAAACGAAAGCTCTGGCATTATAATACCAACAGTTCTCGCCCCTGTCAAGCTGTTGTTTCAACAAATCGCACTGCGTGTTTTTGGTGCTTTTCGCCAACTTTCTGGGATACATCATTTTTAGTTCAAAAGTTCTCTAATAGGTATCTTTTTACAACAACAAAAAACTCCCGGCTCTGCCCAAAAAGGCAAAAGCCGGGAGTTCGTTTTCAGTTCATTTTGTGTGCGGCGGTTTGCAGTCCGCAAAAAAGCCACGGTCAAAGCCCTGTTCCAGCAGGTCTGCCGCTTCCTGCTGCTGGCCGGTGCGCAGTGCCTCCATCAGCCGGGGCGTTTCGATCAGCTGCCCGCTGACATTCTGCATGACCTCCACCGGGACGCCGTTCCCGTCATCCGGAGCCAGCAGCACCAGTGCCCCCAGCACGATGCGCCCCGGCTCATAGACCGGCGGCTGTGCCTGCAGATAACCCAAGCGGCAGTCCTTTACCGCACTTGTCCTGCAATGGAGCAGCAGGGCATACAGGGGTTTGATGTAGGTATCGCCCAGTGTTTCACGGCGGCGAAGCTGCTGCTCCACCAGCCGGGCGTCCGCTTCCTGCGGGCAGAACAGCTGCGCCGCTGCATGGATGAGGGCAGCGCGGCTGCCGGGAGCCTTGACGGGCTGGATGGTCAGATGTTCCAGCAGCCCGGTCATGGACCGGGTCAAGCGTGCATAATACTGCAGCTTGGAGCCTGCACAGGCTGTATCCTGCACGGGCTGCACCGCCGGTTCCGGTTCTGCGCGGTTCTGGCTGTACCGCGTAATAGCGTCCTTCAGCACGGCACGGTCTGGCTCCAGCAGGGAAGGGCTGATGCACACCGCCGGGTAATCCAGTTCCAGCGGCACGGTGGAGATAATGAAGTCGATTTTTCTCCGGCGCAGGTCGGCAGTGTTCAGCTCCCGCACCGAGCAGCACCCCTCTACCTGCAAAGAGGGAAACTCGTTTCCCAGCCGGGAAGCCAGAAAGCGGCTGGAACCCATGCCCAGCGGACAGGCCACTACCACCCGCAGCCGCAGCCGGAACATGGCATTCTGTTCCAGCACTGCGCCAAAGTGCATGGCAAGGTAGGCCGCTTCGTCGTCCGAGATGGCGGGCAGAACGAATTGCTGCTGCACCGCATCACAGGCGGCGCGGGTGGCTTTCCACAGGCCGGGGTAGTCGGTGCGGATGGTGTCCAGCTGGGGGTTTTCGGTACGAATGTTCTGCTCCACCCGCAGCAGCATGGGGCGCAGGTGGCAGTACAGGTCATCCCGCAGGGAGGTGTAACCGGAAAGGTCTGTGTGCAGCGCCTTTTCCATTTCCCGGATAAGGGCGGCTTCCAGATTCCGCAACTCCATCTCCTGCGCACTGCCCCAAGGGTCCTCTGCACCCAGATAAGCAGCGAGATACAGTTCCAGATACTGCGCTTCCTCAGGCGGCAGGGTCAGCCCGAAGGCGCGGTTCAGCGCCGCCACCAGCCGGGCAGCATGATTGCCCGCCGGGCGCAGCCCTCTGGGGGCACTGCCCTTGTCGCCGCCCTGCCGCAGCTGCTGAATGGTCAGGGTGCAATGGATAGCCAGCGCCAGAAAGCCTGCATCCGGCAGATGGAGCTGCTCTTCCTGTTCAAACTGCTGCAAAGCCGCCCAGACCTTTTCGGCCGTTTTTGTATCCAGCAGGGTCGAGAAGATCTCGTTTTCCGGCATCCGTCCGCAGAGCACCTCTGCCAGTTCCTTTTCCGGCATACTGCTGCGCAGCAGGGCAGACACCACCCTCCGGTAGGAAGAAGCATCCCCCTGCAGCCAGACCCCCACGCCGGGGCGGCGGAACATCTCCACCCGGTAGGGGTGTAGCTTGGTCTCAAGTTCATCCAAGTCTGCAGACAGCGTGCTTTCCGAAACGCCAAGCGCCCGTGCCAGTACCGCTGTTTTGCAGGGCTCCTGCTCGCTGAGCAGCCTTGTCAAAAGCTGCTGCCGCCGCTCTGCGCGGGAAAGTTCTTTCCTGTCGCCGCTGTTCAGCTGGGTGCGCAGTGCGTCTCGCCGCTCCGGCGCTTCATCCAGCAGCAGACCCTTGCCGGGATTCCGCACAAAATGCGCCCCGGCAGCCTGCATCCACTGCTCCACAGCGGGCAGCTCCCGCAGCACGGTGCGGCGGCTGACCCCGATGCTTTCAGCCAGCGCCGCCGCCGTCACCCAGCCCTGCGGAAGGCTGAGCAGCTGCTCGATCAGCTTCCGTGCATTTGCCGACAGTTCCTCACGATACACCGCACCCATGTTGCTTCTCTCCTTTTCCCAAAAGTTACCCATTGCTTCTATTGTAGCATAGTGCCACCCCGTCTGCCAGCCCCCAACGCAGAAAAGAAGTTGTGTGTTTTTTGTCACCATTGCCCGGTGACAAAAGCTTCCTTGTTCCCGTCTTGTATCCCGGCGCATCAGCAAATATGCACAAATCACCCGCGCATCCATTGGAAATGTTGCCGTATCAGCCCACTGGTGTCACCATCCTCCGGTGACAACCCCACCGCTTGTCACCATTGAAATCCGGCGCAGTATCGGCTAGAATAGTGCCAGAACGAAACGAAAGCTCCTCCGAACAACCGTCCGCAGGCCGCAGCTCCCATGCCACAGGAGCTGCGCCGCCTGCCTTTCAAGTGAAAAAGGAGAGCTACAAATGAAAAACGCTGTTTCCCGCTTTGGCAAGTTCCTCAGCGGCATGGTCATGCCGAATATCGGCGCATTCATCGCGTGGGGCTTCCTCACTGCTCTGTTCATTGAAGCGGGCTGGTTCCCCAACGAAAAGCTGGCCAGCATGGTCTCCCCGATGCTGACCTACCTGCTGCCCATCCTCATTGCAGGGCAGGGCGGCAAGATGATTGCAGGCGACCGCGGCCGCGTCATCGCCGCCATCGCCGTGGTGGGCTGCATCTGCGGCTCGGACTACACCATGCTGATGGGCGCCATGGTCATGGGCCCTCTGGCCGGCTGGGTCATCAAGCAATTCGATAAGAAGGTGGAAGGCCATATCCCCGCCGGTTTCGAGATGCTGATCAACAACTTCTCCATCGGCATTCTGGGTATGCTGCTGGCCATCCTCGGCTACTACGTCATCGGCCCGTTCATGACCGCCATCCTCACCGTGCTGACCGCCGGTGTGGACTTCCTTGTGGCGCACAGCCTGCTGCCGCTGGTGTCCATCTTCATTGAGCCTGCCAAGGTATTGTTCCTGAACAACGCCATCAACCACGGCATCTTCAGCCCCATCGGTGCAAGTCAGGCTGCTGAGACCGGTCGTTCCATCATGTATATGCTGGAAGCCAACCCCGGTCCCGGTCTTGGTGTCCTGCTGGCCTACTGCTTCTTCTGCAAGGACGACACCACCCGCCAGTCCGCTCCCGGTGCTGTGATCATCCACCTGCTGGGCGGCATCCACGAGATCTACTTCCCCTACATCCTGATGAACCCCGTGATCATCATCGCCCCCATCGTGGGCAACTTCTGTGCCATCCTGTTCTACTCTATGACCGGTGCAGGTCTGTCCGGTCCTGCTTCTCCCGGTTCCATCATCGCCTACATGGCAATGGCTCCCCGGGATTCCATTCTCACCGTTCTGCTGGGCGTTGTCATCGCCGGTGCAGTCTCCTTTATCCTGTCCTCGGTCATTCTGAAAGCGACCTCCGGTCACACCAAGAGCCTGACCGATGCCCAGAACGAAATGAAGGAGATGAAGGCACAGGCCAAGGGCGAGATCCCCGAGCCTACTGCCGTGAATGTCGGCCAGATCCGCAAGATCGTCTTTGCCTGCGATGCCGGTATGGGTTCCAGCGCCATGGGTGCTACCAAGTTCCACAACCGCATTAAGGCGGAGCGCCCCGACTTGACCGTGACCAACTCCAGCGTGGATACCATCCCCGCCGACGCGGACGTGGTGGTCTGCCAGCGCGTTCTGGCTGACCGCGCCGCCAAGTGCGCCCCGCAGGCACAGCTTGTTACATTGGATAACTTCCTTGCAGATCCGCATCTGGACGCATTGTACAACGCACTGACCTCCACTTCCCCGGCACTGGATGCCAAGGCCGAAGCTGCCGCCAATGAGGAGATCGTATCCGACCTGCGCAATGCAGCCGTAGCCCCTCTGGCGGCTGCCGTGACCGAGGCTTCCAAAGCCAACGATTCCGTGATGAAGATCCAGGCGGAGGACATCCAGCTGGGTCTGCCCTCCGTCACCAAGGAGGAGGCCATCCGTGCCGCCGGTGCGCTGCTGGCAAAGCGGGGCTATGTGGATGACACTTACGCCGATGCCATGGTCGAACGTGAAAAGCTCGTGAGCACCTATATGGGCATGGGCGTAGCCATTCCCCACGGCACCAGCCAGAAGAAGGGCACCGTTAAAAAGTCCGGCGTTGTCCTGCTGCAATATCCGCAGGGCGTGGACTTCGGCGATGAAAAAGCCTACCTCGTGTTCGGCATTGCCGGTGTCGGCAACGACCATCTCGACCTGCTGGGCAATGTCTGCGAGATCCTTGAAGACGAGGATGCGCTGGAACAGCTCAAGACCACTTCCGATATGAACTATGTGCTGGAGCACTTACAATAACGATTCCAAAAAGGAGAGATTTTTATGAAGAGCATCGATATCACCATTCAGGACAAAGAAGGTCTGCACGCCCGTCCCGCCGGTATCCTGAGCAAAGCTGCCAAAGGCTTTGAGAGCAAAGTCACTATGACTAAGAACGGCAAAGTCGCCGACATGAAGAAGATCTTTGCCGTAATGGGTCTGGCCGTGAAGTGCGGCGAGACCGTGACCATCGCCGCCGATGGCCCGGACGAGGATGCCGCCATCGAAGAATTGACCAAGCTGTGCAAGGACGCATGACTTCTCCCTCCGTCTATGACCATTCTGCATAAATACTGCTGACGCAAAACCGCTCCGGGCAGAACGCTCGGAGCGGTTTTACTGTCAGTATGCGTTTTTCATCACCGTGTTTTCCAGAAAGCTGAAAAACACATCGTATTCATTTGGGGTCAGCATTTTGGGAGAACTCATGATCACAAGATCATGCCCGTGGTTCCCCACATGATAGGGTGGATGAGTGTGAGAATAGGGGTTTTCCAAAACCCTCTTGACGAATTTCACATACAGTGGTATTTTTCTTGTAAATCCCACCGTCTTTGTGGATTGGTTTGAAGCCATCCACAAAATGTGGTCGTGTTCATTTTGAACACAGGCACAGAAAGTGGTTGGTTATCACCGTGAGACCCACCACTTCCGTGAGGAAAAGTCCACGAAAGAACTTACCGTCCCGCAACACACCCGATTCATTTTGCCGCTTACTTCACCCGACAAAATCATCGCTGCGCTGCGTGGGCGATATTTTTCTTTTATGGTCACTTGTCGGGGCGGAGGCCCCTCCATCTTGCTGGCGCAAGACCGCTCTGCCGCTTAAAAGCCCCACTGGGGCTTTCATTGCTGCGCAACCGCGGCATTTTGCTTTCCGAAGAAACAAAAAATCCGAACCCTTCTCCTATTGAGAAAAGGTTCGGATTTTCATTATTTGGTGCGAGTAGTGATACAGCATTTTTTGAAAACTATCGTAGTACAATTTGTTTTTGAGGTCGTCGGATAGCAATTTGCTTGTATCGCACCCCGATGGGCAGCCGTGTTTGAAATACAGTTGCCTTTTATATACCACACAACCTAAAAATTATCAAGTACGCGCAGCGTTCACTTCTCCCATCACAGGGAGCAAATGAACGCTGCTTTTTTTGTTTACAACGAAAGGAGGCATCCGTGAAATGGCAGTATTTCGGGTAGAAAAGAACAGCGGCTATACGGTCATGTCAAACCACCACCTGCGGAACCGAGCCTTGTCCCTGAAAGCCAAGGGCTTACTCTCCCAAATGCTCTCCCTGCCGGAAGATTGGGACTACACCCTGCAAG
>ERZ773241.1555-NODE-1555-length-21368-cov-6.634636_pt1 | contig 21368 bp, 16 predicted proteins | sample MGYA00580989_ERZ773241 | MGnify/ENA primary metagenome ERZ773241 (study PRJEB29015, sample SAMEA2737804) | human gut metagenome | biome: human gut; feature: human-associated habitat; material: faeces | place: China | collected 2012 ... | reverse complement strand
CCAAGGGCGCCGGTGCCTGGGCTCGCGCGAAGATTGATAAGCTTGCCGGCGTGGCCTCCACGTTTGGCGCCAAGGGCCTGGCCTGGATCGCATTCCGCGAGGACGGCTCCATCAACAGCCCCATCGTCAAGTTCTTCTCGGACGAGGAGATGGCCGCCCTGCGCGAGCGCATGGACGTCGAGCCCGGCGACCTTGTGATGTTCGCCGCCGGCCCGCGCCTGCTCTCCGACGAGATCCTGGGCGGCATGCGTTCCCACATGGCTAACGCGCTCGAGATCAAGCGCGAGGGCCACGACTTCCTGTGGGTCGTCAACTTCCCGCTGTTCCACTGGGACGAAGACCGCAAGGCTTACGCTGCCGAGCACCAGCCCTTCACCCTGCCGACCGAGACCGACATCGCCAAGATCGAGGCCAATCCGTTGGCAGCCGGTTCTTGCACCTACGACTTTGTCATGGACGGCTTTGAGGCCGGTGGCGGCGGTATGCGTATCCACAACGCCGAGATGCAGATGTCCATGCTTAAGCTCCTGGGCTTTACCGAAGAGCGCGCCGAGTCTCAGTTTGGCTTCCTCATGGAGGCGCTCAAGTTTGGTGCGCCCCCGATGGGCGGTTTCGCTCTGGGCCTGGACCGCGTGTGCATGCTGCTCACCGGTTCCGACTCCATCCGCGACGTCATGGCGTTCCCCAAGACGGCCAGCGGCTCCGACCTCATGTCGGGCGCCCCGAGTGCCGTTAGCGGCGCCCAGCTCAAGGACGTCAGCCTGCGCCTGATGTAGGCAAGCGGCTACATATTGCCCGTAACGAGGGAAGGACACGTGCCTTCCCTCGTTTTTTATACGCCGAGATTGTGAGGGCATGGGATGACCGGGCGTTGCGGAAAGTGCGTCCCGGAATCTGCGTCCGGAATGGGATGAGCTTTCCGCTAGGGTTGTTCCGCGGAAACTACGACCCGGAATTTGCGTCCAGAACGGGATACGGTTTCCCGAACAGGGCCCTTTGGGAAAGTGCGACCCAGAATCCAACCAAATAACGGGACACAGTTTCCGGTTGAGCTTCTGGCGGGCCTCGGCAAGCATCTCACGCTACAATAACTACCACGTGGCTGGGTTTGCCGGCCGAATGTGCGATGCCGCGGGAGGGGACATGGTCGAGTTTACAAAGACGATTAAAGATCCGTTGGGACTACATGCCCGCCCGGTTGCGCTGCTCTACGACATCATTGCCAAGCATCGTAGCGACGTGTCGGTTAGCATCGGCGACCGCCATACCGACGGCCGTGATGTGATGGGGCTCATGGCGCTTTACGGCGAGTGCGGCGAGGACATCGTCTTTCGCGTTTCGGGCGTAGACGAGGCCTCGTGTGTCACGTCGATCAGAAACCTCTCGCTCTAAACGCAACAAGGGACTGCGGACAGTCCCTTTGTCACATCTCTGGGAGGCGCTCTTTGCGGCGCCTCTTTTGTTTCATATGGGAAACTTTTCCGAAAACTGAATAGGGACCCTTTCCAAAAAGTTAACCACGTGCTAGTTTACTGTAGCGAACATAGACGTGGTTAACTTTTGCTGCGTCGATGTTGAGGACGAACTGACGTTAGGAGCACACTCATGTCTTGCGGACCGCAGATGCCGGCCATGCCGCTTTCGATGGTGAAAGCGGGCGAAACCGTGCACGTGTCTCGTGTAAAGGGCAATGAGGACATGAAGCACCACCTCAAGGACCTCGGCTTTGTCGAGGGCAGTGAGGTTCACGTGGTGAGCTCGAGTGGCGCCAATATCATCGTCACCGTGCTGGGCGCACGCTTTGGTATCGATACCAAGGTCGCCATGCACATCATGACCGTCGGTTAGTTCGCAGCATTTCATAAAAGCTGAAAGGGGGAAAAGAATATGAAGACGTTGGGTGACGTTAAGGTGGGCGAGAGCTCTACCATCGTCAAGCTTCACGGCGAGGGCGCGCTTCGCCGTCACCTTATGGACCTGGGCCTCATCAAGGGCACTTCGTTCAAGGTCGTTAAGGTTGCACCGCTCGGAGATCCGGTCGAGATCAACGTGCGCGGCTACGAGCTTTCCATCCGCAAGGAGGAGGCTGCCGTCGTCGAGGTCCAGTAAGGGCCCGCGGCAACTATTTATGCAGATAAAGTTAGGTTTTTCTAACTTAAATTTGCAATGTTGAAGCACATTATCCAGCCCGTGCGGAGAAAGCAGCGCGGGCACACAAGGAAGAAGGATTGAATGGCGGATTCTCAGATCCATGTCGCGCTGGCGGGTAACCCCAACTGCGGCAAGACCACGCTTTTCAACCTGATCACCGGCGCCAACGGCTACGTTGGCAACTGGCCCGGCGTCACGGTTGAGAAAAAGGAAGCCAAGCTCCTGAGTGACAAGAACGTCACGATTACAGACCTCCCCGGCATCTACTCGCTTTCCCCCTACAGCCCCGAGGAGCAGTGCTCGCGCGACTACCTCATGAGCGGCGAGCCCGATGTCGTTGTCCAGGTGGTCGATGCCACCAACCTCGAGCGCAACCTGTACCTGGCGCTTCAGGTTATCGAGACCGGCCTGCCCGTGGTCGTCGCCCTCAACATGGCCGACCTGGTCGAGAAGAACGGCGACAAGATCGACACGGACAAGCTTTCCAAGAAGCTCGGTTGCCCGGTCATGATGATCTCGGCCCTTAAAAACAAGGGTATCAAGGAGCTGTTCGAGCAGGTCAAGAAGTCTGCTGCTTCCAAGGGCCAGGTGCCGGAGCACAAGTTCGATTCCTCCATCGAGGACGTTCTGGACCACATCGAGAACAACCTGCCGGCGAGCGTTCCCGCCAACAAGCGTCGCTACTACGCTGTCAAGCTGTTTGAGCGCGACGACAAGGTCCAGGCTGAGCTGAACCTGAACAAAGAGCTGCTCGACCACATCGACGCCCACATCACCGACTGCGAGAAGGAAATGGACGATGACGCCGAGAGCATCATCACCAACCAGCGCTACGCTTACATCAACGGCGTTGTTGACAAGGCCGTCAAGAAGAAGCCCCGCACCGAGAACCTGACCGTCTCCGATAAGGTCGACCAGTTCGTCACGAACCGTATTCTGGCCCTGCCGATTTTCGCAGCCATCATGTGGCTGATGTACGCCATCGCAATGGGCACCTCCGTGGCGGACGGCGGCATCGGCATCGGCACCTTTGCCACCGACTGGACGAACGATGTTCTGTTCGGTGAGATCGTCCCGAATGCCCTCGGCGGCCTGCTGGAATCCATCGGCGTTGCTGGCTGGCTGTACGGCCTGATCATGGACGGCATCGTCGCCGGTGTCGGCGCGGTCCTGGGCTTCGTTCCCCAGATGCTCGTTCTGTTCTTCCTGCTGTCCATCCTGGAGGACGTCGGCTACATGGCCCGTGTCGCCTTCATCATGGACCGTATCTTCCGCCGCTTCGGCCTGTCCGGCAAGAGCTTCATCCCCATGCTGGTCGGCACCGGCTGCGGCGTTCCCGGTGTTATGGCTTCCCGTACCATCGAGAACGAGCGTGACCGCCGTATGACCATTATGACCACCTGCTTCATCCCCTGCGGCGCTAAGATGCCCATCATCGGCCTGATCGCAGGTGCAATGTTCGGTGGTTCCTCTCTGGTTGCTGTTTCCGCTTACTTCATCGGCATGGCTGCCATCATTTGCTCCGGTGTTATTCTGAAGAAGACCAAGCTCTTCGCTGGCGACCCCGCACCCTTCGTTATGGAGCTGCCCGCCTACCATGTGCCTGCATGGGGCAACGTTTTCCGTGCCACCTGGGAGCGCGGCTGGTCCTTCATCAAGCGCGCCGGTTCCGTCATTCTGGCAGCTACCGTTGTGCTGTGGTTCCTGCAGGGCTTCGGCTTCGAGAATGGTGCCTTCGGCATGGTCGAGGATCAGGACAACTCCGTCCTGGCCGCTATCGCTACCAAGATCGCCTGGATCTTCGCTCCTCTGGGCTTCGGCAACTGGCGTGCAACCGTTGCTTCCGTCTCTGGTCTGATCGCAAAGGAGAACGTGGTTGGTACCTTCGGTGTTCTGTATCACTTCGGCGGCGAGCTGTCTGAGAACGGTGATGAGATCTGGGCAGCAGTTGCGCAGGATTACACCGCTCTGTCCGCTTACGCCTTTATGATCTTCAACCTGCTGTGCGCTCCCTGCTTCGCTGCTATGGGCGCGATCAAGCGTGAGATGAACAACGGCAAGTGGACTGCCATCGCTATCGGTTATATGTGCGCTCTGGCTTACTGCGCGGCTCTGGTCGTGTACCAGATCGGTGGTCTGATCACCGGTGAGGTTGGCTTCAACTTCTTCACCATCGTGGCAATCGTGATTTTTGCCGCATTCCTGTACCTGATGTTCCGCCCCAACAAGTACGTTGGCGACAACGAGGTCAAGATCGACGTTTCCAAGATCAAGTAAAATCATCTGTCCAGTTTGAAAGGGTGTGTTCTGTATGATGGAATTCCTGGCCACGAACTTTAATCTGCCTACCATTATTGTAGGTGCTATCGTGTTTGGCGGTGTGGGCTGGGCCACATGGCACTCCCACAAGCATGGCGGCTGTGGGGGCTGCGGCGAAGGCGGCTGCAATGGCAATTGCGGCGGCTGCAGCGGCTGCCACTGATCGGTAAAACCGCTGGGCGCGGGTCGAACATCCAATCGGCCCGCGCCCTTTTTTAGAATGAAAAAAGTTAGCTTTGGATAACACTGGAAGCGGCTTACATTATTATAGAAGAGAGTGATACTATGGAACTGACAGCAGCCCATCTGCGGTATCTGCTGGCCATCTATGAGGTCTCCCAGACGCATCTGGATATCTGCTCCCGCAGCATTGCCGAAAAGCTGAACGTGACCAAGCCCAGCGTGGTGCGCATTATGAACCTGCTGATGGATCGGGGAATGATCGTGAAGGAACACTATGGCAAGATCTATCTGACCGATCGGGGCATCTTTGTGGCAAAGGCGGTCAGGGCTCAACTGGAAACGGTGCTGACGCATTTTCCGCCTGTGCGCATCGACATGACCGAGGAGGAACGCTATAATGCCGCTTTGGCCCTGACTTCGGCCCTGCCCGAACGGGCTTTTACCGGCGAATATGACCGCCTGTTCGGCCCGGATGAATCTGAAAAGGAGAACGCTTCGTGATCAACAAGAAACTGCTTTCCTTCGATCGGAAGGCCCTGCGCTATGTGGGGCTGAACGTGCTGTTCCAGTGGCTGGGGATGCTGTGCAATGTGGTGCTGGTGATAACGGTATCCCGCCTCATCGGCGGCGTGTTTGCGGGCAGCCTGACCGGCAATGCCCTCTGGCAGGGGATGCTGCTCTGCCTGCTGACTGTGCCGGTGCGCTATGGCCTTACCCTCTGCGCCTCCGATATGAGCGACCGGGCTTCCAAGGATGTCAAGCGCACCCTGCGCAGCAGCATCTATGCAAAGCTCACCCGGCTGGGGGCCGGTTACAGCGAGACGGTGGCCACCAGTGAAGCCGTGATGCTGGCCAGCGAGGGTGTGGAGCAGATCGACACCTACTTTGCAAAGTATCTGCCTCAGCTGTTTTACAGCCTGCTGGCCCCGGTGACCCTGTTTGTGCTGCTGGTGGGCGTGCACGCGCGCTCGGCCATCCTCCTGCTGTGCTGTGTGCCGCTCATCCCCCTATCCATTGTGGCGGTGCAGAAGTTCGCCAAGAAGCTGCTGGCGAACTACTGGGGCGAGTACACCACCCTGGGCGACAGCTTTCTGGAGAATATCCAGGGCCTGACCACCCTGAAGATCTATCAGGCAGACGGCTGGAAGCACGAGGAGATGAATGCCCAGGCCGAGCGGTTCCGCAAGATCACGATGAAGGTGCTGACCATGCAGCTGAACAGCGTGACCCTGATGGACCTGATGGCCTACGGCGGTGCGGGTCTTGGCATCATCAGCGCGGCATCGGCCTTTGCCAAGGGCCAGCTCAGCCTGACCAGCGCCCTGACCATCCTTCTGCTGGCGGCAGATTTCTTCCTGCCCCTGCGCCTGCTGGGCAGCTACTTCCACATTGCCATGAATGGCGCGGCTTCGGCTGAGAAGATCTTCAGGCTGCTCTCTGCCCAGGAGCCTGAAGATGGCGAAAAGACCGCCGACCCGGCCGACAGCACCCTTGCGCTGGAGCATGTCACTTTTGGTTACGAGAGTGAGCGCACCATTCTGCACGATGTGTCCCTGACCATCCCGCAGGGCAGCTTTGTCTCGCTGGTGGGCGAAAGCGGCTGCGGCAAGAGCACCATTGCGGCCATCCTGTCCGGTGCCCGCACCGCGACGGAGGGAGAGGTTACGCTGGGCGGCATCCCGGTCAGCGAATGGAAGCAGGCCGACCGCCTGCGCCTGCTGACACTGGTGCCCCACAATGCGGCCATCTTCAAGGGCACGGTGGAAGCCAACCTCCGGATGGCCCGGCCCGATGCAGCCGAAGCCGAGCTCTGGGCGGCCCTGGAGCAGGTGAACCTTGCAGACTTCTGCCGCAGCCAGAGCGGCCTTGCAACGGCGCTCCACGAGGGCGGCTCCAACCTGTCCGGCGGGCAGCGCCAGCGCCTTGCCATGGCCCGTGCCCTGCTGCATGATTCGCCCATCTATGTGTTCGACGAGGCGACCTCCAATGTGGATGCCGAGAGCGAGAACGATATGATGAAAGCCATCCACAGCCTGGCGGGAAAGAAAACAGTGATCCTGATCTCCCACCGTCTGGCCAATGTGGTGGACAGCGACTGCATCTATGTGCTGGAGACAGGCCGCATCGCCGAGCAGGGAACGCACAATGACCTGCTGGCGGCACAGGGGGTGTACAGCCGCCTGTACAACGCCCAGAAACAGCTGGAAGACCTTGGGGAGGCGAGCGCATGAACAACACAAAACACCGCAGTCCGTTTGCCATTGCCGCACGGCTGATCGTGCTGGTCCGGCCCATGCTGCCCATCATGCTGGCAGCCATTGTCATGGGTGTCATCGGCCACTTCTGCGCCACCTTTATCACGATCTTCGGCGGCTTTGCCCTGCTCACGGCGGCAGGCCTGCCCAGCCCGCTGGCGGGTGTGAACACAGCCTTTGTCTGTATCCTTGTCTTTGCCCTGCTGCGCGGCGTGCTGCGCTACGCAGAGCAGGCCTCCAACCACTATATCGCCTTCAAGCTGCTGGCCCTCATCCGGGATAAGGTGTTCGGCGCGCTCCGCCGCCTGACCCCCGCCAAACTGGAAGGCCGTGACCGGGGCGACCTAATCTCCCTGATCACCACCGACATCGAGCAGCTGGAGGTGTTCTATGCCCACACCATTTCGCCGGTCTGCATCGCGATCCTCTGTGTGACCGGCATGACCTGCTTTACGGCCAGGTATCATATTCTGCCCGCACTGGTGCTGCTGGCAGGCTATCTGCTGGTGGGCATTGCTCTGCCGGTGTGGTCTGCCAGACGGGGCGACAAAGCCGCCCGCGAGTACCGGCAGGCCCTGGCCGACACCAACAGCTATCTGCTGGAAAGCCTGCGCGGCCTGCGGGATATCCTGCAGTACCAGAACACCGCCGCGCGTGCCGAGGGCATCACGGCCCACAGCGAGACGCTGGGGAAGAAGCAGAAGGCCATGAAGTACCGCGAGGGCGTGACCGTGGGTGCCGCCAACACCCTTATCGTGCTGACGGCGCTGGCTGTGCTGGGGGTAAGCATCCGGCTGTATCAGAATGGCCAGCTGGGCGCGGAAGGGGTGCTGATCTGCACCCTGTCGGCCCTGAGCTCCTTTGGCCCGGTGGTGGCGCTGGCCAACCTCGGTGCCAGCCTGACCCAGGTGTTCGCCAGTGCCGACCGCGTCCTTGATCTGCTGGATGAGGAGCCTGTGACCGCCGATGTGATCGACGGCACGGATACCACCTTTACCGGTGCACAGGCTGAGCATGTCAGTTTTGCCTACGCCAAGGAAGAGGTGCTCCACGACCTGAGCCTGACTATCCCGGAAAAGAAGATCGTGGGCATCACGGGCCGCTCCGGCAGCGGCAAATCCACCTTCCTGCGGCTGCTCATGCGCTTCTGGGATGTGAGCAGCGGCACCATCCGGTTTGGTGAACGTGATATCCGCGCCGTGAACACTGCCGCCCTGCGCGCCCAGGAAAGTCTTGTGACCCAGGAAACGGAGCTGTTTGACGATACCATAGAAAACAACATCCGGATCGCCCGGCGCGATGCCACCCGTGCCGAGGTGGAGGCTGCCTGCAGAAAGGCCGCGCTGGATGGCTTTATCAACAGCCTGCCCAAGGGATATGATACCCCTGTGGGCGAGCTGGGCGGTGCGCTCTCCGGCGGTGAGCGCCAGCGCATCGGTGTGGCCCGTGCCTTCCTGCACGATGCACCCTTTCTCCTGCTGGACGAGCCTACCTCCAATCTGGACAGCCTGAACGAAGGGATCATCCTCAAGGCCGTGCGGGATGAGTGCAGGGAAAAGACTGTCCTGCTGGTCTCCCATCGCAGATCCACCATGGCCGTGGCCGACCTGAGCTTCTCGGTAGAGAGCGGACGGCTGAGCTGAGAAAACCGGATATCATGCAAAAAAGACGCGCTCTGTGATGAGCGCGTCTTTTTTGTGTGCAGGGAGAAATTTACTGCTTGCGTGCAAACACGATGCCGATGGTACCGGGGCCGGAATAGCCGCCGATGGTGGTGCCGATGTCGGTCTCGTAGACATTCTCAAAATTGCCGTACTGCCGCAGTCCGGCCTTGATGGCCTCCATGCAGCCGGGCTTCGCCTGGGTGGAAGAGATGAACACCATGCTGCGGTCGATGTCCTCCCGGTTCGCCAGCTGGTCGGTGATGTACTTGCCCACGCAGATGGGCAGGCTGCCCCGGTACTTCCGCACGACTTTCAGTTCACCATCGATGACGGCCAGGCTGGGCTTGATGCCCAGAATGTTGGCCCCGAAGGCCAGCACGCCGGAGCAGCGGCCGCTTTTGGCCATATAGTCCAGCTGGTTGAGCACAAAGCTCAACTCGACCCGCTTGGCAAGGCCCTGTAAGCGCATGGAAATGTTCTTGGGCGGCAGGCCGTCAGCGGCCCACTTGGCTGCCTGCAGGACGAGATAGCCCTGCCCGGTGCAGATATTTTCGCTGTCCACAACATAGACGTTGCCGAACTCCTGCGCCGCCAGCCGGGCGTTCTGGAAGCAGGAGGAGAATTTGGAGCCGACATTGATGTGGATGACGGCATCGTAGTCTCTGGCAAAGGGGGCGAGGAAGTCGGTGTACTCCACCAGATTGGGGGCGGCGGATTTGGGCATTTTGCCGCCGTTCTGGGCATGGGCGAATACATCGGCGGGGTGGATGGTAACGCCGTCCAGATAGCTTTCCTCCCCCATGAGGATGTGCATGGGGATCAGGCTGATGTTCCACTGCCGGAGCAGCGCTTCGGACAGATCGCAGGTGCTGTCCGCAGTGATCTTGATGTTCAAAATGAGATTCCTCTTTTCCAGCCGCGCGTCCGGCGGCAGCGTGATAGTTCAAAATTCGCAACTATCATACCACAAATACTTCAAAATTGTTAGCTATCAAGCCGATAAAAAATGTAAATCTTTTATGAAGTGTGCAAAAGGGGCGAAAATCCATGGGCTATCTGTACAGTTGTAACAAAAATGTGCCGGAGTTTCTGGTTCTTTCCGAAAATTCGCTCGGAACTGTTTATTTTGTCGGCCAAAAATTATATAATAAGTAGTACCCAAGAATTAAGATGGATTCGGTCTGCCCTGCGGCCGTTTGTTTATTGGAGGTTTGCCTGCTTATGTTCGTTACTGATTATACCATGCATCTGCTGGATAATGTAAAAAAGATCCACTTCATCGGCTGCGGCGGCAGCGGTATGTATCCGCTGATCCAGATCCTCTCTGCCAAGGGATATGATATCTCCGGCAGCGATGTGCTGGACGGCAGCATCATCCGCTCGGAGCGGGAGATGGGCGTGAAGGTCAGCCTGGGTCATGCTGCGGACAACGTGATCGGCGTTGACCTGGTGGTCTACTCTGCCGCCATTGCCAAGGACAACGTGGAACTGAACGCCGCCGCTTCCTATGGCATCCCCACTGTGGAGCGCAGTGTTCTGCTGGGCTATGTGAGCCGCCTGTACAAGGACAGCATCTGCGTTTCCGGCACCCACGGCAAGACCACCACGACTTCCATGATCACCACCGCACTGGAGCTGGCAGGCCGTGATCCCTCTGCAGTCATCGGCGGCAAGCTGCCCCTCATCGGCGGCTACGGCAAGCAGACGATGCAGGCCGCTAATCATCTCGCGCCGGATATACATGCCGCGCAAGATAAGCGCATGATACTCCAGGTGGGCGGACGACGCCACCCTGCCCAACAGACGCGCCAGCTCGAAGGCGCCGCCCACGAACTCCAGTTTGCCACGGGCGGCAAGCTCGGCACGCACCGTAATGATGTCTATCGCCTTGCCCGCGCGGTGCATGGCAAGCAGAGCGGCAAAGATTTCGCCATACTTCGCTTCGTAAAACATTTCGGGGCACAGCTTCCCGCTTACAAGCACCATAGCGGTACTTTCGGCGAGACAAGCGCCTAAGATTACCGACTCCAGGTCGGCATCATGAGGATTGAGGATTTCTGCCATAAGGGTAAAAGGGCGATTAATTGACAAATTCGTTTTCAAAGATTCTATATTCCAGATATTTGGCAGCCTGGTAGCAGAAATGCGTATTGTTCAGGCTGAAATAATAATCTTCCACTTTCCGGTAGGCAAGTTCGCGCTCTCGGGTGGAGAGTTTTTTCCAAAGGGCGCGGACATAGCTGCCGTTCTCCACCGGCAGGTGGGTGGTGCGGCCGTAATAGGCAAGAAACTCCTTCAGCGACTCTTCGAAAGCAGCGGAAGATTTCGACTTGGCGGCAACGGGGGCGGCAGTGGCGGAAAAGCTGCCGGCAGCGTTCATAACCTTCCCAATGGATGCCGGCTGTCCCGTCCAGGCATCATAGCCGGGCACATGGATGTGGCTGGGGCAACAGCCCGGCACGCGCTCGATAAGTCCTGCAGCGAAGCACCGGTCGAAAAAGCGCCGGGTACGCGCCCTTGTCCAGCCGAATATGTCCGCCCAGCCCATAAAAGTGATGACGGACTCTCCACGGGCACACTGCACCCCGGCTCCGTTGCAGAATACTACGGCAGGCTTGAAGTTGACGTTTGTCAGCACCCGCAGGAAGGCTTCTTCCTCGCAGCATGCCGCACCTTTTTTCTCGCAAATCTCTTGTAGCAATGCACGCGAAACCATGACATAGCCCATTCTAAGCAAATTGTTTTTCATACTAAAGTTACAGATAAATATTGATAAATGTCGAAACCGGAAAACGACCGCTCCGGCGGTCACGGCACATGCCTTTACGTCAACCGGTTATGCACGTGCGGCAGCCATGCTTCCGGCCACGCAGCGTACACAATATAATTCAATAGAAGATAAGATATACTATCGTATATCTACGGCGTAGCGGTACGGAACGGCGACGCAGAGCGGCAGAACCGATGATGCGTTCCACCCCTACGGATGATGTATACGAGTGTAACAGACGATGTGTCCGCCCCTGACAGACGATGTGTTTTCATTGATTTCATTATTCTTTCTAATTGTTTAAAATTTATACCACACCGCCCGGAAGCGTTTCACTGCTCCAATGCACGATGAATACACAAAAATATCAAATAACGAAGAGGCATGAAAAGTAAATATTTACACGTAAAATCATGTAAATATTTACTTTACAAACAATTAGAAAGGAAAGTACGTATTTTATTTCACTGAATTAATGGTTGTGAAACAGAGACTCCGGTGGTGAGAAAGTTCCATTTGCATATAACCGTACATTCATTCACATGCAACATCGCCTCAGTTCCCTGCCGCAACGGACGGTATAAGTCACCGCCGCCAAACTCAAGGATGCCTATCCCAGTATCGGTGTCAAGCGGGAAACCCTACCGAAACTCTTCGAGTAACACAATACCGAGTTTGCCAAAAAAAATGGGATACAGCAGGGCAAAGGTAACATTCCAGCGGTATTATTCCGATGTGAAGAACCTGACTACCGACAATCTCCAAACATTCTTTGAGGGCAATCTGTGGATTATCACCCGAAGAAAGAAGACTAATACCGAATCCAATATCCGCCTGTTGAATGTTCCCCAAAAGATAAAGCCGCCCAACTATACGCAAAAATTACCGCTCAGGTTCCATTTGACAACCTTAAAACGAAACACCGATAAAAAGAAAAAGGAATATAATCACGATAGACGGGTACGGTAAAGTTGCCATGCCGACCGACATAAACACAACCGCCATGACCGAGGTCGTGCTGCAAGATTCTTGTAAACTTAATTCTCAAATGTGCAATGGATATCAATAAAAAGTGCTAACTTTGCATTTGCTAAACAATGCGTTAATGACCTGAAATAAAATATTAACACCAAGATATAAAAACACCTTCACTGTCTGATAGGCTTTGGTCAGCCTCGCAAAGATAGCGAAGGTGTTTTGCTTTAATATACGAAATAAGCAATGGGTGCATTTTGTGAAGATAGCAGAGTGAAATTTCCCACTCTTATGCATCTTATGGGGATGGGATATAAATACATATCCCAAAGGGGATTGTTCACCAAATATGTGACAATACCCAAAACGGAATCCGATACTCTCACAAACATCTTACTCCAACCGTTTTCGGAAGCCTATTTGCGCTTGAACCCTCTATCTACACAGGATGATGCAGACGCCATGCTTCACCGCATTCAGAAGTCGCTTAACAATGATGATCTCGGCAGACAGTTTTACAAAGAAATATTACTTGACACAACGAACAAAATAATCGATTTATCTTCGCCCACGAACTTCATTCGTAACAACACGTTTCAAGTAGCCACCGAAATGACTTGCGGTGATTTGTCTTGCGACAACTTTCGCCCGGACATAACCATCTTTATCAATGGTTTGCCTCTGGCTTTTATCGAAGTAAAAAAGGAGAACAATCACGAAGGAGTTGATGCCGAGCGCAAGCGTATGAAGACGAGGTTTACCAATCCTTGTTTCCGCCGTTTTTTGAATATCACGCAAATAATGGTATTCAGCAACGATATGGAATATGACGAGCAATTGAAACAAGGAGCTTATTATGCAACCATCGGTAAAACGAATACCCTCTATAATTGCTTTCGCGAGGAAGGACAAAACAGTTTCCCTATTCAGAAAAGATACCATCCCGTTACTCCTGAAGACGAGGAAATATTGCTGCGTGACAATAATGTGCCTCAATACAAAAACAATAGCGACTACAAAACGAATTGCAAAGCCGAAACGCCAACAAAGCGCCTCTGTGAAAGCCTGTTCAGTTTTGAACGTTTCTATTTTTTCTTGCGCTATGGTATCGCTTATGTAGACCACCCAAACGGTTTACAAAAGCATGTTATGCGCTATCCGCAAGTGTTCGCCACAAAAGCGATTGAACGCCACCTTGATAAAGGGGAGCAAAAGGGTATTATTTGGCATACGCAAGGTAGCGGAAAGACTGCGTTGGCGTATTTCAATGTCAAATATCTGACCGATTATTATTCTCAGCAAGGCATTGTTCCGCAGTTTTTCTTTATTGTAGACCGTATCGACCTTTTGGAACAGGCTCAAAAAGAGTTTACTCGCAGGGGACTGAAAGTCAATCCTGTTCAAAGTAAAGAAGACTTTGCCAAGCTGATAAAGGATGGTGTGACTACCCAAAACAAAGAGGGTAAATTAGAGATAACGGTTGTCAATATCCACAAATTCTCCAAGGACAGTCGGGCACTTGCCAAAAATGCGTATAATGTCAAGGTGAAGCGCATTTACTTTATTGATGAAGCACACCGAAACTATAATCCTGAAGGCAGTTTCTTGAAAAATTTGATTGCGAGCGATGAGAATGCTATAAAAATAGCATTGACAGGTACTCCAATAATCGGTGAAGGATACAATACCAAAGATATTTTCGGGGATTATATTCATACATACTATTATAACGCGTCTATATCAGACGGTTACACGCTTCGACTTATACGCGAAGACATCGGTTCGAACTTTAAGATAACGATGAAAGAAGCCCTTAACAGCATAAGGGTAAAAAAGCAAACTGTTAAAGAAATTGATGTTTATGCCCACGAGAACTATGTACATCCTTTACTCGACTATATAATCAATGATTTGCAGGATTTCCGAAGCAAGTATTCTGACCCATCATTGGGAGCACTTGCCGTATGCAACAGTAAAGAACAGGCGATAATGATGTATCGGCTGTTTTTGGAAAACTATGCAGATGATTCTGAACTTGACAATTATACAGGTGAAGACGGACAAATAATTTACCGTAGTATTTCGGCAAATGAAATGGAGGTCAAGAAAACTTCACCGCAAAAAGGACGTTATCGCGCTGCGCTTATCTTGCATGACAGTTTTGACAAATCTACCCGTTCCAAATGGATTGATTTATTCAAAGACGGGAAAATTGACTTGCTCATTGTTTTCCAAATGCTACAAACCGGCTTTGATGCTCCACGATTGAAGAAATTGTACCTGCACCGTATGGTCAAGGAACATAACCTGCTGCAAACGCTTACACGTGTCAATCGTCCGTACAAGGCTATGAAATTCGGGCATGTAGTAGACTTTGCCAATATCGAGGAAGAATACAGTAAGACGAACAAGGATTATCAAGAAGAGCTTGAAAAAGAAGTTGGTCAAGAAAATACATCTTCAATGGATAAGCTATTTGTTACCATTGAGGAAGCAATGAAAAATGTTGCAAATGCAAAAGTTACTTTGACAGACTATGACTTGACTAATCCTCAAATCTTTTCGCGGCAACTCAATTTGGTGGATGACATTGCCACTGTCCGAGTCATCAATAAAAGTTTAGAAACACTGCGCAGTATGCAGAATATGCTGATCTCGCAGGAAAGCCCGGAAGCGAAAGACATTGTTGATATACCCGAAATATCAAATCTTATCAAAGCGGCACGCAATCGCCTTGACCTCCTCTCGTATGAGCAAAACTCAAATGACCGCGAAAGCGTGAAACAATTACTGAATGCTGCTTTGGAGAATATACATTTTTCGTTCTATAAGAAAGGTGAAGAAGAACTTGAACTTCAAGAGCAATACAAACAATCGGTAGCTCACACTCGTAACCAATTGAATGCTTGCGTTGATCCTGATGACCCGGAATATCGTTCTATACTCGCTGACTTTCTTGCTCTTTTCAAGAAAAAAGAAATGGAATCGGAAGGAGAATTTAATATGCACGACCGCGTTCAGAACATTAACGGCATACTGAAACGCATTCGCCAAATGAATGAGCGTGATGCGTTGCGGGCTATTGCCTATAACGGTGACACAAAGTTCGTGCGTGTCGAAAAACGTTTGACCGAGCAATCGGACAGAGAGGAACGGGAGCATACCGAACCTCGCACCTATGCTTGGACAAAAAAGAAAGAGCAGGTAACGGCTGTCTTGCTTCTTATAAAAGAAGATGTAGACGATGCATTCTTCCACAACGAAGCGATTGTTGAAACTCCGGCTTACTTCACGAAAAATATATTAACTTACGTCACCCGCCGTTTTAAGGATGCGCAGATTTCCACGGAACGCCCGGCTCGTAAATATGTCAGTGACGTTATTTTCAAAGAATATCAAACCATATACTGATTATGAGTATTGACATCATAAAGCAACAGACAAAAGACCTTATCGACCGTCTGAAAAGTACGACAAACAATATTGGTCTTGGCAACAGCGGAAATGAATATACGGTTATCGTAGAAACATTCCTATATAAGTTTCTCAATGATAAGTTTATCTATGAAGCAAAACGGACACTGCCCGAACTTGCCGATGCAGAGGACGTCTACGAAGCATTGGAGCGATTGCCCGATGAGGAGTACGAGGAAATGTGTGATATGATGCTCGACACTATTGTATTGAAGAAAGAGCATCTGATACCGTATCTTGCCAAACGTCAGAATGAGGATAATTTTGCAACTCTGTTTGATGCGACATTGGAGGCTATTGCCGATACCAATGAGGAGATTTTCTATATTCTCAATGAGGATGAAACCCGTATTTCCATTATGAAACCTCTCTCGGAGGTAGTAACCGGAGGGTCTGCCAAGAAAAACGGCTTTTGCAAGTCGTTAATCGGAGATGTGGCAAGTTTTTCTTTTGAAGCGGCTTTTGCTGCCGGATATGATTTCTTCTCCACCATCTTTGAATACCTTATTAAGGACTACAATTCCAATGGTGGCGGCAACTATGCCGAATACTATACGCCCCATGCAATCGCATCCATTATGGCGCAACTACTCGTCGATGAGAGCGAGGATGTTAAAAGTGTAACTTGCTATGACCCGTCAGCCGGGACAGGCACGCTTGTCATTGCCCTTGCCCACCAAATTGGAGAGCAGAACTGCACGGTGTTCACGCAGGATATCAGCGACAAATCCTCTACTATGTTGATGCTGAATCTTATACTGAACAGTATGAGCCATTCTTTGACGCACGTTATACAAGGCAATACGCTGAAACACCCTTATCATAAAGAAGGACACGAATTGCGTAAATTTGACTATATCGTTAGTAATCCGCCTTTCAAGCTCGATTTCTCCGAGTACCATTCCGACCTCAAAGCCGACCATTATCGCGGACGTTTCTTTGCAGGCATTCCCAATATACCCAACAAAGACAAGAAGGGGATGGAAATATACCTCTGCTTTTTTCAACATTTGCTATACAGCTTGAAAGACACGGGTAAGGGAGCTATCGTTGTACCTACCGGATTCATTACAGCCAAGAGTGGCATTGCGTTCAAAATTCGCAAACACCTTGTGGACAATAAGATTCTGAAAGGTGTGGTAAGTATGCCGAGTAATGTCTTCGCTAACACGGGTACGAATGTCAGTGTGGTTTTTATCGATAAGAACAAGACCGAAAAGCCTGTATTTATTGATGCGAGCAAACTTGGTGAAACTATCAAAATAGGGAAGAACCAAAAGACGAATCTCCGTTCCGATGAGATAGCGCAGATTGTAGATACTTTCCGAAACGAGAAGGTGGTAGAGCAATTCTCTGTTACTCCATCCTACGAAGAAGTGGCAGAAAAAGGGTATAGCTTTTCTGCCGGACAGTATTTCGACATTAAGATTGAATATGTTGATATTACAGAAGAGGAGTTCAAGAGGCGTATGGCAGACTACGAAAAAACACTCACCGAGCAGTTTGCCGAAAGCCATCGGCTTGAAAATGAGATAATAGCTCAATTAAAGACATTGAAATTCAATCAATAAACCATGCTTGATAGTTTGACCCAATGGGCTACTCTATTAAGCCCAATAATTAGTGTAATAGCTATAATCGTTGCATTACGTGTTGCCCGCAGTTCGTCGAAAGATGCACAGGAACAAATTAAAGCTATTCGACATTTGCTTGACATGTTTATAGCGGCAAATAGAGGATGCAAAATTTGCCGTAGCAACTGTTCATCCCCATTTATTGGCGGACCGTTAATAGAGCAAATACATGAGCACGAAAAATGTTTGAGGCGAAAGAGTATCTGAACCACCTTTTAGCTAAGCACAAAGAGATAGAGGTCAATCTATCTTTGATTCAAGATTATATTAAAAAAGCAACACGGTAAATGGAATTGAAAAAATACAAATTAGGAGAGATACTTGATGTAACAAGAGGTGCGAGTCTCAGTGGCGAGTTCTATGCCGCTAAGGGTGAATATGTGCGCTTGACTTGCGGGAATTTCGATTACCAAAATAATTGCTTTAAAGAGAATAAGGCTAAAGACAATCTTTATTACATTGGCGACTTCAAACCGGATTTTTTAATGAAAGAGGGAGACATTATAACACCTTTGACAGAACAGGCTATTGGGTTGCTTGGCTCTACCGCTATCATTCCCGAAAGCGGTAAATATATTCAAAGCCAAGATGTGGCAAAAATTGTTTGCAAAGAACATTTGTTAGACAAGGATTTCGCTTTTTATCTTATATCCTCAAATCTTGTTAAACAGCAGCTAAGTGCTGCTGCTCAACAAACTAAAATCCGGCATACATCACCTGATAAAATCAAAGATTGCATTGTATGGATTCCCGAATTGGAGGAACAAAAACGCATAGGTAAGTTACTTCGCACTATTGACCTCAAAATAGAACTTAATCGTCAGCTAAATCAGAATTTAGAGGCGGTAATAGCAGATGTAATGGACTACAAATTTTTATCAAACGCAGAAACGCTACCCAAAAGGTTTATTGGCGATATTGCCTCAATAAAAGCCGGTGGTGACTGTCCTCAAGAATGGTCTAAGTATAAAACAAAAGATTGCCAAATACCAATATATTCAAATGGCACCGACAATGAAGGTTTATATGGTTATACAAAAGAACCTACAATCCTTAAACGTGGAATTACTGTTGCTGCAAGAGGGACTATCGGATATTGCACAATGCGAAACGGTGGCTATGTTCCAATAATCAGATTACTTGCAGTAACACCGAATGATATAGGAGGTGATGTGTATTTACATCAGATTTTTAATAGAATAAAATTTAGAAATGACGGTTCTATACAACAGCAATTGACAGTGCCAAGTCTTGCATCAATAGAAATACCATATCCAAACGCTTCTACACTTAAAGCTTTTGCAAATATAACTTATCCGCTTATTGAGAAGATAAAGCAGAATAAGATTCAAATAGAAGAGTTGACTATGCAGCGTGACGAACTCTTGCCTCTCTTAATGAATGGTCAGGCAATGGTAAATTCTGATTTATCTGCTCATTGAGTCTGATTTTTTGGTCAAGATTCAAGAAAAATGTGCCAATGCTTTCCTCCGAACAAGAAAGTATTGGCATTTCGTATCTTAGAATTTGCTCTTTATCTCCACGAGGCATTTTACTTCCTTTGGCTCCTTGCATTACATAGTCAAAAAAAGAATCTTGAAGTAGTACGGCATAAAGAAAACTTGGTGAATGTCCCTCTTTAGCTCTAAAAACCAACACGTCAGAAGAGGCTCCACCATCTATATCTGCAAACCAAACCTTTTTGAGATATGGTCTGATATTTGCTATTAATATATCGCCACGTTGGTAGCGAGTGAGACAACAAGGCTGTGGCGGAAGATTAGATGCAACCTCTCGTCCTTTTTTATTTTGTAAAATACAATCTGTAGTAACGTATTCGGATAAAGAAATATCATTACTACTTATTTTATCAGTTACATAATATGCGATTGATGATAACTTATTCATTAGTTGTCTTCAGGTTTAAGTTTTGGGAGTTTTGAAGAAGATTTCTCAATTTTCTTTTCATTGGAAGCAACGCGTCGTTCTACCTTCTTGATGTCCTCAGCTGCTGGCAGTTCTTCCGGGCGTATGCCTCGCTGACCGAGCATTTGTCGGATGCTGCGGTTGTTATCCATATGTTCGGTAGTTATACTATGCTCACCATAAAGGTCTTTTTGTTCGACATTGTAATTTGTCATTTCTGTGGCAAGGTTTTTTGCTGCAATTGTAAGAGTTGGAAGAAAATCTGCTAATGGGCGTGTCGATTTAATGCCAAGCCGGTTCTTCATATCTTCTGTTGTATGCCCACCGAATAACACACCATCACCTTTAGAACGAATGCGTCCAAAACCTTTATCATCCACTCCGCGCTCATAAATATTACGTGATAATTGTTTTTCGGAAGAACGCAGACGATCTCTTGTTTCAAGTCGCGACAATTGTTCTATATGCTCCGCAATAAGTTCTGCGCGTCGAGTTTGTACGGCAAAATAACCTTGTGCAAAAGCTATTTCTTCTTTCTTAGGGTCGCCATTCTGTGCGACAAGATAGCACGCATAACGAGTCAGCATGAAATCTTGTATTTCACGCTTAGCCCCGCTACCCAAAGTAACCATTTTCGTGACCTCACGAAAATGGTCGTCTATGTTGATATTCTGCGTTTTACATGATTCAACAGCGCGAGTCAATGCTACTTGAAAATTCTCCCATCTTGCATACCCCAATATAATCTGCAATTCTCTCGCAAACCATACTTCTATTTTATCCGCTCCATTATCGTCTTCGATATAATGGCAAATGTCATCAAACGATTGCTTATGTTTATTGATTCTCTGCAAGTCCATAGTGCTTTTATTAGCGTTCCATATTAGACTGCAAAAGTACAAATTTTAAAGCAGAAATCAGCACGGTTATTATCCCAAATACTTCTTATGAGCTAACTTTACATTGTTTTGATTCACAATAGCATAATGTAGTGTGGTATCTATGCGTACATGACCAAGTAATCGCTGCACCTGTTCGATGGGCATACCTTTGTCGATAGCCATTGTTGCAAGGGTACGACGGAACTTATGAGGATGAACTTTTGGCATAGAAAGGGCTTGCCCCATTTTTCTGATTCTAACTTCCACACCGCTGATAGTCAGTCGTGAGTGTGGCGAATTGAGGGAAACGAATAAGGCTGGATTGCTGTCTGTTCGCTCATTAAGATATTGTTGCAAATGTAGTTTGGTACGGGCGTTGAAGTAAACGACACGTTCTTTGTTACCTTTTCCGAACACCACGCACTGCCGTTCGTGGAAATCTATATCTTCACGGCTCAGTTTGACCAACTCACCCACACGGATGCCCGTGGATGAAAGAAAGTCTATAATAGCAAGGTCTCGTTTGGTCGTGCAACTATCTCGAAGTTGCTCCAACTGTTCGTCAGAAAGCACCTCTTTTACAAGTGAATCTGTCTTAACTTTGTGAATGCGTCTTACCGGGCTTTTAGCGATATAATCTTCATCTTCCAACCATGCAAAGAAGCTGGAAAAGATGCGTCGCATATTGTCAATGGTCACTTTGCTCGATTGGTGTTCTTCTTGATAATCGGATAGATAAGTACGAATATCTGTTGTCGTAATGTGACAAATTGCCAATGAAAGCGTGACTAACAACCGTTCAATGGTATTACGGTAGTAAGTTAATGTCTTATCTGAACATCCCTCTATCTTTTTGGCTGATATAAAAGAGTTAAGAAGAAGTTCATTCTCCTGCGTTTGCTGTGTGGCACAATCGCTCTTTTCAATGATTTCTACATTATGCAGTTCTGATGTAAGCACAGCTTTAAGCCGTGCCATTTGTCGGCAATCCAAGTCACGCTGCATTTCCGCAACTATCGCCTGAATGATGTTTTCTTTCATAATTCTGATATTTATGTCTTTATATATAATATAAGAGACTGCTAAATCAGAATTTAGAGGCGGTAATAGCAGATGTAATGGACTACAAATTTTTA
>ERZ773241.1551-NODE-1551-length-21433-cov-22.673262_pt1 | contig 21433 bp, 20 predicted proteins | sample MGYA00580989_ERZ773241 | MGnify/ENA primary metagenome ERZ773241 (study PRJEB29015, sample SAMEA2737804) | human gut metagenome | biome: human gut; feature: human-associated habitat; material: faeces | place: China | collected 2012 ... | reverse complement strand
ATCGACCGCCCCGATGCCCGCATCAAGGAAGTCATCGACGAAGTTCTGTACCTGCTGATGGATCTGGGCGCTACCGATGAGCAGCTGGACTGCCCCATGCTGTTCTGCTGCGGCCGTGATGGCACCGCAAGTCTGGACCCCGATGTGCCCGGCACCGACCTGATCCCTCTGTTCGATACTCTGCTGAGCACTATCAAGCCGCCTGAGGGCGACCCCGAGGCTCCCTTCCAGATGCTGGTGTCCTCTGTGGACTATAATGACTTCGTGGGCCGCATCGGCATTGGCCGCATCCAGAACGGCGTTGCCAAGGTGGGCGAGGAAGTTGTCGTCTGTGACTGGCACAATCAGGATCTGAAGATGCGCGGCCGTCTGACCAAGCTGTACGACTTCCAGGCCAATGGCCGTCAGCCGTGCGATAACATCACCGCCGGCGATATCGTGGCCTTCTCCGGCCTGCCCGATGTGACCATCGGCAATACCCTGTGCAGCCCCTCCAATGTGGAGCCGCTGCCCTTCGTGAAGATCAACGATCCTACCGTTGAAATGACCTTCTCCGTCAACGACAGCCCGCTGGCCGGCCGCGAGGGTAAGTATGTTACCAGCCGCCAGATTCGTGACCGTCTGCAGAAGGAACTGCTGAAGGATGTCGCTTTGAAGGTGGAGGATTCCGCCACCACCGATTCCTTCCGCGTTATGGGCCGTGGTGAGATGCACCTGTCCATCCTGATCGAGACCATGCGCCGTGAAGGTTATGAGCTGCAGGTCTCTCCCCCGCACGTTCTGACCAAGGTCATCGACGGCAAGACCTACGAGCCTATGGAGCACGTTGTCATCGACGTGCCCACCCAGTATCAGGGTGCCGTCATGACCGGTCTGGGCCAGCGCAAGGCCATCCTGCAGCAGATGGAGTCCCTGGGCTCTGACCGTGTGCGTCTGGAGTTCCGGATGCCCAGCCGCGGCCTGTTCGGCTACCGCAACCAGTTCCTGACCGATACCCACGGCGAAGGCATCCTCAACCAGATCTTTGATGGCTACGATGTCTGGGCCGGCATGATCGCCAACCGTTCCACCGGTTCTCTGGTCAGCTTTGAGACCGGCGAAGCCGTTACCTACGGCCTGTACAACGCGCAGCAGCGCGGCACCCTGCTGGTGGGCGCTGGCGAAAAGGTCTACGAGGGCATGGTCATCGGCTACACCGCTTCCGGCGAGGATGTGGATGTCAACGTCTGCAAGACCAAGCACCTGACCAACACCCGTGCATCCGGCTCCGATGATGCTCTGCGCCTGATCCCCATTAGCAAGCTCAGCCTGGAAGGCTGCCTGGAATTCTTGGCACAGGACGAGCTGCTGGAGGTCACTCCTGAAAATCTGCGCATCCGCAAGCAGATCCTGAACCACGAGCAGCGCATGAAGGCCAAGAGCAAGCTGAAATAAGCCTTTCCTTCTTTTATAATATGTACTTTACCGTCCTGCAGCGTTTCAAAACACTGCAGGACGATTTTATTTTGCCAAAAATGATTCATTTTTTAAAAAAGGCTTGCAAAAGGCATTCTTATGCGGTATAATATCTCTCGCAGTCACAAATGTGATCTGCCTCTTTAGCTCAGTCGGTTAGAGCACCTGACTGTTAATCAGGGTGTCGCCTGTTCGAGTCAGGCAAGAGGCGCCACGAAGGCAATGTTCTTTGGAACATTGCCTTTTTTGTTTGCCGTGCCGCATGTTTCAGAAGTGTTAATTTTTCACACTTTTTTCATTTCTCACGATTTCTTAAAAAAGAAGTTCTTGAAGATGCTGTCATATTGTGGTATACTGCACATAAGCTGTAACGCCTGCGCATACAAACTTTGCAGGCATTGCAAGCCGGAAATCTGAGCATTCTGCCCCATTCCCGGGCGTTCAGAGGCGGTAAATCCTTCCGGTTTTGGCGGTTTTGTCAAATTCACTGCATGTTTTCCGGTCCGTGTGTCTGGCAGATGTGTATGGTGTTTGAATAAATTTGTATAGTTTCAAAGGAAGCATCTATGCGTTATACCTATGTCCGGCAGCATGACACTACCGACTGTGCGGCTGCCTGCCTCGCAATGGTGTGCCTCCATTACAAAAAGGAGATCACCATCACGCGCCTGCGCGATATGATGGGTACGGACCTGAAAGGCACAAACCTCGTCGGCCTGCAGAAGGCCGCCAACGAGCTGGGTTTCACCACCGCCGCGGTGCGTGTGGACCGTGAAAACTTCCTCAGCGACTTCTCGCTGCCCTGCATTGCGCAGGTCATCACCGACCAGGGCTTGGCCCACTTTGTGGTGGTGTTCAAAAAGACCACCCTCCGCGATGACGGCGAGCGTCGCAAGCACATGCTGGACGAAGCCGAGCGGGTCAAGGAAGCCGAGGAAAAAGGCAAAAAGCACAAGTGCAAGGATTACGTCATCATCGGCGACCCTGCTACCGAGCTGAAAAAGATCAGCCTGGATGAGTTCTACAAGAACTTTACCGGCGTGCTGCTGCTGCTGAACCCCACCTCGGAGTTCAACGTGAACCAGCGCAAAAAGCTGGCACCCGGCGCTCCCGGCTATGAAGCCCAGCAGGCCAACGAAAAAGACGACGGCAAGCCCAACCGCTGGGGCATGATGAAGCGGTACATCGACCTGCTGCTGCCCCAGAAGAAGCTGTTCTTCTACGCCATTTTAAGTTCCGTCATCACCACCATCCTGGGCATCGCGTCCTCGATGTTCAATAAGATCCTGATGGATGAGGTGCTGCCCTACGGGCTGGACAACCTGCTGGTCACGCTGATCATCGTGTTCAGCATGGTGAGCCTGACCAGTTCCCTCATCGGCTTCGTGCGGCAGTGGGTGTTGATCCATCTGTCCATCAAGATCGACATCCCGCTGATGCTGGGCTACTTCGGGCACATCTTCCATCTGCCCATGAAGTTCTTTGCCACCCGCAAAACGGGCGATATCACCACCCGTTACTCGGACGCAAACACCATCAAGTCCATCTTCACCAGCATCGCGCTGAGCCTTGTGATGGACATCTCCATGGCCATCATCACCGGCATCATCCTGTTCCGGATGAACGCCATGCTGTTCTCCATCTCGCTGTTCATGGCGCTGGTCAGCATCCTGCTGGTGCTGGTGTTCAAGCAGCCGTACAAGCGCATCAACGAAGAGACCATGATCCAGTCGGCTGCCCTGAACAGCCAGATGATCGAGAGCCTGCGCGGCATCGAGACCATCAAGTGCAATGCCAACGAGGACACCCAGCTGGAAAATCTGGAAAAAGAGTACATCAAGAGCCTGAAGATCAGCCTGCGGTCCAGCCGCATCAGCACGGGTCAGGGCCTGATCTCCACCTTCATCTCCACCGGTTTCAGCATGCTGACCACCTATGTGGGCATCAGCCAGGTGCTGCACGGTGAGATGACACTGGGCGGCTTCATGGCGTTCAGCACCCTGTCCAGCTACTTTACTTCCCCGCTGAGCAACCTGATCAGCCTGCAGATGAGCATTCAGGAAGCCGGCATTTCTATGAAGCGTCTGACCGAGATCATGGATTATCCGGCCGAGGACGAAAACGACGAGGGCAGCGAGCTTACCCCGCTGGAAAAGGTGGAGGGCGACATCGAGTTCAAGGACGTCACCTTCCGCTACGGCAACCGTGCTCCGGCCCTGGACCACATCAGCTTTACCATTCCCGCCGGCAAAAAGGTGGCTCTGGTGGGCAGCAGCGGCAGCGGCAAGTCCACCATCACCAAGCTGCTGCTGAAGTATTACGAGCCCGAAGAGGGTGAGATCGACTTCAACGGCGTGAATCTGGCCGAGTACACCCATGATTCGGTGCGCCGCGCCATTGCCTATGTGCCGCAGAACATTGAGCTGTTCAGCAAGACGATCTATGACAACATCCGCATTTCCCGCATGGATGCCACCATGGAGGAAGTGAAGGAAGCCGCCAAGAAGGCCGATGCCCATGAGTTCATCCGCCATCTGCCGCTGCAGTACAACACCTACCTGGAGGAAGCCGGCAACGGCCTGTCCGGCGGTGAGAAGCAGCGCATTGCACTGGCGCGTGCCTTCCTGAAGGATTCCGGCCTGTACATCCTGGACGAGTCCACGAGCAATCTGGACTTTGCCACCGAGAATCTGATCTTCAACATGATCTACGAGCAGCTGGCCGACCGGTCCATGCTGATCGTAGCCCACCGTCTGTCCACCGTCCGCGACTGCGACCTGATCCTTGTGATGGATCACGGCAAGATCGTGGAGCGCGGCACCCACGATGAGCTGATGGCCAAGGATGGCAAGTATGCTGAGCTGTGGAACATGCAGCAGGGCATCTACCGCCGCCGTGAGCCGGTGGCCAAGCAGCCTGTGGCTGCCGCTGTGGTAGAGGATGACGATGACGGCGAAGCCTTTACCTACTGATTCGTTGCAGTCGGGTGCGCACCCGATTACATAAAACCGGTTCCCTCCCGGCAGCGCAGCCGGGGAGGAACCGACAAAAGTTCATTATTTGAAGGGAGTAATTCATCATGATGATGCCTGCAAATTTTTCCGCAATCTCTGAGAACGAGATGACCTACGTCAACGGCGGCGCAAGCCTGTCCGACATCCTGGCTCCTAGCCTGACCCTTGAGAACTGGAAGAAGTTCAACACCAACATGGTCACCATTATCGGCAATTCTTTCCTGGGCGACTATGTCAGCAACACCGTTGGCACTCTGTTCGGCGGCGCATACGTCCCCGGCAACCTGGGCAAGGCCTGGTTCAACTCTGTCAGCAAGTACTACAATAGCGGCTACGATGCCGTTGTCGGTAACGGCACCGACGCCGGGATGACTTATGGCAATACTGCTCTGGGCACTCTGAACGGTGCTCTGAACGCTGGCCTGCGTCTGGCTGGTTCTGCTGCTGCCATCTACAACCTGGCAACCGCCAACGTCAAGAACGGTCTGCCCAGCCTCTTTGACTTCGAGAAGAAGGATACCGTCTTCCCTAAATAAGACTGTCTGATCCTGGCTTTCCGGGGGCCTGAGCAACTGCACCGGTTTCCCCGCCGCACATGCTCCTGATGCAGACAGGTGCGCACCTGTCTGCTGAAAAAGTGCTTTGCGGTTGCGCAGCCGCAAGGTGCCTGACAAGTATGGCAGACGGCAGAGTGCCCTGTGGTATCTCAGCCCCGACAAAAAACGATATGCAGTGTGTTTTCCGGCCCCGCTGCAAAGCGCCGGACCGGTGACAATGCCTCGTTATGGTGTGCCCGGAGGCGTCCTGCCTCCGGGCACATTCTATTTTTCGCATCACCCATTACTGCTACAGTAATAGGTGATCAGAAGCAGAGAAGGTGTGCTTTGCCCTTTCTCTGCCTGTGATTGCCTATTACGGCCTCCCCTTTGCGGAGGAAATTCAACGATAGGACAAAGAGGTATTTCAACATGAACGAGATCAAAGTTGCTGAAAACAAGACCCTCAAACTGACCAACGTGGTGTCTCGCCGCATCGCCCCCGAAGAACTGGGCAACATGATGGTGGCGCTGACCCAGCTGCAGAACTTTATCAAGAGCCACAACGCACAGCCCATCGGCCCGCTGGTGCAGGCCATCAAGATCGGCCCGGCCCCGGAGCATGCCCCGGAGCTGTACCTGATGCAGCAGGCCACCCAGCTGATCACCCAGACCGAGCCCGGCTACGAGGTGGACGCCGTGCTGCGGGTGAAGAACTGCCTGTACGCCCACTACACCGGCCCCATGGCCTACAGCCAGCTGGCAAGCTCCAAGCTGCAGATCCTCGCCTTTGAAAAGGACCTCAAGCTCAGCGGCGATACCTATACCATTTTTGTCAATCAGGACGACGATGACGCCGTGATCGACGTGTTTATGGAGACCAAGTAACTATGACAACGACCATCCAGAACCTTGACGATCTGCAGGACCGCCGCATCATGATGGACCGGGACGTGCCGCCCTACGGCTACGCCTTCGTCATCCTGGTGGGCATCTTCATGATCTTTCTGCTGGTGTGGAGCACCCGCACCAACCGCATCTACGTCAGCCAGAACTCCGGCACGGTGCAGGCCAGCAACAAGACCTACATCATGTCCAGCTATTCCGGCACCCTCACCGAGCTGTACATCTCCGAGGGCAGCTATGTGAACGAGGGCGACCTCGTGGCCCATATCAAGAGCACCGACTTGGATATGCAGCAGGACAACCTGGAAAGCCAGCTCAAGATTTACCAGACCCAGGTGGACCAGTACAATAAGCTGCTGCAGTGCATCCAGGACGACACGAACTACTTCAGTGAGACCAGTGTCGAGGATCAGCCCTACTACTACCAGTACGAGACCTACAAGAGCCAGGTGGAGCAGAAGACCTTTGACGCCTCGGCCTATCAGGCTGCCGGTTATTCCGATGCCCAGATCAAGACCCTGATGGAGCAGAACCAGAGCGAGATCCAGGCCCTGTATTACTCCACCATGCAGTCCATCTCCCAGAGCATCACCAGCGCCCAGAGCAACGTGGACAACGTGCAGGCGCAGATCGACGCCCTGAACACCGGTGCCAACGATTACTATCTGTATGCCCCCACCTCCGGCGTGATCCACATGGACAGCCCCTACAAGGAGGGCATGGTGCTGAGCGCAGGCTCCCCGCTGGCCACCGTTGCCAGCGAGAACGATGACCTGGAGATCGTGGCCATGGTCACCGTGAACGACCGCCCGCTGCTGCATGTGGGCGACCCGTGCAAGATCGCCATCACCGGCTTGTCGGAGTATTCCTACGGCACCCTGACCGGTACCGTGACCGCCATCGACAGCGACGTGACCACCAGCACCAGCGCTTCGTACTACAAGATGACCATCAAGCCGGACAGCACCTATGTGGTGAGCCGCAGCGGCGACAAGGTCGATCTTTCCAACGGCATGAGCGTGACCGCCCGCGTGGAATACGATCAGGTCACCTACTTTGAATATGCAATGGAGGCTCTGGGTGTGCTGTTCCGCTGATGCGGGCACCGTTTCCGGCGCTGAATCCTTCGCTCCATTTTTAACACCCAGAGAGGTACACGAACCATGAAATCAACCGCAAAGACCCTGGCCCTTGGCGCGGCACTGCTCTGCCTGCTGGCCGGCGGCATGGCCCTGCCGGCATCGGCTGCCGTGCCCCTGACCGGCACCGCCGTGTCGCTGCCCTGGAACAGCGACAACAGCGTGCCTGCCGAGAGCATTGAGGCCGGCACCTATTCTTCCAATATGCTGTTGGGCGAGACCCAGCAGCTGTCGCCCACGGTGCGCCCCCGCAACAGCACCGACTCCGTCATCTACCTCACCGATGACAGCAGTGTGCTTACCGTGAGCAACAGCGGCGTGGTGCAGGCTGTGGGCGTGGGCACCGCCACCGTGACGGCCGCCGCAGGCAACCAGATCTGTGCTTACACCATTTCGGTTTCCATGGACTCCACCATGATCGTCACCGAGATGGATCTGGCGCTGTCCTCCAACACCATCTATGTGGGCAACTCAGTGTCGGCATCGCTGCAGGTGCGGCCCTCGTCCGCCTCGCAGTACGCCACCATCTCCCTGACTTCTTCCAATGAGAAGGTGGCCACCGTCAACAGCTTCGGCCGCGTGACCGGCGTGAGCCCCGGCACCGCCACCATCACCGCCGCCTGCGGCTCGGTCACCGCCAGCACCACCGTTACCGTGCTGGCCATCCCCACCGAGGCGACCACCGGCGGCACGGTCAGTTCCGGCACCACCTCCGCCAACAGCGGTCAGGTCATTACGGTAACCCCCTCCTATGTGGTGCTCAAGCCGGGTGCCACCCGCACCCTGTCGGCCAAGGCCACCCCGGCTTCGGCCTCCCAGAGCTTCACCTACAAGTCCGGCAACAGCAGTGTGGCCACCGTGAGCCCCAGCGGCGTGATCACCGCCGTGGGCACCGGCTCCACCTCCATTACGGTTTCCAACGGCAAAGCCACCGCGCTGGTCACCGTCATCGTGAACCGCTCTGCTTCCGCTTCCTCGGGCAGCGACAGCAGCAACGGCGATGACGCTTCCAACGGCGACGATGACAAGATCACGCTGGACCCCACCGTGCAGACCATTCAGGACAGCACCGACCATGAGGTCGTTTTTGCTCAGTCGGAAGTCCCGGTGATCACCGGCGACATCCTCAACTCTCTGCGCACCACCGGCAAGACCCTGTGCGTGGTGGGCGACGGCTACACCCTGCAGGTGTCCGGCAAGGACGTGCGCAACACCACCGGCGAGCTGAACACCTCGCTGGAACTGCAGCAGGTGGAGCAGGGCCTGGAGTTCGTGGTGAACGACGGCAAGACGGTCCCCTGCTCGGCCCGCATTGATCTGGACAAGAGTGATTACTCCCGTCTGTACCTCTACAACGAGACTACCGGAAAGTGGCAGTACCTGAACAGCTACAAAGACGGCGTGATCACGCTGGACACCGCCGGTCGTTATCTGCTGACCAACGAAAATCTCCGCTTCGCCAACATCAACTGGACCTTCTTCATCGCTGGCGGCGCGGTGCTGGTGGTCATTGCGGTGGCCTACATCGCGTTCAAGAAGCGTTACTGGTTCTGGTAAGCCGCTCTTCCTCATCTGAAACAAAGATACAGCGAGGCCCCTCTGAAACGCTCAGAGGGGCCTCGCTTTTGTTGTAATTATATTCTGGCTGCCGTACTGTCAAAAGGCTCCATCCCTGAGGGAGCTGGCTTTGCGCAGCAAAGACTGAGGGAGTTCCCGTAATTCCCCTAAGCAGCAGTTTATTCCACGGTCACGCTCTTGGCGAGGTTGCGGGGTTTATCCACGTCGCAGCCGCGCAGCACCGCCATGTAGTAGGCGAAGAGCTGCAGCGGCACGATCAGCTGCAGGGGCATCAGCAGGTCCTCATATTCGTCCAGACGCACCACGGCATCGGCCACGCCCTCCGGCACCACGGCATCCTTTGTGGTGAACAGCAGCACCCGTGCACCGCGGCTGCGGGTCTCCTTGGCGTTGGAGATGGTCTTTTCGTACACCTGTTTCTGGGTGGCCAGCGCGATCACCGGCACACCGTCGGTGATCAGGCTGATGGTTCCATGCTTCAGCTCACCGGCGGCATAGGCATCCGAGTGCACATAGCTGATCTCCTTCAGCTTCAGGCTGCCCTCCAGTGAGAGGGAGTAGTCGAACCCGCGTCCGATGAAGAAGCAGCTCTGGGTGTTCATATAGCGGCTGGCAAGGTATTTGATCTGCTCGCAGTCCGCCAGACGGGCCTTGATGATCTCCGGTGCCCGCAGCAGCTGGGCCGTATAGCGGCGGGTCTCTGCCGCGCTCAGGCGGCCCCGGGCGTAGGCCAGACGCAGCGCGAACAGATACAGCACGCACAGCTGCACCATATAGGCCTTGGTGGAGGCCACGGCGATCTCCGGCCCGGCGTAGGTGTACAGCACATAGTCTGCCGCGCGGGCGATGGAGCTGCCCACCACGTTCACGATGGCCAGCACCGGCACGCCCCGGCTCTTTGCCAGCTTGAGGGCGGCCAGCGTATCACTGGTCTCCCCGGACTGGCTGATGATGATCACCAGATCGTTGGGGTTCAGGATGGGGTCCCGGTAGCGGAACTCGCTGGCGATGTCCACCTCGGCGGGCACCCGGGCCAGTGTCTCAATGGCTGCCTTGCCCACCATACCGGCATGCATGGCCGTGCCGCAGCCCACCAGATGCACCGTACCGATGCTGCGCAGCACTTCATCGGTGAGCTGCGGGATGCGCAGGTCCGGCATGCCGTCCTCCACGCGGGGACTGACCGTAGCCGTGATGGCCGTCGGCTGCTCGTTGATCTCCTTGAGCATGAAGTGCGGGTAGCCGCCCTTTTCGGCTGCCTCCATATCCCAGTCCGCCGTCAGCACCGGGCGCTGCACCGGCTCGGCAAATTCATTGTAGAAGCGGATGCCCTCGGCCGTGCACACGGCCATGTCGCCCTCTTCCAACACGCTGTAGCGACGGGTATACTTGAGCAGGGCCGGGATATCCGACGCTACGAAGTTTTCGCCCTCGCCCCAGCCCACGATGAGCGGGCTTTCGCGCTTGACTGCAAAGATGGTGTCCGGGCGGTCCCGGAACAGCACAGCCAGCGCATAGCTGCCCCGCACCTTGGCCAGTGCTTCCTGCAGCGCCCGCAGCGGGTCGCCGGTGTAGCAGCTGTCGATGAGCTTGACTAGCACCTCGGTGTCCGTTTCGCTCTCAAAGGTATCGCCTTTGGCAATCAGACGCTCCTTGAGGATGCCGTAATTTTCAATGATGCCGTTGTGCACGATGCTTACCCGCGGGGTGGAATGCGGGTGGCTGTTCACGTCGCTGGGCTCACCGTGGGTAGCCCACCGGGTGTGCCCGATGCCGCAGAAGCTCTGTGCCAGAACCTGTGCGGCCAGTTTCTGGCGCAGCTGTGTCAGCCGCCCCTTGCTCTTTACCACGCGGATGCCGCCGTCCAGAGCCAGCGCAACCCCCGCCGAATCGTACCCGCGGTACTCCAGTTTTTCCAGACCGTCCAGCAGCACATCCTGTGCGCTGCGCTTGCCGACATAACCAACAATGCCACACATACAAAACACCTCCATGCCGGCGTCCCCCGTGCAGAAAAAACGCACAGCCGGGGCCGTCAGCTTCCCTATCAGTTTATGTTCTTGTATGGCTTTCTTTGAAGGGATCTGTTGCGGTATCACTGCCGTTTTTTGCCCTTCTCTGCGGCTGGTCTAGCCTTCAACCGGAGAAACATCCGCCGAAATTTTCGATGATTCCTCTCCTCGTCACCCTCGCAGCTGTCACCCGCGTGGCCCGGCGCTTTGCGTCAACTGGTGGTTTTGCATTCCCTCTTTCTGCGGCCCCTGTAGGCTGCTGGTGGCTCAGTATACCACACTTTCCCATTTTGTGCAACTGCTGTGCAACAATCGTTCTCAGTGCATGCCCAGCATCCGGTGCAGCTTGGGCTGCCACACCAACCGGTACAGCATGAGCAGGTTGTGCAGGGCCCGGTCGTACAGCAAAAAGGCCACGTTGCCCATGGCCAGCGTGGACAGGGTAACTATCCACGCCGTGGTGCGCAGCTCCTGTGAGATGCTGCCCGCCGGGATGAGCACCAGCAGCAGGCCGTACATCGCCAGCACGGCGGCGTTGCACAGCAGCAGCTTGCACACGCACCGCAGCACGGCCGGGCGGATGCGGTCGAACCGGGGTTTTGCCAGCGGGTAATACCCCAGCAGGAACACGAAGATCAGGGCCACTTCCTTGTCCGGCACAAACAAAAGCGCCAGCAGGCTGACCGCCGCGTAGGCTGTGAGCGCCATGGTGCGCCCGCACTCCACACACACTGTCGCGATCAGAAACCCTGCCAGCGCAGGCGCAATGAACATGGCAATGGGGATCACGGCCCCCAGCAGCATCAGCGCGACGCACAGCGCCGCCGCCATGCCGCAATAGGCCATCGTCCAGCTTTTCCGGTTTTGTTTTTTCATGGGATCTCCCAGTTTTCCTGCTCTGCGCCCACTTCCAGCGGTTCCACCGCGTGGTGCAGGCCCAGCAGCATGATATTATCCAGCAGGCTGCGGTTGAGTTTGACATCCAGCATGCTGTATACCCGCATCAGGTCGTTGGCGGCGGCCAGCGCCTGCCGACGGGCATTTTCCACGGCCGAGGCCTGCCCCATCAGGTCATTGACCACAAACACGTTGTACCGGCCGCTGCACTTGTCGGCTTCAAAGCGCTCGGCCTTGTCCATCAGGTAAAAGATGCGCCCAATGCTGCTGCCGATGTAGCGCATGCTCTTGCGCTGGTTGGGGTCATCGGTGGCGAGGGTGGAATACAGCGCGCCATAAACGTTGCTCATGGGCTCTGCAGCCAGGTTGTAGTTCTTGGCATTCAGGTTCATCTGCACCACGGCCTGGTCCCGCTCCTGCCCGAACAGGCGTTCCAGGGCCGGGTTCTGCTGCACGACCCGCTCGTAGGCACGGCGCAGCAGAACCCGGTCCAGCGCGCGGCGCAGCCGCTTGGCGGGCCGCAATTCATCCGGCCGCCGGTCCTGCAGGTTGTGCCAGCCCAGCAGCACTTCCACCTGTGCCGCCTGCCGGATGCCCTGCGTCTGGCACATCATCCTGCGCCAGCACAGGGTGCCCGGCACCCGCTGACGCTGGCAGGTGGCTGTGCGCCCGGCAAGGCTGTCGGACAAAATGGCAAACACCACGCCATTGTGCCGCAGCAGATGGCAGGAATACCAGCCAAACTCGGTGTACAGCTGCCGCCGCACGCCTCGGAGATACTGGAGGTAGATATTATAATCACGGATGGTCAACTCCGGAAGATAGGGTTTCATTCGACCCTTCATAGGGGGCACCGTTCCTTTCCGCCACAGGCTGCACAGGTCATGGTAATAAGGTAAGTATAATCTATTTTGTTCCGCTGTGCAACGGTAGGAGTGTAAATTCTCCATGAATTTGTCTCATCTTGTTTTAGCCTTGTTCATAATACTTCATAAAACTTTGTTTGCATTCGCCCTTTTCTCCGGCAGGCATTGTGGGGTCATTCGTTCCGGAATTTCCCGGGTCTTTCCGGCAGCGATACAAAAAGCCGCACCGGGCAGTTCCGGTGCGGCTTGCAGGACTTATTTTTCAGGCCGGGCACATTTTTTCAGGCTCAGTCCTTCTTGTCAAAACGGCGCTTGCCGTCAAAGCCGGACTTGGGCATCGGCTTTGCGGTGTGCTCGAACTTGGGGGCGTTGTAGTACATATACAGCTGGCAGGGGATCATGCCGTTGTACATCTTGCGGCGCTTGTTGGCGCGCTTGCCGTAGTGGGCTTCAAAGTCCATGTCAGCGGTGATAGCGTACACACCGGCGCAGGGGTTCGCCTCCATCTGGCGGCCCAGGGTGCGGGCCAGCTTGGCCGCGCCCTCAATGGTGCTCATGCGCTCACCGTAAGGGGGGTTCGTCAGCACGATGGCCTCCTGCTTTGCGGCAAAATCCGCCACATCGGCCACCTCAAAGTGGCAGCGCTTTTCCACACCGGCCAGCTTGGCGTTGGCGTTGGCCAGCGCCACGGCGGCGGGGTCGATATCATATCCAAAGGCCTCGAAGCCCACATCCAGCTTGGATTCGGCCAGGGCCTTCTGGCGCTGCTCGGCCCAGACGGCGGCGGGCACAAAGCTGTAGCGTTCGGCAGCAAAGCGGCGCTTGAGGCCCGGTGCGATGTTCATGGCCTTCTGGGCGGCCTCAATGAGCAGGGTGCCGCTGCCGCAGAAGGGGTCCTCCACCAGGCTGTCTCGGCGCACGCGGCCCAGGTCGGCGATGGTGGCGGCCAGCGTCTCGCGGATGGGGGCCTCCATGGCGTTGCGGCGATAGCCGCGCTTGTGCAGGCCCTCGCCGGTGGTGTCCAGCATGATCTCGCACACGTTCTTGCGCAGCATAAAGCGGATCTTGTACTCGGTGCCGCTCTCCGGCAGCACGGAGGTGTGGTGCTTGGCCATCAGGCGCTTGACCACAGCCTTTTTGATGATGCTCTGGCAGGCGGGCACGCTGGAAAGCTGGCTGTCCAGCGAGGAGCCGGTGACCGGGAAGGCCGCATCCGTCGGCAGCAGATCCTCCCAGGGGACGCTGTACACGCCGTCGAACAGTTCATCAAAGGTGGACGCCTTGTAGCGGGCCAGCAGCAACATCACGCGCTCCACGGTGCGCAGGTGCAGGTTGGCTGCCGCGATCATCTCCGCACCGCCGGAGAAGGTCAGGCGGCCGTCATCCACCCGGATGTTCTCCGCGCCGATGCGGTTCAGTTCAAATTTTGCGGTGGACTCGCACCCGAAGAAACAGGGGGCGATCAGTTCAAATTTTGCAGGCATGGTGGTTCCTTTCTTTTCCTCTTGGGCGAAAAAACAGACCCGCCCGACCAGGGGACAGGTCTGTTCTGTGCATTCTGATCGGCTGCTCAGCGGCCGCGACGGCTGCGCGGGGCATAACCGCCGCCGCGGCGGTTGTTGGTCTCGTGGTCCAGATCCGCCATCTTTTCCTCGCTCTGGCTCTTGAAGCGGCTCATCATGTCCTCAAAGCTCAGGTTGTCGGAGCGGGCGGGTGCCTTGGGCTGCCACACGCGGGGTGCAGCCTCCCGGGCAGGGCCCCGGCCGCCTTCACGGGGGGCACGGCCGGCGCCGCGCGCACCGCCGGAGCGTCCGCCCTCCTGCCCATTGCGGAAGCCGCCCGGACGAGGGCCTGCGGGGCCGCGTCCTTCCCGGGGCTGACGCGGAGCCGGGGGCAGCAGCCGCTTGATAGACAGCGCGATCTTGCCGTCCGGTGCAATGTTGATGACCTGCACCTTTACTGCATCGCCATCGTGCAGCACTGTGTTGATATCCTGCACGAACTCGTTGGATACCTCGGAAATGTGGACCATGCCGACACGCCCCTCCGGCAGCGCAACAAATGCGCCAAAGGGCTTTACACCGGTCACGCGGCCTTCGAATACGTTCCCTACCTCAATTGCCAAAACTCAATACTCCTTGCTTTCCAAATACTCTCGACCTGCCGCGCGGTCAGTTACCGGTCACATCCACAAAGATGCGCTCATTGGGTGCGGCGTAGTTGTAAGAGTCGCGTGCGACCCATTCGGTGATCTGGTCGGCATCGCCGCTCAGTACGCGCTGCAGTTCCTGATTTTCCGTCTGTTGCTGCGCCACCTGTTCGTTCAGTGTTTCCAGTTCTGCCCGCTTGGAGCTGATGGTGACCTGATTGGAGATATAAGCCGCCAGCATACTCAGCAAAAGCAGCACGAAAAACAGGCGGAACGCCATGGTGACCACTGCATTTTTTCTACGCTTTTTGCGTCCCGTATTCGTCATTGCCTTACGCTCCTGTCTGAACAGCAGACCTTCTGCGTCTGTTCTCTTACTTTGATACGTTTGAATTATACAACAATGCCCGCTGGTTTGGCAAGTTCTTTTTGGATTTTTTTGCGGTTCTTTCCGCGTTCCGGCGTAATTTGCGGGCAGTTTTAGCCGCAGCGCGGCGGCGGCACAGGGGCTGCACCGCAAAACGGTGCAAAATACGGCCGGGCAGGCACAAAACAGCCCGTATCCCCCGCCCCAGCGCCCGCAACGGGATGCCCAGCACCCCGGCAACGCAAAGGGCGGCTGCAAAGGCTGCCAACACCATGTACCACCGCAGCACCCCGGCGGCGCTGTACCCGGCGGCGTAGCTCTGGCACACCAGCAGCACCACACCAGAAAGCAGCACGTCCGGCACAAAAGCTGCCCTGCCCCGCACCGGCAAAAACGCTCGCACCGCGCCAAGGGCAGCGCCCAGCACAGCGCAGGCGGCAACTTCCTGCAAAAGCCGGGCGGGCAGCAGCACCTGCACCATCAGCGCAGCAGCCGGTGCCAAAAGCCGCCGGCTGTGCGGGCGGCGGTATACTCCAGCCCATCGAACCGCCCGGTCAGCTTTGCTTCCCCGGCTTCCAGATCCAGTGTCTGCATACTGATCTGCGCGCCGGACAGGTGCAGAATACCCTTGCCGGTCTCCAACGCGGCACTTTCGGCGCTGCAATGCAGCACCCGCTGCACCCCGGTGACGGTCAGCCTGCTGCGGCTCTCCAAGATCAGGTCATGGGGCAGCGGCGGCTTTGCGGCAGCTTTTTCCATAGGCATTCCCCCTCTGCCAGCATTGTATGCGGGCAGGCAGGGCTGTTATTCCGCGATCACCTCGTACATCTCGCGGGCAACGTCTTTCGTGCGGGGCTCCACATCCGAGAGCACCCGCACCTTGATGGGCCGGTTGCCGAAGGTGACCTCGATGATGTCCCCGGCGTTGACGGCCTGACTGGCCTTGGCCACCTTGCCGTTGATGAGGATGCGGCCTGCATCCGCCACCTCGTTTGCCACGGTGCGGCGTTTGATCAGGCGGGAGACCTTGAGATACTTATCCAGACGCATTTAGAGTTGTTCCTTTCCTTTCAGCAAAAAAGCCGCCGCACCTTGTGCAGGCAGCGGCGGCGTGACAGAACCGATTACAGGGTGTCCTTCAGGGACTTGCCGGGCTTGAACACGATGCTGCGGGAAGCAGCGATGGTGATGGGCTCGCGGGTACGGGGATTGATGCCCTGACGCTCGGCGCGCTCGCGCACCTCAAAGGTGCCGAAGCCGGAAATGGTGATCTTTTCGCCCTCGGTCATTGCCTTGCCCAGTGCCTCAAAAACAGCGCTGACAGCCTGCTCTGCGCTCTTCTTGCTCATTTCGGTGTTTGCCGCAACCTGTGCGATCAAGTCGGTCTTGGTCATATTATTTGCCTCCATCTGATTTGTCTTAAATTCTCTCGTTCTATCGGAGCAGGTCATTCGACCTGAATACCGCTTTGTTCCTGTTCCAGACACTGCTGTGCAAAGCGCTTGGATGCAAAGGTCAGCGCTTCCTCTGCATCCACCCCTGCAAGCCGGGCGGCGTTCACCGCTGCAAACAGCAGCTGGCCTGCGGCTTCCTGCTTTGCAGTGTCCTCTGCCTTGCCAAAAGCCTGCACGGCGGTCTCCAGCCGGTGCTGCGCTGCGGCTGCATCCTGCTGCCCAAGGCCGTGCCCGGCGGCACGCTTTTGCAGCTTCTGCGCCCGCATGAGCGCGGGCAGCGTAGCGGGCACGGTGGCCAGCTCGTCCGCAAGGGTAGTGCGCCCCTTTTCCTTATTTTTGAGCGCATCCCAGCCATTTATACCGGCGTTTTCCGCTGCGGAGGACGCAAAGATGTTGGGGTGCCGGAACACCAGCTTTTCGCAGACGTTGCGGCACACATCCTCAAAGGTAAAGCGTCCCCGCTCTTCCTCCATGGCGGCGTGGAACACCACCTGCATCAGCACGTCTCCCAGTTCCTCCCGGAGCAGAACGGCATCATCTGCGTCAATGGCCTCCAGCGCCTCGCAGGTCTCTTCCAGAAAGTTTTTGCGGATGGACGCATGGGTCTGCACCTTATCCCACGGGCAGCCGTTTTCCGGGTCCCGCAGGATGCGAATCACCTGCAGCAGCTGCTCCGCCGTATAGGGCGGCTGTGGGTTCCAGTCCAGCACACGTTCCATCTCCTTTTGAAAAGATACTGTAAATTGTACCGCAGCTGTTGCGGTTTTTCAAGCAAAAAGCCGCAATTTTCCAGCATTTTTCATGGTTTTCTGCGCTTTTCACAAAAACAGGACGGTGTCCTGTGGGGGATACCGCCCTGTTGCAGCTTTTTCCGGTTACCGGCTTACAGCTGTGCGCCGCACTTATTGCAGAACAGTGCATCGTCCGAGACGGGCGCGCCGCACTGCGGGCAGGTCTTGCGGGCAGGCTGGGCGGGCTGTTCCGGGGCAGCTTCTTCTGCCTCCTCCATGGAGGCTTCGTAGTCCACCTCGGCGGCCTCGGCCGGGGTCAGAGTAGCCTTCAGGCGGGTAATCTCCTGCTCAATGGTATCGATCATCTCGATGTATTTATCTACCAGCGGCTGGTTCTCCTCCTTGCCCTTGGCAAGACTGTACACCAGTGCACCCAGCTGACGCTGTGCCTTGAGCAGCTTGCCCTGCTCGTTGACCAGCAGCGCCTGCGTCTTGCCCTTTTCAGCCAGATCCATGGCAGCGTTCTTGCCCTTTTCGGCATATTCCAGACCTATCGCTTTGATCTTGTTAAAATCCATAAAAGACACCTCTCTTATTCTGGCAGCATTCTCTGCAGACTGCGGCGCACAGTGCGCCATACCGGAGTCGTATTCCCATTATAGCGCAGCGTTATGGCAATTGCAACGAATGCACCGCAATTTTTACAGTTTGGTGCCGGTTTGGAAACAAATTTTACGCATTTTTCACTTGTCAGGTGCGGCTGCCGTAGAACTCGCACAGCATACTGTCGGCGGGCAGCAGTTCCAGCGGCAGCGGATTCACCTGCTCAAAGCGGCGGGCGGTCTCGTCCCACAGCTCAGCGTTATGGCCCTCCAGCGTGAACTGACGGCGCACCTCGCCCAGCAGCCGGGAGATCAGTCCCAGCTCGTAGGTAAAGGAGGTGTCCAGCAGAAAATCCGCGGTGGTCTTGAAGCCCTTGATATACCGGGTCTCGCCGTCCAGCACCCTGTCCCACATGGAAAGGGTCTTGGCGGGGCTGCGGCCCCGGGCTGCGGCATCCCGCAGGGTGCGCCGGCACAGGCGGATATCCTGCGTATTGATGACCCGGCGGCCGTCAATGCAGTACTCCTCCCGCAGACCGGCGTAGATGCGGTAGATTTGGTCATCCGGCACAAGGCCGGTCAGCTCCGGGTTGAGGGCATGGATACCCTCCACGATGCACACACCGCCCTGCAGGTCGATGGGTTCCACTGCGGCAGCGCGCTGCTCGGTGGCAAAATCATAGATGGGCAGCTCGGTCTTGCCGGTCTCGCTGAGCTGGTGCAGGCACTGCTTGATGAGAGGCAGATCCAGCGTTTCAAGGTTTTCATAGTCCAGTGTGCCGTCCGGCATTTTGGGGTAGTAGGCAGCGCCTTTAAAAAAGTTGTCCAGACTGACCACCTGCGCCGGGGTGCCCTGCTGCACCAGGGCCTTTGCCAGACAGTGGGCGCTGGTGGTCTTACCGCTTGCCGAGGGGCCGGTCAGCATAACGATTTTTGCCCCGGAGCCGCGCACCTTCTGGGCGGCATACTGCACCCGCCGGGCGTAGCTGTTCTCGCTCAGCTGTGCCAGCGCCTGCGGACTGCGGGCTGCTACGTTATACAGGTCTACTTCAACCAGTCGTTTCGGTACCCAGATTGTGATCATAAAACTCAGCCACTCCTTTTTTCCGTTCCAGTACCTCCGCAAAGCGCTGGATATACTCGTTCGGATACTTAAAATTGAAGATGCGCTGCATCCGTTTGCCTCCATCGGCCACCAGTTTGGTGCTGCCGCCCGCACCCGCCGAAAGGATGGTCTGGACTTCCTCCATGATATAGATATTATAGTAACCCTCGTGACCCGGCTTGCACCAGCCCACGTTTTCCAGATTCTGCAGCGTGTTCTTCTGCCGGTAAAGGTAATAGGGGCGGTAGCCCGCCTCGGCCAGCAGATGACACTTTTCCAGCATGGCGGCTACGTCCGCGTAGTCGTTTTCCTTCTGGTCCTCGATGACGATGCGGGACGCCCGCTTGAGGGTAAGGGTGTGGACGGTGATATTCTCCGGCTGCAAGGCAATGGCCTGCCGCAGGCTGTGCTCAAAGCCCTCCACCGTATCCCCGGGCAGACCGGCAATGAGGTCCATGTTGATGTCCTCGTGCCCGGCGCGGCGGGCATCGGCATAGCAATCCAGAATATCCTGTGCCGAGTGCTTGCGGCCAATGTTTGCCAGCACCGCGTCCGAGAAGGTCTGGGGGTTGATGGAGATGCGGGTAGCGCCGTATTCCTTGATGACCGCCAGCTTTTCGGCGTCGGTGCAATCCGGGCGACCTGCCTCCACGGTATATTCTACGACCTTGCTCAGGTCAAAATTCTCCCGCACGGTGCCCATGAGCTGCCGCAGCTGGGCTGCGGAAAGGCTGGTGGGGGTGCCGCCGCCGATGTAGATGCTGCACAAGGTCAGCCCGGCACGCTCGGCCTGCACCCGGATCTCTGCGATCTCCTTGCACAGGCAGTCCACATAGGGCTGCACCAGCTTTCGGTCGCGGTCCAGATTGCAGCTGACAAAGCTGCAATAGCTGCACCGGGAGGGGCAGAACGGGATACCGATATACAAACTGTACGTCTTGGGGGCGCTGCCCAGCTGCAAGATCGGCTCCTGCAAGTCTGCAATTTCCTTCGCCATTTCGTATTTTTGCTCCGAGCAGTCAAACCGCTGCAAGAAGAAGCGGTCGATCTGTTCTGCGCTCCACCCGGCGGCGCGTTTATCGTGGATAAGCCGCACCGGGCGCACACCGGTCATCTTGCCCCAGGGCGGGCGGATGCCCGTCCACTGGCGCAGCAGGTCGTAAGTCAGGCTGGCAAGGGCAAACTCCGGCGTTTCGCCGCCCTGCTCCACCGGCAGCGGGGCTTCCAGCGTTTTGCTCTTTTCCCCCTGCCGCACCAGCACCCGCAGACCGGTATCGGTCTTTTCTGCCCACAGGCAGTCCTCGGCAGGCTCCGGCGGGGTCAGGGTCAAGGGTGCCATGGGGTAAAACAGGCGGGCAAGGTGCTCCACCTCGTACCCGGAGGGCAGCCCAGTGATATAGATCTTCATGTCGTTCTCTCTTTAAAAAATGTCGTTGCCGCCGCGCAGGGCGCTGCGGATATAGTAGTTGTTGTCCAGCTCCGCGCCAAAGGTAGAAAATTCGCCGTGGCCGGGCAGCACCTGTGTTTCGCGGGGGATGGGCAGCTGCGCCAGCTTGCGCAGGCTGTCTGCCATCTGTGCGCTGCTGCCGCCCTCAAGGTCTGTGCGACCGATGCTGCCGGCAAACAGCGTATCGCCGCAGAACAGATGCTCGCCGCACAGCAGCACCACGCTGCCGGGAGTGTGGCCGGGGGTGTGCCACACAGTAAAGTGCAGCTCGTCCACCGCGATCTGCTCTCCTTCTGTATAGCCGCAGTCCGCAGCGGAAAGCGGGTACATCCGGTCGCCGGCAAGGTCTGCCTTTTCACAGTAGAGGGTGGCGTTCCACTCTGCTTTCAGCGCAGCCGCACTGCCCACATGGTCGTAGTGGCCGTGGGTGCACAGAATGGTGGTAAGGGTGGCGTTGTGCTGCTTTAAGATTTCGTCATAGCTGTGCACCTCTGCCGCCGGGTCGATGACCACGGCATGGCCTGCATCGGAGATGAGCAGAAAGGTGTTGGTATACAGCGGCGGTGCCGCAGGAATGTGAAAACCTTGCATCGTTACTCCTTCTTTTTCCACTCGTCGGTATCAATGATGATGGTGCAGGGGCCCTCGTTCACCAGCGACACCTGCATATGGGCGCCGAACTCGCCGTGCTGCACGTCCTTGAGGCCGTGTTTCGCCATCTCGGCAAGGAACAGCTCGTAGGCATCCACCGAGAGGGGCGGCTTTGCAGCCTTGATAAAGCTGGGGCGGTAGCCCTTTCTGGTGTCGCCGTAAAGGGTGAACTGGCTGACCACCAGCGCGGAATAGCCCAGATCCCGGGCGCTCAGGTTCAGCTTGCCCTCCGCATCCGGGAAAATGCGCAGACCCGCGCATTTATCGGCAAGCTTGGGCACGATGTCCAGCGTGTCGGTATCCTTAACCCCCAGCAGGATCATGATTCCCGGCCCAATGGCGCGGGGTTCGCCGCCCTCCACCCGCACGCTGGCGGAGGATACGGCCTGAATGACTGCTCGCATTGCGTTAACTCCTTGTCACCTTGAGCACGTCCCGCACCTTGGAAAGGCGCGCCACCACACGGTTGAGGTGCTCGGTATTGTTGATGCCGATGGTCAGGCTGACCACGGCGCAGTTGTTTT
>ERZ773241.1543-NODE-1543-length-21527-cov-5.915797_pt1 | contig 21527 bp, 17 predicted proteins | sample MGYA00580989_ERZ773241 | MGnify/ENA primary metagenome ERZ773241 (study PRJEB29015, sample SAMEA2737804) | human gut metagenome | biome: human gut; feature: human-associated habitat; material: faeces | place: China | collected 2012 ... | reverse complement strand
ATGCCCATGACGGCGGTGCCGGAATGCGGTCCGCCGACGACACTCACCAGATGGCGCATGTTGTCGCGCAGTGCGGCGCAGACGCGGGGATACCGCTCCGGGGGCACGCCCATGTACAACGCGAAAACGTCGCCTCCGAAGGGACCGTAACTCCCTGTGCCCGGATCGTAAAAGCGCCCGTGAAACGCCCTGCGGACACGCTCCGCCAATGCGCCGTAACGCTGCGCCCCGGCCGAATCCCCGAGCACGCGGGCCGTGCGGGCCGCGATGTCGGCGCAACGCCAGTAATAGAACGTATGCACGAGCGTATCGGAGGGCAGTTTTCCCGGAGGACACCAGTCACCCAGGTTCATCCAGTAAACCGGTTCGCGGCCGTGCGGCGCCCGGGCATAGATCACGCCGTCCGCATCGGCCCAGCCGTCCAGGTAATCGACATAACCTTTCATGCCGTCGAGGTTGCGCGCGAGCATGTCGCGGTCGCCGTAATGCAGGTAAAACTCCCACGGCATGATGCAGATCGCCGCCCCCCAGGCCACACCGCCCCCGCAGCCGGGCTGCCACGGCGCGCCGTTGGGCACGTAACCCGTATCCGGGTTCTGCGCAGCGAGGATATCTCCGATCCATTTGCTGTAGAACGCCGCCGCATCGAAGCGGTGCATCACCGTCGCGCAGACCGTCTGCCCGTCGCCGGTATAGGCCGAACGTTCGCGGTGCGGGCAGTCGCTCGCGACCGCCCCGTGCATATTGTCGAGCTGCGTACGCCACCAGATGCGGTCGATCCGGTTCAGCAACGGATTCGAGCAGGCGAACCCGCCGGTCGTTTCCACATCGGAATAGACCGCCTCGGCGGTAAGTTGTCCGGGATGGAGCTCGCCGGGCCAGCCGCTGAGTTCGACCTCGCGGAAAACATACCACGTAAAGCGCGTCGCATAGTCTTCCGGACCCTCCCCCTTCATCGTATAAGCGTTCGAGCCGTTCGGCGACTCGCTCAGGTATTTGATTTCGATGCGCCGCCCGGCCTCGCCCCGCACACCGTGCAGCCGCACCCAGCCCGAGACGGTCTCACCGAAATCGACCCGATAGCGTCCCCCGCCGAGTTTTTCGACCTTCACCGGCTTCAGCACCTCCATCACGCGGTCGGCCGGCCCGTTCTGCGCCCGCAGCCGACCGTAAGGAGCCCGGCGCGGGACGGCATTTTGCCAGGCCGAGTCGTCGAAACCGGGTGCGCACCAGCCCGGTTGCTCGCAGCGGGCGTCGTACTCTTCGCCCGCATAAATCTGATCCATCCGCACAGGGCCTTCGGCCACCTTCCAGGTCGGGTCGGAAACCACCCGCTCCTGCGAACCGTCGTCGTAAACAATCTCCAACTGCGCGATCAGCCGCGGCGAGCCGTAGGCCATCGTCCACCGGCCCCGCACGTTGTAAAAACCGTTTCCGAGCATCGCGCCGATCACGTTTTCGCCGCTGCGGAGCCGCTCCGTCACATCGTAAGCCAAGTAAGGCACCGTGTACTCCCGGAAATTATCTTCGACCGGAATGCCGCAATCCGCCAACCCCGGACGTTTGTCGTAGTTGGTCTGGTTCGGGGCGAGCACGTCGCGGCCCACCTTCTCCCCGTTCAGGTAAAGTTCGAAATAACCGAGCCCGGTGACGTACACACGGGCCGAAACCACCTTGCGGCCGGGTGCCACCCCGAAACTCTTGCGCAACAGCGGGGCAGGAAGGGGCGGTTCGGTTCCATCGGGGGAAAGCGGCCCGTCGTCCTGCCCCGGCGCACCGATCCACTGCGCCTGCCAGTCGGCTTCACCGAGCAGCCCCATGTGCCAATGGGCGGGGGCACTCCATGCCGAGGGGCGTCCGCCGGCATCCCAAACGCGCACGCGCCACCAGCAGGCATCCCTGCTGCGGAGCGGTTTCCCGCCGTAACGCACCCGCATCGAATCACCCCCCACGCGGCCGCTGTCCCAACGGTCGGCACGGCCCCGACGCAGCAGCTCCTCCGACGAGGCGACCTGCACCTGCCAGCCGCTCTGGCACTGACCATAGACCGTGCTGTCGGTACGAACGATCCACGACAGCCGCGGCGAGGGGACATCGACCGCCTCGGGATTTTCAAGGTACTCGCACCGCATCCGGTCGGGACGCACAGCACCTTCCCGGCCCGAAGGACGGGATTCGTTTTTTTCACCCCCTCCGGTTACGAATTCCGAACAGATACCGGCCCCCGTGCCGGCCATAACAGCGGCGGTCGCACGCACCGGAACACTCAAACAACAAACGACCGCCACGAACAACGGCAACCGGAATTTCAGGGAGATAGTTTTCATCAAACAGGTTCAGCTTACAATATGAGGTTCGGACCGGAACGGGATGCGGGTTATTGCAGCACACCGGTCCTCCCGTGTCGTTTGCGGGGATCCCGATTCAGATTTTCCGGGAACGGGACTGCGCAACCCGGCGCATAACCTGCCGGAACCCCGGGAACAGCCGTCGGACAGCCCCGAAAGGTACGGCAAGGCCCCGCGCCTCCTACAGCGGAATACGCCCCTCCGAACGGCTTTCATGCCGCAGACAAAGATAGTTTTTTTCGCGGATCAGCAAACCGACCAGACCCGGTTCCGCCTGTTTTCAACGGATTTTCGCCGGAAATTTCACCACAACGGAACCTGTTTTACAAAAATAGCTGTAACTTGAGCCGCAGTTCCGGCCTGTATCGACAAGGGCTGCGACACTCCCGCCCTCCGGCCCGACAAACCCGATCCACCAAGTATCTATAAAACGAAAAGAGAGAGATGAACGAAAAACTGAAACCGGCCACGCTGTGCGTACAAGCGGGCTGGACGCCGAAAAAAGGGGAGCCGCGCGTGCTTCCGATCTACCAGAGCACCACGTTCAAATACGAAACGAGCGACCAGATGGCCCGCCTGTTCGACCTCGAAGAAAGCGGCTACTTCTATACACGTTTGCAGAATCCGACCAACGATGCGGTAGCGGCCAAAATCGCCGCGCTCGAAAGAGGTGTCGCCGCGATGCTCACCTCGTCGGGACAGGCAGCGAACTTTTACGCCGTCCTGAACCTCTGTTCGGCGGGAGACCATTTTGTCAGCGCAGCGACCGTGTACGGCGGCACGTTCAACCTTTTCGCCGTCACGATGGCCAAGATGGGTATCGAAGTAACCTTTATCGACCAGGATGCTTCCGAGGAAGAGATCGCCGCAGCTTTCCGCCCCAACACGAAACTGCTGTTCGGCGAAACGATCACGAACCCCGGCGTAGAGGTGCTCGACATCGAGAAATTCGCACGCATAGCACACAACCACGGCGTACCGCTGATCGTCGACAACACCTTCGCCACGCCGATCAACTGCCGCCCGTTCGAGTGGGGCGCCGACATCGTGACGCATTCGACCACAAAATACATGGACGGCCACGCCACGGCGGTCGGCGGCGCGATCGTCGACAGCGGCAATTTCGACTGGGAAGCGCACGCGGATAAATTCCCAGGACTTACGCAGCCCGACCCGTCGTACCACGGCCTGACCTACAGCACCGCCTTCGGCAAGGGCGCCTACATCACCAAAGCGACCGTGCAGCTGATGCGCGACCTAGGTTCGATCCAGGCGCCGCAGAACGCGTTCCTGCTCAACCTCGGGCTCGAGACGCTCGACCTGCGGATGGAGCGCCATTGCAAAAACGCACAGCAGGTGGCCGAATACCTGCGTTCGAACGACCAGGTGGCGTGGGTGCACTATCCGGGACTGCAAGGTGACAAATATTACGAATTGGGACAGAAGTACCTGCCGAAAGGTTCGTGCGGCGTGATCGCGTTCGGGCTCAAGGGAGGCCGCGAAGAGTCGATCCGCTTCATGGACGCGCTCAAACTGTGCGCGATCGTCACGCACGTAGCCGACGCACGCACTTCGGTACTTCATCCCGCGAGCCACACGCACCGCCAGCTCACCGACGAGCAGCTGGCGGCCGCAGGCGTAGCGCCCGACCTGATCCGCCTGTCGGTCGGCATCGAAGACGCGGGGGACATCATCGCCGACATCGCACAGGCGCTCGCCGCCCGCTAACCCCCGGAACGACGAATGGCCGGAACACTGCAAAATCCGGCGTGCCGCAAAAATGGTCACACAAAAACAAAGATAAAGGGAGCCGAAACGTTTTGAACGGCTCCCTTTTAGTATTCATACTCCATATACAGGCACATACGACTCCCCGCATGCACGCTCCATGCGCCCGAACGGCAACACCGGCAGGCATGGGACGAAAACAGGAAGGAAGACGACCCTGCGTATTCACTCCGAAAAGCGGATCAAAAGTTGCGGCAGGTATTTGGAGCGAAAAAAATTTTGTTTATCTTTGCACCACAAAAACCGCCCGATGCTCTGTTCGTCTAACGGTTAGGACGACAGATTCTCAGTCTGTAAATAAGGGTTCGATTCCCTTACAGAGTACTAATAATCAACTAAGTACAGATTAATTACCCGATTTTGCAAAAAAAGTAAAATCGGGTGTTTCTTTTTCTTCTCGCCTACCTGGTAATCGATAAAGATTTGTACAACTTCGAGTTTCATTAAAAAGTTGTTCGCTGACAAATCTGTACCTTTTACAGGCAAATTAGATTCGCCTGAACACAATCGGGCAGCATATTCTCCGACAGGTTCAAGCCGAAATATCTGGAAATAAAGCCTACAACAAATTACGATCAAAGCGCCAGCCTCAAATCTGAAAAGGACAACGACAAAGGCACCGGGAGACAAGCGCACTGGCTTATCCGGCAACTACAGGCTTATGAGCAAAAAGAACACCTTAGCTGTACGGCGGGAACCACAAAACGAAGAGAACTATTAACCAATCTGATAACTTTGAAAAGTATGGAAAACAAGAAAGTAGTGGTGTTTCTGGCCAAGGCGTTCGAGACGATGGAATTTTGCACTTTTATAGATGTCCTGGGCTGGGCCAGAGTTGATTATGGACATAATATAATCGTTGATACTTGTGGTTTTACTGAAAAAGTTATCAGCACTTTTAATGTCCCCGTAATAGTAGACAGGACCATTGAAGAAATAAACGTTGACGAATATGATGCTTTAGCAATACCTGGCGGATTTGGTGAATTTGGTTTTTATGAAGAAGCCTATGACGAAAGATTCCTAAAATTAATAAAGGAATTTAATGCACAAGGTAAAATCATTGCGGCAGTTTGCTCCGGGGCATTCCCGGTAGCGAAAAGTGGAGTCCTGCAAAATAGGAAAGGAACAACTTACCACTTAAAAAACGGCTATTGGCAAAACAAGCTGAAAGAACTTGGAGTGAACGTTGTGAACGAACCTGTAGTCGTTGATGGGAATATTATCACGTCCTATTGTCCTGAGACAGCTCCGAAAGTCGCATTTGAATTATTAAAAATGCTGACCTCCGAAAAAGAAATGGAAGTCATAAAAAAAGCCATGGGATTTTAAGAAGAGTGCCGACAAAATGATTGAATGGTTAAGTTCCGGAAACGATACATGCCTTTCATTCGCCCGAAACGGCCGCCATACCACTACTGACACCTGATGCTGAAACTTGAAAAGTGAATTATAAGCAACTAATGTATAGCCGAATATAAAGACAAAAGGGATTTCCCGTCGGCTGTGTACACAAAGAACCCGCTGAGAATTAAACCTTTTCAGCGGTTTTTCTTTTCTTCTCACCCAAATTCGACCTGGACAATTCAGTCGTGACCGGCCACCGATACCACATTCCGGTTTCACTCCCGATTCGAAAACAAAATTCCCCCACTCCTTTGGATAGGTTATTCCGAAACACAGACCTATTTTTTGTTGTATTTTCACCACAACATTCATATCTTGTGGAAAATTAAACCACTATACAAAAACACCAGCCGCCGACACACACAAGCTAAAGTTACCGTATACAGGCGACTTACACATCGTTCGTCCGGCAAACCGAATACTTTCGGCAAGCAAAACATCTCAATAAATCAGAAACATGCAAGACTTTCAGATCAGGTATTGTACGGAAAACGATTACGAGGCGGTTTACGAATTGCTGCGGCAACTGTGGGCCGATACGATACCGGATCGGGACGCACTCCGAACCGCATATACCAAAGCCGTCGCATCGAAGAGTCAAATGCTCATCGTCGCTCGGGTCGGACCCCGGCTCGCGGGATTCTGCTCCCTGACCGTCAAAAACAACCTCTGGCAGGCGGGGAACCTGGGACATATCGACGAGCTGGTCGTAGACGGATGTTTCAGGGGGAAAGGAGTCGGCAGCCGCCTGTTGGAGGAGATCACAAAAATCGCGCGCGAAAACGGCTGCAAAAGAATCGAACTGGATTCGGCATTCCATCGCAAAGAGGCTCACCGGTTCTACGAAAACGCGGGATATGAAAACAGGGCTTACCTGTTTTCCAAAGTGATCCGTTGACATTTTCCACCGCCCATCCCGGCATTATATATTTCCGAAATTATTATAGTATATACCCGCCCTTGCATCCTACACACATTACTCAATACTCACCCTTTTTAAATTACAAGCCCTATGGAAAACCTGGACAAAGAAAAAATCGAACGGATCGTCAAGACCCGCAAACAGGCCAACGCCTACTTTACAAAACGGTCCAAAGTGTTCCGCACCTTCTGCGAACTGGAGGATCGGACCTACGAAGCGGGGGCGCTGCCCATTAAGGAGAAACGGCTGATCGCGATCGGCATAGCGGTGGCGATCAACTGCGAATCGTGCATGGAATGGAGCATTAAACAGGCGCTCGACCATGGGGCGACAGCCGAAGAGATCGTCGAAGCGATCGAAGTCGCCATCGAAATGAGGGGAGGTCCGGCCACCTCTTTCGCCCGGTTCGCGATGAACGTGATCGAATACTACTCGGCACAACCGAAATGATCCGGCCTGTCACCCTGCAGGACGATTTCGTTCCGCTAGCCGAACTGCTGAACCGAGCCTTCGCCCCCGTGGCGGAGGCTTTCGGCCTTACCCGGGAGAACAGCCCGAACCACAACGCCTTTATCACGGCCGTCGAACTGAAAGCGCAACTCACCGGCAACAGGGAGTTCTACCTCTGGACAGAGCAGGAACTGCCCGCCGGGTTTATCGCGATCGAACGGTCGGCATCCGCTCCCGGCACCTTCTACATCGAGAAGGTAGCCGTTTGTCCCCGCTACCGGCACGCGGGTGTCGGACGCCGGATGATGGAGTTCGCCACGGAACGGATCGCAGCGCTCGGCGGAAAGCGCATCTCCATCGGGCTGATCGACTCGCACAATGTCCTGAAAAGCTGGTATGCCGACCAAGGCTACGTACAAACGGCCGTCAGGAACTTTGCCCACCTGCCGTTCGAGGTGTGCCTGATGGAGAAAAAGCTTATAGATCGTGCGAAAAAATCATGAGCAAAGCGAACTGCACGGCATAAGAACTACCCCGCATAAAGCGTCACCGGTCCGATCAGTCCCATCGACTGTTCGGGTTGGGTTTTGCGTCCCGCCGTCCACTTCTGAGCGGTAGGATTATCCGTCAATGTCCGCATATAATTGCCCAATGTGGTGGTTACCTTCACTTCGAGGGTATTCTCCCCGGCGTGCAGCAATCCCGTCAGGTCGTAGAGCCGCCGTCCGCACCAACGCACACCGCAGGGACGGCCGTTCAGCGCCACCTCGGCGATTCCGGCCACGCGCCCCAGGTTCAGCACCGGACGCGCAGGCAGCTCCTCCACGGTGAACCGCGTGCGATAAACGACATCGCCAGCGAAATTCACGTATTCGGTCCCGCGCAGGTCCGCCGGCTCCTCCATCCGCATCGTCCGCGTCCAGCCCTCGCGGGCATGGTGCAGCCCGACATCCCAACCTTTCAGCACGAGCGTATTCCCGCCGGTATCCGGCAGCGGGTTCCACCTCGGCCCCTTGCGGTTGCGGTCGAAAACGATCAGCATCGATTCGGCGGGCCCCAGATCGAGGTCGATCCCCCCGTCGCGGTCCAGTTCCATCCGGTAGCGCTCCCCGCTCATCAGGTCCCAATACCACGGATATTTGCCCCGCAAAAGCTCCCCGGAGAAGGTGACCCGCGTGCGGTGCGGTTCGTACAGGCGCGTGTTGGCGATGAAGAACACCTCTTCGCCTCCGTCGGCCGTATAGCGGTTCTGGATCAGGAAAGGATCGGGATCGGAGAACGTCAAATAGGGCGTGAGGGCATATTGCCGCTGTACCCCGGCATACCAACCCATGAAATCGTTGTCGGCAGGCTTCTCGAGCACGATGAAACGGTCGGGGTACCCGCGCAGTTGCCGAACAAGCTCCCGCACCCGCCGGTCGGCGGCTTCATGTCCGTTCCAGCCCAGCGAAAGGCACGGCTGCCTGTCGACACAGAAGAGGCGGCCGCCCTGCCGCACGAATTCCAGCAACCTCTCGAGCCCCTCGGGGTGCATCCGTTCGACCGCGACGAGGAAAACCGTCCCATAGGCTTTCGGGCCGTAGCAGAGCTTACCGCCGCGGACGGCCGCATCGCGGATGATTTCGTCGGAAAGGTAATCGCAGCCGTTCCCGTGTTTGTGGATCGCCTCCCACACCAGCGTGAACCACGGCACGTTGGTACGTTCGGGAAACGGCTCGTTCTGCATCCCCATCGTGCTCCACATATCGGACAATGGCGGCAGCACGCCGATGTCGGTGTACATATCCGCCTGCTGCAGCACGGCCGACAGCCGCCCTTTGTAATCCATGAAATGGCGCAGGTAAGGCCACCAGGTGTTATTCTCATTGTAATAGGCCCCGTAACGGATCCAACCCGGGAACGGCGCTTCGGGCGGCGAATAGTTGAACCCGTGGAACACCGAGTGCGTAATGCCCGAAAAGACGCTGTGGTCGGAGCCCAGCTTCAGGAATTCGAGCGTCGCGGTGAAGACGAGGTAGGTGTTGGTCATATCCTCGGCGCTGATCGTGCGGCGGCCGGCGAGGTGGCCTCCCGAAGACATGTATTTGTTGATCATCGTGTAGCCCCGTCCGCGGCGGTAATCCTCGTTACCCATCTCCTCGCCGAGGCGGTGCTTGAGCCAGTTGGTCGTCCACGACTCCCCTTCGGGAATATCGCAGTGCAGGCTGCTACCCAGCGGATGGACGCCGCGCCCGTAAGCCTGTACGCGCGAGAGCACGCCCAGCGAACGACACCATTCGCTGTACGGTACGAAGAAACGTTCGTCGATCAGTTCGGCCTGCGTGCGGCAAAAGTCGTAGCGCACACGGTCGATCCGCCCGCGCACCGCATCGCCCATCTCCACGCCGTAACGGTAGTCGATCACATTCCCCATGCCGCCGGTCTTGTACATCGTCAGCGGCAGCAGTTCCATCGGGTCGTACCCCCGGCGGCGGATGAATTCTTCGCGCATATCGTCGCTCCAATTGGCGCCTTCCAGTTCGAGCCCGTCGATGAAAAGCGCGCGGATGTGGTCCCTGAGCGGCCCGATGCGACTTTCGATCGCACCGGACATCCGCGTAAGGTACTTGCGCACCGCCTGCGCATTGAAGTGGTTAAGCGTCGGCCCGTTCGCGCCCGGAACGCCGTTGATCACCTGCATGAAGCCGTGCACCTTGACCAAAGCATAAAGCGCGTGCGAGCCCGCCGGTACCTCGACCGTAATCCGGTCAAGATCCTTTTGTTCCGAAAGATCGGTAATCTGTGCCAGGTCGTCGAGCGGATCGGGCACCAGTTGCAGCGAAACCAGCTCCATCGTACGGCCCGGATAGGGGTTATTGACCTGCGGATCGGCCTCCAGGAAGAGTTCGAACGGCGAGTAGACGACCGTCGCGGGACCTTCGAGTTTTTTGACGGCGACCACCATTACCTGCCCGCGCTCGTCTCCCTCGAGATACTCGGCGCCGAAAGGCCAGCCCGAACCGACGATCAAATCGCAGGTCATCCCGAGGCGCTTCGCTTCGTCGAAAGCCGCTTTGAGCATATCGATCCATTCGGGCGAAAGCCAGCGCAACGGATGCGTATCGAGCGGATCGGCCTCTTCGGGGAATTTTACCGGGTTGATTTCGACGCCGCCCACGCCCGCGGCGTGCAGCAGCCTCAACTCGCGCACCAGCTCGTCGGCCTTTACGCGGTCGCCGTTCCACCACCACCGCACGAAAGGACGGTCGGTGCTCGCCGGATCGGTAAAGCGGCGGTAAAGGTCGCTGTCGAAACGAAGGGTTTTCTCTTCGAGGGCGCGCTGCGCCCACGAAGGCAGGGTGGCTGCGAGCACGCCTCCTGCGGAGAGCGCGGCACAGCGGATCAGGAAAGTTCTTCTGTCCATAACGAATCCGGGGGAAGCACCCCTGTGTCAAGGTTTATTTCAGGTTATCAGGTTTCATTTCTTGCCGGTCGGGGAAGATTCCGGACCGCCGACGAATCTTCCGCCAATATCGCAAAACGCAGCTGAACGGCAGACGCAACGGCACGGAGACAGCCGGTGAAACACAGGTGCGGCAAGCCCGGACCGGAACCTGCCGCACCCCGCGATGCAAATATAATCACTCGGCCGCATTCCGGAAACATCCGTTCACATTTCAACGCATTTTCCGGACGCTAACGCCTATTCCGCCACGAGCACGCTCTTTTTACGCACATCGGGCTGGGTTACCGCCACTTTCAGCAAACCGTCGCCGTAACTCCACGCATCCGTTTTCACGCCGTCGACGGTCACCGAACCGGGACGCGAAGCGAGCCTCATCTCGACTTCGTACACGCGTGCGGGATACATGCCGTTGTAATCGCCCTCGGCCGGGTTCACTACCAATTCGGTGCGGCCGCCGGACTGCCTGCAATCGAAGACCGTTTTGGCGATCTTACCCTGCTCGTAATCGAAAGTAACGCCGTCGTCCTCATAGAGCGTATAAGAACTGTTGCCCGACGGGTACACTTTCAGGATCAGCGTGTCGAGCGGACGTTCGCCGATATACTGCACCGGCTTCTGCATCGGCAGCATCGCACCGGCTTTCACAAAGGCCAGCCCGGCCCGGTTGTCGGGAATCGCGTGCCGAATCTCCTTTCCTTCGCCGCGCAGCTGTTCGCCGGTCCAAAAATCGATCCAGTCGCCCTTGGGCAGGTAGATCGAGTCGCTGAAGACGCCGATCAGCAGGTTGTCGCCGAACATATACTGGAAAACCATGTCGTCCACGTTGCGGTCGTCGGGATATACCAGAGGCATCGAGCGCAGGATCGGCATACCGGTCAAGTGGCCGTTCAGCGCCGCAGAATAGATATAAGGGAAGAGGTCGTGCCTGAGCTGGATATAATCGCGGTACATCGCCTTCTCCTTGTCGGGGAAGTACCACGGGTGCAGCAGGCCGAACCAGCTGTTGATCTGGATCCACGGCAGGAAAACGCCCATGTGCAGCGCGGCCATTTCGTCCTTGGCCGACATCACGTCGCAGGAAGTGTTCATCAACCCGCTCGAACCGAGGTTCAGCTGGTCGAACAGCGCGGTACGCTCGCCGCCGTTGTCGCCGCTCTGGTTGGCCGTCCAGCGCTGCGTCCCGGCAAATCCGCCGCAGTAGTGCTGCCACGGACGGATGCCCTTGTGGTCGCGGAACACACGGTTCATCTGGCGCGGCATCAGCACCTGGTTCAGGTTATGCATCTCTTTGTCGGTGAATCCGTTGTAATACTCCCGGTCGGGATGCTCGTCGAGCGTGCGCGCCGGATCGAGCTTGAAGCCGTCGACGCCCTGGTCCATAAAATTGGTCAGGTGGTCGAACCAGTGCTCCTTGCCCGACTGCGGGCGGCCTTCGCGCGCTGCGATAATATCCTCTTCGACAATGCTCTGGTCGTGGTCGATGCAGAGCCACAGGCCCAACTTATAGCCCAGCCCGTGCAGGCGGCCGACGAAGCTGGTTTTCCATTCGTGCTTCGGGAACTGTTTCTCGACCCAGTAGCCTTCGGGCGGGAAGAGCTTGTAATTCCAGCTCTTTTCGGTCGAGAAGTCGTAATATTTCGACATCCACTGCGGTTCGATCCACATCACGTCACACGGCACCTTTTCGGTGCGGAAACGCACCGCGTCGTCCATCATCTCGAACTGGTTCTCCTGCATATGACCGCCGAACGAAAGGCCGTACATCCAGCGCGGCAGCACGTAGGCGCGGCCGGTAAGCGACGTGTAGAGGCCGAGGGTCTGCGGCATGGAACCGCCCACCATCACGTAAAAGTCAGCGCCGGGAGCCGTATTATAAATAAGGAGACGCTCCTTGTCGTAACGGGCTACGTCGAAATAGCTGCGCACCGTGGTATTGTCGAAAACGCCCCACCCCGCCGAGCTCATCATGAACGGAATCGGTGCCTCGGCGATCTGGTAGCTGGCCCACATGCGCAACACCTCGCCGCGGTGCTGGATATGGTCACGGCTCGTGCTGCCGCCGCCGTAAAAACGCTCGTCATCGGCCAGGGTAAAGCTCAGGATGCTGTTGCGGCTCATATCGCCCACTTCGGTCTGCTGCTGCTGAGCCCCGTTTTTGGTCGTATCGCCGATAATCGCCTCGTCGCGGCGCGGCTTCTGGAACTTCTCGTTGAGCGACTGCCCGAGCGCCGTGATGAGCGGAGCGCCCGGGGCGAGGTACGAGGCCTCGCGCAGGATGGCGTTTCCCTTCAGGTCGGTCACGCTGATGCGCCCGTCCTTCCTATCGACGCGTATGCGGCAGGCCGGAGTACCGAGCACCACGACACCGCCCTCATTGCGCTGGGTCACCTGCACCGGCTCCCAGTCGGTTTTCAACAATCCGTAACGCTCCAGCAGCGACTCGGCAAAGGTGTCGGCAGGCGTCACGCGAACCCGGAAAATCCGGTCGCTGCACACGTCGATACGCATCTTCTGTCCGCTGCGGAGCTTCAGCTCATACCGCGCGGGTGCGGCCGCCCACGCTCCTTGCACCGCCAGCAATGCGGCAATCACATACAAAAAAAGTCTTTTCATATTCGTTTAGGTGATTTATTTAATTTGGGATTCGCTCCTGTCCATTGCGACCCCTTGCCGGCAACGCCACCGCTGGGTTTGTAAACCAACCGCACCGCCTATCGGGGCGCCGCCGGCAACAGTCCCGATGACTAAAGCGCTGCCCGGCAAGGTATCCCGACAAAGATAAACAATTCGACGGGATTCCCACGCCCGGAACGGGACGGCAATCGCACGCGGCCGCACCTAAACGGGCCTTCGGATGAATTCTTCGTAAATTTTCAGACCCGGAGCGTACACATTTCATATTTATTCGCTATTTTGCGGATTGTTCGGCGGGAAAACGCTTTGCTCCGGACAAATCGAACAATGCGGCATCGGCTTCCCAATCCGGCACACCCGGCGGGAAAACCGCTGCGAAACACGCTCCACAAGGTATTACGTGCCTTCCGAAACAATGGATAAAAACGCACATTGTTTATAAAAAAAGTTAAAAATCTCAGAAAAGCGAGATTTAGAACATCAAAAAGAGCGATCAGGACTTTTCAGTTTCGTGTAAATGCGTACCTTTGATTAATTCTAAAATTTTGAAATAACTACATCTTTAGCATATGGAAGCGGAAACTACATCGGGCGTTCGTCAGGCCAAAGAGGTAACGGGCCGCGTCTCGCAGATCATCGGACCGGTGGTGGACGTCTATTTCGAAGGCGCCGAAAACGAAGTGACCCTGCCGCGCATCCACGACGCGATGACCATCGTCCGCGACGACGGCCGCAAGCTGATCATCGAGGTGCAGCAGCATATCGGGGAAAACACGGTGCGCACGGTGGCGATGGACTCCACCGACGGACTGCACCGCGGCATGAAGGCCGTCTCCTACCTGCACCCGATCACGGTGCCCATCGGCGAACAGGTCAAGGGACGCCTGCTGAACGTGGTGGGCGACGCCATCGACGGGCTCAAACAACCCGACATAAACGAAGGCGCCTACCCGATCCACCGCGATCCGCCGAAATTCGACGAGCTGACCACCTCGCAGGAAGTACTCTACACCGGCATCAAGGTGATCGACCTGCTGGAACCCTACTCGAAAGGCGGCAAAATCGGCCTGTTCGGCGGCGCCGGCGTGGGCAAAACCGTGCTGATCATGGAGATGATCAACAACATCGCCAAAAAACACAACGGCTTCTCGGTGTTCGCCGGCGTAGGCGAACGTACCCGCGAGGGTAACGACCTGCTGCGCGAAATGCTCGAATCGGGCGTTATCCGTTACGGCAAAGAGTTCATGGAAGGACTCGAAAAAGGCGAATGGGACCTGTCGAAAGTGGACTTCAACGAAGTCGAAAAATCGCAGGCGACACTGGTGTTCGGCCAGATGAACGAACCGCCGGGAGCCCGTGCGTCGGTGGCCCTGTCGGGGCTGACCGTGGCCGAGTCGTTCCGCGACGAAGGCACCGGCACGAAAGATATCCTTTTCTTCATCGACAACATCTTCCGTTTCACACAGGCGGGTTCCGAGGTGTCGGCGCTGCTGGGGCGTATGCCCTCGGCCGTAGGTTACCAGCCGACGTTGGCGACCGAAATGGGCGCGATGCAGGAACGCATCACCTCGACGAAAAAGGGCTCGATCACCTCGATCCAGGCGGTCTACGTACCGGCCGACGACCTGACCGACCCGGCTCCGGCGACCACCTTCACGCACCTCGACGCAACCACCGTGCTGAGCCGTAAGATCACCGAACTGGGTATCTACCCGGCCGTCGATCCGCTCGAATCGACCTCGCGCATCCTCGACCCGCTGGTGGTAGGCGAAGAGCATTACCAGACCGCGCAGCGCGTGAAACAGATCCTGCAACGCAACAAGGAGCTCCAGGACATCATTTCGATCCTCGGCATGGAGGAGCTCTCGGACGAAGACCGCCAGACGGTGAACCGCGCGCGCCGCGTGCAGCGTTTCCTGTCGCAGCCGTTCACGGTAGCCGAGCAGTTTACCGGCGTAGCGGGCGTGATGGTCTCCATCGAAGATACGATCAAAGGTTTCAAGATGATCCTCGACGGCGAGGTGGACTACCTGCCCGAGCAGGCGTTCCTGAACGTCGGCACGATCGAGGAAGCCATCGAAAAGGGTAAGAAAATTCTAGCACAGGCTGCCGTATGACCTTAGAAATCCTGTCCCCCGAACGCACGCTGTTCAGCGGTGAAGTGGAGAGCGTGACCCTGCCGGGCACCCTCGGCGAATTCACCGTGCTGCGCCACCATGCGCCGCTCATCTCGTCACTCACTGCGGGCGAAGTGCGGTTCCGGCAAAAAGGCGGCGGCGAGCAGAGCTTCGCGGTGAAAGGCGGCTTCGTGGAGGTTAAAAAGGACGAGGTTTCGGTCTGCATCCAGCAATAAACGGCACAGGAACAGGGATATCCCGGCTCCACCGGCCTGAACGCAAAAACAAAGCATAACCGGAACCGGTTGTATGGCCGGACACGGAGTGCGGGCCGCAAACAAAAACAACGCATGGCAAACGAGATAGACACATACACCAAACGGAGGCTCTCGCAACGGTACATCCTCTGGCTCACGGCGATCACCGTCGCGGGAGGCTGGGCCGTGGCGCTGCCGCTCTACGGCTGGCTGCCGCAGTACTACACGCCGCTGTATCCCTACATCATGCTCTATTTCTACGTGTGGGCGCTGGGATTCGCATGGATGCTGAACCGGCCGGTACGCGACGGCAGGCTATCGACACAGGGCTTCATGTATTTCAAGGTCGCGAAGCTCGTGGCAAGCGTGGGCGTCGTGGGCGCATTCATCGCACTGAGCGACCAGCCCAAGCATCCGTTTATCCTGCTGTTCTTGTTCTGGTACCTGGTCTATCTGATTTTCGAAACCCGGTTCTTCTGGCTGTATGAGAAGAGCCGTAAAGGAGGAAAGGCTTAAGATGAAAGCTTACAGACATATCCTGCTCGTAACGGGCCTGCTGCTGACGTTCTTCGCCTTCGTGCCCCAGGCCAGGGGCGAGGGATGGGAACACCACGACACCGTACCCGCCGCCGAAGCGCCGGACGCAGGGGTGATCGGCGACGCGGACGCGACGGCCGCCGAAGAGGTAGCCGCCGAGAACAAAGCCGAAGAGGCGGTCGACGTAAAAGGCATCGTCTTCGGGCACATCGGCGACTCCTACGACTGGCACATCACCACATGGGGCAAAACCCACATCACCGTACCGCTGCCGGTAATCGTGCGCGGGGAGAACGGGCGGTGGCACCTCTTCTCGTCGTCGCGCGTGGCCCACGGCCAGAGTTACGAGGGCTTCTACATCGCACGGGGCGGCGACTACGACGGTAAAATCGTCGAGCGCAACGCCGCAGGCGAAGAGGTGCGCCCGATCGACCTGTCGCTGACGAAAACGGCTTTCGCCCTGCTGTTCAACTCCGCGCTGCTGATGCTGATCGTACTGGGCGCCGCACGCTGGTACAAACGCCATCCCGTGCGCACATCGGCCCCGGGCGGTTTCGTCGGACTGATGGAGGCGGCCGTGATGATGATCCACGACGACCTGATCAAGAGCTGCGTGGGCAAAGACTACAAACGCTTCGCCCCCTATCTGCTGACGGTGTTCTTTTTCATCCTGATCAACAACCTGATGGGGTTGGTTCCGATCTTCCCCGGCGGGGCGAACGTCACCGGTAACATCGCGATCACCCTGCTGTTGGCCATCGCGACGTTCATCATGACCAACGTATTCGGAACACGCGAATACTGGAAAGAGATTTTCTGGCCCGAAGTGCCCACCTGGCTCAAATGCCCGGTGCCGATGATGCCGGCCATCGAGTTCGTCGGTATCCTGACCAAACCCTTCGCACTGATGATCCGTCTGTTCGCCAACATGATGGCGGGACACGCGGTGATCCTCAGCCTCACCTGCCTCGTGTTCGTGACAGTGAGCATGGGCCCGGTGGTGAACGGTTCGATGACCGTGGTGTCGGTGATCTTCTGCATTTTCATGAACCTGCTCGAATTGCTGGTAGCCTTCATCCAGGCCTACGTCTTCACAATGCTCTCGGCGGTGTTTATCGGACTGGCGCGCGTGGAACCGCACCACAAGAAAGAAGAACAGGAAATATAAACTGCCGGGCCCCATCCAGGCCGCACGGCTCACGCACTACACTGATTTAAACCAATACAGGCACAATAAAAAACCAATAAAACCAAACGATTATGTTACTTTCCATTTTACTGCAGGCAGCAGCCGGATTAAGCATTGGGAAACTGGGCGCAGCCCTGGGCGCAGGACTGGCCGCCATCGGCGCCGGCATCGGCATCGGCAAGATCGGCGGATCGGCCATGGAGGCCATCGCACGCCAGCCCGAGTCGGTCAACGACATCCGTACGAACATGATCATCATCGCGGCGCTGGTCGAAGGCGTTGCTCTGTTCGCCGTGGTAGTCTGCTTCCTCGCGCTGTAAACCGTTAAAAAAGAACGATCATGGGACTCTTATTACCCGAATCGGGCCTTCTGTTCTGGATGCTCCTCTCCTTCGGAGTGGTTTTTGCCGTGCTGGCCAAGTACGGCTTCCCCGTCATCACGCGGATGGTGGAGGAGCGCCGGGCATACGTGGAGCAGTCCCTGCAGGCGGCCCAAGAGGCCAACGACCAGCTCGCGCAGGTCAAGGCCCAAAGTGAAGCGCTGCTCCAAAGCGCGCGTGAACAGCAGATGAAGATCCTGAACGAAGCGTCGGCCACACGCGACCAGATCGTCGCCGAAGCGAAAGCCAAGGCACAGGCCGAAACACAGCGCCAGATCGACGATGCGAAGCGGCAGATCCGCCTCGAACAGGAGGCCGCCGTCCGCGCAGCCCGCAGCCAGATCGCACTGCTGGCCGTGGACATCGCCGGGAAGGTCATCCGCGAGAAACTCGACACGTCGGCGGCGCAGATGAGCATGATCGACCGCCTGTTGGACGAAGCGCCCGTCATGAAGGCAGGACAGAATAACATCCAGTAAAGCACCGAGCAGATGAACACAGGAATGATTCCCTCGCGCTACGCCAAGGCTCTGTACGAGTACGCCGGAGAAAAATCGGCTACCGAACGTGTCTACGGCGAGATGCAACGGCTCGCCGGCAGTTTCGCGGCAGAGCCCGCCTTGCGCCGCGCGCTGGACAATCCCGTCCTCACGCCGGAACAAAAGAGCGGGTTGGTTTACAACGCCGCGGGCGGAGACCCGAGCGACGAGCTGAAACGGTTCGTGAAACTGGTGCTGAGCCACAAACGCATGCAATTGCTGCACCGCATGGCGCTTGACTACATGGCCCTCTACCGCCGGGCGCACAACATCAGCACCGGCGAGTTGCAGACCGCCGTGGCGGTGGACGAAACCACCGAGCAGCGGCTCAAGGAGTGGATCGTCTCGCGCACGCACGGGACCGTCGAACTGCGGACACTGGTGCGCCCCGACATTCTCGGCGGGTTTATCTTCGAGATGAACTCGATGCGCCTGGACGCGAGCGTCGCGACGCAGCTGCGGGAAATCCGCGAGCAGTTCATCGACCGCAACAAGCGGATTGTCTAAATGTATCAATGCCTGCCCCGGCAGGCCCATAATTAAGATCGACTATGTCTGAAAATATCAAACCAAGCGAAGTATCGGACGTACTGCGGATGCAGCTCGAGGGGATCGATACCGACCTGCGGTTCGACGAAGTGGGTACCGTGCTCGAAGTGAGCGACGGCGTGGCCCGCATCTACGGACTGGAGAACGCCGAGGCCAACGAACTGCTCGAGTTCGACAACGGCATCAAAGCCGTGGTGATGAACCTCGAGGAGGACAACGTCGGCGTCGTGCTGCTGGGCCCCACCGACCGCATCAAGGAGGGCGACACCGTCAAACGTACGGGCCGCATCGCCTCGATCCAGGTGGGCGAAGGAATGCTCGGCCGCGTCATCAACCCGCTGGGCGAGACGCTCGACGGATTCGGGCTGATCGGCGGCGAAACGACCGAAATGCCGCTCGAACGCAAGGCCCCCGGCGTCATCTTCCGCCAACCGGTGAACCAGCCGCTGCAAACCGGACTCAAGGCGATCGACGCGATGATTCCGATCGGCCGCGGACAGCGCGAACTGATCATCGGCGACCGCCAGACCGGAAAAACCTCGATCGCGATCGACACGATCCTGAACCAGAAAACGAACTTCGACGCGGGCAAACCGGTTTACTGCATCTATGTGGCCATCGGCCAGAAGGGCTCTACGGTAGCCGCGCTGGTCAACACCCTGCGGGAGAAAGGCGCCATGGACTACACGATCGTCGTAGCCGCCACGGCCGCCGACCCTGCCGCACTGCAATATTTCGCGCCGTTCGCGGGCGCCGCCATCGGCGAATATTTCCGCGACACGGGCCGCGATGCGCTGGTCGTTTACGACGACTTGTCGAAACAGGCCGTCGCCTACCGCGAGGTGTCGCTGATCCTGCGCCGTCCGTCGGGCCGCGAGGCCTACCCGGGCGACATCTTCTACCTGCACTCGCGCCTGCTGGAGCGTGCGGCGAAGATCATCAACCAGCAGGAGGTGGCCGAACAGATGAACGACCTGCCCGAAAGCCTCAAAGGGAAAGTCAAGGGCGGCGGTTCGCTCACCGCACTGCCGATCATCGAGACGCAGGCGGGCGACGTGTCGGCCTACATTCCGACGAATGTGATCTCGATCACCGACGGCCAGATCTTCCTCGAAACCGACCTTTTCAACCAGGGTATCCGCCCGGCGATCAACGTCGGCATCTCGGTATCCCGCGTGGGCGGCAACGCACAGGTCAAAGCGATGAAGAAAGTGGCCGGAACGCTGAAGATCGACCAGGCGCAATACCGCGAACTGGAGGCCTTCACGCAATTCGGCGGCGATATGGACCCGGTTACCGCACAGACGATCGACAAGGGACAGAAGAATACGCAGCTGCTCGTGCAACCGCAATACTCGCCGATGCCTGTCGGGGAGCAGATCGCAATCCTCTACTGCGGTGTCCACGGCTTGCTGAAAGACGTCCCCCTGGACAAGGTGCACGACTTCGAAAAAGCCCTGATCAATAACCTGCAGGGTACGGATGTACTCGAAACGCTGCAAAAAGGTGTTATCGACGATAAGATCACCGCAAAACTCGACGAAGTGGCCGCGTTGGTAGCCGCATCGCTCAAAACCGCATAGGCCATGGCATCGCTCAAGGAGGTCAAAGCAAGAATCGCATCGGTCAACAGCACGCTGAAGATTACTTCGGCGATGAAGATGGTGGCCTCGGCCAAGCTGCACCGGGCGCAGGCGGCCATCGAGAGCATGCTGCCCTATGAGAAGAAACTCAACAGCATGCTCGCGGGGTTCCTTACCTCGGGCGTACAGGTCGACTCGACGCTGGCCCGCGAGCGCGAAGTACAGCGCGTGGCGTTGGTGGCCGTCTCGTCGAACACGTCGCTCTGCGGCGCTTTCAACGCGAATGTGATCAAAAAGCTCAATGCCCGGCTCGAAGATTACCAGTCGCTGGGCCGCGAGAACATCCTGATCTACCCCATCGGCAAAAAAGTGGAGAAAGCAGTCAGAAAAGAGGGCTACGAACCTCAAGGCAGCTACCAGTCGATGATCGACAAACCGGACTACCAGGCCGCTGCCGAATTGGCGGAACAGTTGATGGAGATGTTTGAAAAGGGCGAAGTTGACCGCGTGGAGTTGATCTACAACCATTTCAAAAGCACGGCCGTACAGGTGATGACCGACGAACAGTACCTGCCCGTCGAAATGCCGGAAGAACCGCAGCAGACCCCCGACCAATATCGGCCCGACTACATCGTCGAACCGAGCGCGGCGGAAGTGGTGCAGACACTGGTTCCGCAGGTACTGAGCCTTAAGATCTTCACGATCCTGCTCGATTCTTCAGCTGCGGAACATGCGGCCCGCACAATCGCGATGCAGATGGCGACCGACAATGCGACAGCGCTGCTTCAGGAGCTGAAAATCCAGTACAACAAGTCGCGCCAGCAGGCGATCACCAACGAACTGCTCGACATGATGGGCCTCGCGGCGCGGCGCGACCACAAGCCCGGACAGCTTTCGGGCGGCGAGCAGCAGCGCGTGGCCATCGCCCGTGCGCTGGTCAATTCGCCCGCCGTGTTGCTGGCCGACGAACCCTCGGGCAACCTCGACTCGCACAACCGCGACGAGATCCATCGCCTGTTCTTCGACCTGCGCGAACGGCTCGGCCAGACCGTCGTGATCGTCACCCACGACGAAAACCTCGCCGCAATGGCCGACCGGAAGATCACCATGTCCGACGGTCTGATCCTCGGCTGCGAAACGGTCCGGTAACATGAAAAAACTGCTTTGGCTGCTTCTTCCGGCTCTTGCCGCCTACGGTGCGTGGGACCTCGTGCGCGAGGTGCGCGGGGCGTGGACCTCGGACTACTCCCGGACCTATTCGCGCGCCGTGGGGCAGACGATGTCCCGGGCGTTCGATTCGCTGAACCTCTCCGGACGGGGCGTCCGCATCGGGGTGCTGGACGCGGGTTTCGGGGGCTTCCGCACCGACCGCTGGACGCGGG
>ERZ773241.1528-NODE-1528-length-21652-cov-70.016530_pt1 | contig 21652 bp, 16 predicted proteins | sample MGYA00580989_ERZ773241 | MGnify/ENA primary metagenome ERZ773241 (study PRJEB29015, sample SAMEA2737804) | human gut metagenome | biome: human gut; feature: human-associated habitat; material: faeces | place: China | collected 2012 ... | reverse complement strand
CGCCCCAGAAACGCCCCGCCGGGGCGTTTCTGGGGCGCGGCTTGGCGAATCTTCCCGGCCGCACCAAACCATGAAAATCCGAACCTTTTCTCGATAGGAGAAGAGTTCGGATTATTTGTTTTTCGACTGCTACGAAACCACCTATTTCCGCAACGGGGTGAAGCGCAGACCGACATCCAAGCCAAGATGCCCACGGAAGAGTAAAACGACTTTGTAAATTGAAAAGAGACCGTGCTAACATGGCATCGACAATTTCTGCGTTTTGTTCAATTCATTTCTGACAACTATGAAATTGATAAACATTGTATTTGGAAATACAGCATGCTATAATTATGCGAGAATATTAATATAGGCTTTAGGAGGTGCTGAGATGGCCAAACAGCCAATAAATAATGGCAAGGTTGTCGAACGTTCGTATGAAGATTATAGAAATAATCAGTACTTAGTTAATCGACGTTATCAGAGAAAACTGGTTTGGGAGCTTGAGGAAAAACAGGCGTTTATTGATTCCCTTGCAAATGGCTATCCTGTTCCACTTTTTCTTTTTGCAAAATGCGTCTATAAAGGGCAGGATCGAAGCGAAATCATTGATGGCATGCAACGCTTAAATGCTGTTTTTTCTTTTATTGAAAATGACTATCCTGCTGCTAATGGGGAATATTTTGATTTAAGCACTACAGCTTTGACAAAAGACTTGTTGGACAGTCATATTTTAGAGCAAAGGCAGCCTGCACTGAATCGTGAGACGTGCGTTAAGATAGTCAGCTATGAACTGCCCTATTCGATTTATGACGAACATAATCCCGATATTATCGATGAAGTATTTAGGCGTATCAATTCTAACGGCAAGCATCTTTCCCGCCAAGAAATCCGACAGGCTGGCGTAGTTAACGATTTCTCACAACTTGTAAGAAATATTGCAACTCGTATTCGTGGCGATGTTTCTCATAATGATTTTTTGTTGCTCTCACAGATGCAGACTATCAGCATCACAAAAGACACTTATCATGGGGGAATTGATCCTGAATCTGTGTTTTGGGTTAAGGAAAACATTCTATCAAAAGAAGATTTGCGTCAGTCTATGGATGAGGAACAAATCGCCGATATCCTCGGTGCAATGTTGCTGACACCTGTCCCTCCTTCCAATGTTAGCATATTAGACGAATATTACGGTTATAAACAGCCGGATGCTTCTGCGCGGTATCAAAAGATTGAAGAAGCACTTTCTGCAATATCTCCAGAGAAAGTATCTGAGCAGTTCTTTTGTGTGTATGACGAAATCAAACGTGTGTTTTCCGGACGGCAAAAAACAATTATTACACAAATGGTATCACCAAGGACCTATCGAGGACCGCGTTATTTTCAAGTACTATTTCTTTCCATGTATGAATTATTAGTTCGACAGGAAAAACGTATTGCTGACTATGATGCACTTTATAATGCACTAGATGGAATCGGTGCTAGAATTATTCACATTTCAGGCGGAGGCGGTTGGTGGTCTCAACAGGAGAAAATCGATTTGATTGCTGCTACGTCGGGTGTACTGGCACCGCATTTTGTGGAGCGTGGAGAAGGAGATCCCATGCTTTACTCTTACGCAAATGAACTAGAAACACTTCTCAAGCAGTCTTTCACAGAAAATACCCAGTATGATTTCAAACAAGGTATTCACAACATGGATGATGGCAGAAGAAATAATACACTAATCCGAAAAATTTTTAAGACCCTTACGGCAATGGCCAATGCAGGGAAAAATGCTACCGGATATGTTCTTCTTGGTGTTGCAGACACCTTTGAGGATGCAGAAAAAATCCGGCAAGTCTATGGGCAGGAGTCCATCAGGGTTGGAGACTTTTATGTGACGGGTATTAATGGTGAAGTTGAAAAATACTACGAAAACTATGATGCCTACATTTTAACCATCAGAAACGCCCTAAATGATATGCCGCTACAAGATCATTATCGTAGGCAAATTGGGACCAAAATGCGTCATGTCAACTATCATGGAAAGTCGGTAATTATTTTACGGATTACTTGTAACAGCGGTCCAGCAATCTTCGATGGAGCATATTATACAAGGAGCGGCCCTAGTAACGATCCTGTACCAGTAAAGGCAGAAGAAATGCCGGCATTTTTTGCTCAGTTTGCTTAAGCCGTAAGGCGGGAATTGTGCAGTGTTTCCCTAACGTAACTTACTGCGTCTATGATTATAACCGTGTGGGAACCGATGGCAAACAGCGGGAACTCCATGTCGAAAAAGCGTTAGAGGCGACTCGACTAAAGCCCCCTGAACCGACTACCTTCAATGGTCATCTTGCCCAATGTACTTATTTTACCGTAGACGCAGTTTGCGGAGGATACTGTGGCTTTGCCGGAGAAATGTCCTTTGTTTCCTTACTGATTACAGATGACCAAGGCACCTTGCTCTGTGGTGATGAATCTCTCACCGTCAAAAAAGGGGAGAGCTATTTTCTACCGGCTAACAGTAGCCGCTACACTCTATCGGATACCGTAAAAGCGCTGGTGACAACCCTCTGACACACCCATTTTTGTTAATTCCCACGGGTTATAACGTTCTGACCACCGCGTACATTTAAAAAGAAGTGCTTTCTTCATTTTTCCTCTATTTCAAATATCCCCCCCGCCCCTTCCGCTTCAATCAATAACTAGACTTCAAATTTCTGAATTACCCCGTTCTTGTGCAATTCAATATGTAAGCGGCTACCAGTATCCAGACCTGAATCAGTCGGTCTTTTTCAGGATTTTGCGAATAAGGTTTCCGTAAAAGTCAAACTTGTAAAGCATTTACCTGCTGTACAACGTTTTTTCCGCCAAAATGGTATTATCTAATACCCATTTTGCGAACTCTTTTTTCTTTGAAAAAGTAGATTCTCTGTATTTTGACCACCATTTGACCACTACTGTGCAGTTTCCCTTCAAAACACCGAAAAAGCCTGTTGTGACAACCAACAACAGGCTTTTTCTTGTTTTGGGTACAGTTGGGCAGACCTGACAAAATTTACGGTTTATCGTTGGTCTATACACCCCTGTCGTAGTTCTCCGACCCGGAAGGCCAGAGGTTCGAATCCTCCCGGTCGCGCCAAGAGCAGCACCTTGTGGGGTGCTGCTCTTTTTGTTTTGCATAGATTTTATGGAGCAGTAAAAGAGCGGATTCGAACAGCCCGTGCCCCGCGCTTTGCGTCCCGCGGGGCAGAAACGCCCCAGTGGGGCGTTTCTAGGGCGCGGCTTGGCGAATCCCTTCGGGCACACTCAAAAACCTCATTGCAATGTGTTTTTGCAATGAGGTTTTTTCTTTAATGTTATTCTGGTTTTAGAATCATTTTAGCCGCATATCATCTGCCGCATCCATGTACTGACCTTTTGCCAGCCGTTCGTTTCTCAGCCGATTTAAATTATCGAAACATTCGCTCTATAAAGCAATAAAATAGCAAGCGCATCATCGCTGGTTTTCCTCTTCTCAGGGGATCCATGTGCAACATAAAGCGCTTGCTATTTTCATTTTACTTTTTTTCCGTTAACTCTTTCAACAATGCCCGGCACCCAATGTTGACATCCTGCCAGGTGGCTTCAAAATCACCGGTATACCACGGGTCAGCCACATCGCCGCTTTGCCCGGCGTGCGCCAGCAGCAGCGAGCACTTTCCTTCCGGGTCGCCGCCGCAAATGCGGGCCATGTTGCTCAGGTTCATCCGGTCCATTCCGATCAGGTAACCAAACTCCTCATAATCCTTGCGGGTCATCTGCCGGGCCGCATGTCCATCGCAGCGGATGCCATGCTCCGCCAGTTTGCGTCGGACCGGTGGATACACCGGGTTGCCCAGTTCTTCCCGGCTGGTTGCTGCGGAAGCAATCACGAACTCATCTTCCCGCCCCGACTGTCGCACCAAGTCTTTCATCACATACTCTGCCATCGGGCTACGGCAGATATTGCCGTGGCAAACGAATAATATTTTTGTCATCCCGTCATATCCTTTCAAACATCTTGAAGCCGCAATATTACTGTAATCCGTTATTTTATTTTTTCTTTTCAATCTTGTCCCCAAATTACGCATTTTCCATAAATTTCCACTCAAGTTACTGGCAAATGGTGTAATATGTAATACATGGTATAGCAGCTGCAGCAAACCTCCGCCTGTTTATCCCGACATTCTTTTTGCCCCGCCCGCCGCCAAAAGCTGCCTACAGAATACCACACGCAGCGCTAAATCACAACCAGATTCCCTGCACCGCCCCGTTTTCTGCAAAATTCTCTTGCAAGGTTTCGCACCGCCAACTATAATGTATTTATATATTATAAGTAAAGGCGCATGGCACAGCCGTTTTCCGGGCTTGCCGGGTGCTTTGGATTCCAAACAGAAAGGGGGCCGCCCGATGCCTCGCATTGCCGTGGTGGATGACCAGCCGGATATGCGGCAGCAGCTGTGCAGCATGATTGACCAATACAGCCGCGAGAACAACTGTATGCTGGAAGTTACCACTTTTTCGGACGGTGCCCAGGTCATAACCAACTATTGCAAGGGGTTCGACATCATCTTTCTGGATATTGAAATGCCGGAGCTTGGCGGCATGGACGCTGCCGAGCGCATTCGCACGGTGGATCCGGATGTGGTGCTGGTGTTCGTTACCAACATGGCGCAGTACGCTATTCGCGGGTATGAGGTCGACGCCCTGGATTTTGTGCTCAAACCGGTCAATTATTACCAGTTCAGCACCAAGCTGGCCCGCGCTTTGCAGCGGGTGCAGCGCCGCAAAGGCGGGCAGATTGCATTACAGACCGCTGGGGGCGTGCAGCTGCTGAACACCGAGGACATCTACTGGCTGGAAACGCGGGACCGTATGCTGCATTACCATACCTCCACCGGGGTATGGTCCGTGCGTTCCAGCCTGCAAAATGCTGAAAAGCAGCTGGCCCCCTACCACTTTGCCAAATGCAACCAGTGTTACCTTGTCAATCTGCGGTATGTGCGGGCGGTCCAGAACGATATGGTCCAGGTTGGGGAGGACCGGCTGGAGATCAGCCGCCGCCAGCGGGCTGCCTTTCTGGCTGCGGTCGCCGCCTATGTTGGGGGTGCCATGTAATGCTGCCAAATCTCCAACAATTTCTTTCTCTTCTTGTCTGTGGGATACAGCTTTGGGGCGCAGCACTGACCTACTGGCTCCCGCTCCGGCACTCGCCGCACTTTTGGCAGCGGGCGCTGCTTTGCCTGATTCCCTCCATTCCCCTTTCCACATTTTTATTATGGGCGGATTACACGCCTTCCTCGCTGTTCCTGCGGGCGGGGGCGTATATTCTGTTTTGTATGTGGATGATTTTCGCTTCCCACAGCTGCACCCAGTTGGACTGGTCCGGCGCCAATTATTGCGCCATCTGGGGAATTTTGAGTGCCCTGACGACATTTGAGTTATGGCGGCTTCTTGTCTGGTGCCTGGCACAGGTAAACATATTCCTGCCATTGGATCAGCCCTCTGCTCTGCTGCTGCAACTGCTGTTTTTTTCCGCTGCGTACTGCCTGCTGCGGGTAACTGTTGCCCATTCCATGCCATATGAAGGCAGCTACCACATCGGTCCCCGCCAGCAAATCAGCGCTATTATTCTGGGCGGCATGTTCGTTCTGCTGTTTTTAACAATGCAGACCGTCACCAACTCCGGAGTATCACGGGAAACTTCTATCTTCGTTGTTGTCCCCCTGGCACTCTGCCAGCTCTACTGCATCACCCTTTTATATTTGCAGACTGAGCTGTTCAAAAAGGCGGCCATGGAAAAAGAGATGAACTCGCTGAACATGCTGTATGAACGCCAGCGCCAGCAGTATCAGGTGGCCAAGCGGAACGTACAGATCATCAACCGCAAATGCCATGAGCTGAAAGTTCAGATCGCTGATCTGCGCCGCATGGCCCCCAACGCCGCGCTGCAGCAGAGCCTGAACGAAGCCGAAGCCGCCGCCCGGCAGTATGACGCCAGCACCCAGACCGGCAGTGAGGTTTTGGATGTTGTGCTGACCGAAAAGAGCATGCTGTGCGAAGCCCACCACATCAGCATCAACAATGTAGCGGACGGTACCTGCCTGCACTTTATGGATCCGGCCGATCTGTACGCTCTGTTTGCCAACGCACTGGATCATGCCATTGAGTTGACCCGCAAGCTGCCGGAGCCGGAAAAGCGGATGATTGACCTGCTGGTCTGCATGCGGCAGGGGTTTGCTGTTCTGAATATCATCAGCGCGGTGCCCGATGGCCCGGATCCTGGCCGCGAAACCTGCGATGAGTTAAAGATCGTCAAGCGCATTATCCAGAAGTACAATGGTTTTTTGACTACCGAATCCAACGGTGGATTTTTTGCGATAAAAGCCGTTTTCCCGGTCCAATAAAGTTCCCTCAAAATTTCAGGTATAAGATTTACGCCCTTGCATTTGTACATATTGCACAAATGCAAGGGTTATTTTTTTGTCAGGCAAAAACCGTTTATTCCACGCAAATGACCGATTATGCAAAACCCATTGCGACCTTTTTCGCTGTTCGTTACAATAATAACAGCAAAAAGAAAGGATGGCTGCGCCATGCGAGAAATCACCAAAATCATGGAGGGTTGGGAATTCACCGGCCCCGACGGCACCACCACAACGGTGGACCTGCCGCACACCTGGAACGCCCGCGACGGTCAGGACGGCGGCAATGACTACTGGCGCGGCACCTGCATCTACCGCACCCGTTTCGCTGCTCCCCAGTTTAACACCGCCTCCCATCAGGTCTGGATTCAGTTTGACGGCGTCAACGCCAGCGCCCATGTGGTTCTGAACGGCTCCCCCGTCTGCAACCACGACGGCGGCTACTCCACCTTCCGCGCCAACATCACCGAACTGCTGCGGGATGAAAACGAGCTGACCGTGGAAGTCGACAACAGCAAAAACGACCGCGTTTACCCCCAGAAAGCTGACTTCACCTTCTATGGCGGCATCTACCGCGATGTCAGCCTGATGGTGGTCAGCAAGAACCACTTCACCCTGGATTACTTCGGCGGCCCCGGCATCCGCATCACCCCCACTGTGCAGGGTGCAGATGCCAGCGTTCAGGTTACCACCTGGCACGACGGCGAAGGCGAAGTGAGCATTGAGTTGCTGGACGCTGCCGGCAACACCGTTGCCACCGGCAAAGGCCCCGACATCACCCTGACCATCTTCAACGCACACCTGTGGAACGGCGTTAAGGATCCGTACCTGTACAGCTGCAAGGCCCGCCTTGTGGTGAACGGCACGGTGGAAGATGAGACCACCACCCGCTTTGGCGTGCGCAGCTTCAAGGTTGACCCCAAGAAGGGCTTCTTCCTGAACGGCAAGTCTTACCCGCTGCACGGCGTTTCCCGCCATCAGGACCGCAAGGGCCTGGGCAACGCCATCACCCGCGAGATGCACGACGAAGACATGGCCCTGATCAAAGAGATCGGTGCCAACACCATCCGCCTGGCTCATTATCAGCACGACCAGTACTTCTATGATCTGTGCGACGAGGTCGGCATGGTTGTTTGGGCCGAGATCCCCTACATCAGTGAGCACATGCCCAACGGCCGCGAGAACACCATCAGCCAGATGAAAGAGCTGATCATCCAGAACTACAACCACCCCTGCATCGTCTGCTGGGGCGTTTCCAACGAGATCACCATCTCCACCAAGGACAAGAAGGACATGCTGGATAACCACCGCCAGCTGAACGACCTGTGCCACGAGATGGACAAGACCCGCCTGACCACCCTGGCCTGCTACGCCATGTGCGGTCCCTTCAACCGTTCGGCCCACATTACCGATATGGTCAGCTGGAACCTGTACCTGGGCTGGTACGTTCCGGGCTTTATCCTGAACGACCTGTGGATGGGCTTCTTCCATCTCTGCTTCCCCAACCGCCCGTTCGGCTACAGCGAATACGGCGCGGAGGGCATGCCCAACCTGCACAGCACACACCCCCACCGCGGCGACCACACCGAAGAATACCAGGCCAAGTACCATGAGTACATGCTGCGTTGCTTCAAGCGCCACCCCTGGATGTGGGCCACCCACGTTTGGAACATGTTTGACTTTGCTGCAGACGCCCGTGACCAGGGCGGCGAGCCGGGCATGAACCACAAGGGCCTTGTGACCTTTGACCGCAAAACCAAGAAGGACAGCTTCTATCTGTATAAAGCATGGTGGAGCGATGAAGCCTTTGTGCACATCTGCTCCAAGCGCTTTGTGGAGCGCACCGGCAGCACCGCTACCGTAAAGGTTTATTCCAACCAAAGCACCGTTGCCCTGTATGTAAACGGCAACAAGGTAGGCGAGCAGACCGGCGAGCATGTTTTCACCTTCAAGGTTCCCTTGAACGGCGAACTGCACATTCAGGCCGTGGCTGGTGACCGCACCGATGAGTCCGTCATCCGCCATGTAGATACCCCCAACCCGGAGTATAAGCTGCACAAGACCAAATCCAAGAGTGCAAACTGGGTATAATCTATTTTGAACACTCTGTATTTTGTTTTTGCATAATACAGTTTGTTATAGAGCATTTTCTAACAGGAGGAGAACACAATGAGTAAGAAACCCAAAGTTGGGATGTGGTCCGGCCTGACCGCCGTTACCGCCGTCCTGACCGCAGGCGCCATTGTAGGCACGACGGTTGCGTTCCATTATACGACCACCGTTAATAACTACCTGGACGCCGACACCTACAAGATCATCAGGGGCGACAGCGACGAAGACACTGAGTACTTCAAGAGCGATTTCACCTCTGATGAAGAGCGCGAGTCCTATGAGGCTGAGCTGTGCGCACAGGTTGAAGCCGAAGGCGCAGCCCTGCTGAAGAACGACAACAACGCCCTGCCCCTGGCAAGCGGCGCAAAGGTCAGCCTGTTCGGCCACGGCTCCGTGGACCTGATGTACGGCGGCACCGGTTCCGGCTCCGTTGACACCAGCAAGGCTCCCAACTTCAAGCAGGCTCTGGAAGATCAGGGCATCCAGGTCAACAGCACCCTGTGGGATCTGTATTCTTCTGACGATATGATGAAGAACTATAGCCGCATCACCCCGGCTGCCATCTCCGATACTCTGGAAGCCAACACCCAGTACGCTGTGAACGAAGCTCCCTGGAGCAAGCTGTCCAGCGCCGAGTCCAGCTTTGCTGACTACGGCGATGCTGCTATCGTCGTGTTCTCCCGTTCCGGCGGCGAGGGCGCTGACCTGCCCAGTGGCGAAAACGGCACCAATGATTCCTGGATCAAAGGCCAGGAGGGCGACGGTAACTACCTGGCCCTGTCCGCTGAAGAAAAGGAACTGCTCCAGAACCTGAAGACCCTGAAGGACAACGGCACCTTCAAGAAGATCATCGTTCTGATCAACTCTTCCAACGCCATTGAGATGGATTTCCTGAACCCGGAGATCTGCGGCGAGGATTACGGCATCGATTCCGCTATGTGGATCGGCGACGTGGGCCAGACCGGCATCAACGGTGTTGCCCAGCTGCTGGCTGGCGAGGCTACCCCGTCCGGCAGCCTGGTTGATTCCTACCTGTATGACAACATGGCCAACCCCGCCATGTACAACTTCTACACCCAGGCTTACCCCAACGCAGCAGATTACAACCTGCTGACCGATGGCCCTGATGTGCAGGGTATGTACAGCGTGTATCAGGAAGGCATCTACCTGGATTACCGTTACTACGAGACCCGCTACGAGGACGCTGTTATGGGCACCGGCAATGCCGGCGACTACAACTGGTCCACCACTGTTGCCTTCCCCTTCGGCTATGGCGACAGCTACACCACCTTCGAGTACAGCGATTTCAATGTAACCGAATCTGCTGATGCTTTCAATGTCACCCTGAAAGTCACCAACACCGGTTCCACCTACTCCGGCAAGGAAACCGTTCAGCTGTACTTCCAGAGCCCCTACACCGATTACGACAAGGCCAACGGCATCGAGAAGGCTTCTGCTGAGCTGTGCGGCTTTGCCAAGACCGATATCCTGGCTCCCGGCGCTTCCGAGACTGTCAACATCACCGTTGACAAGAGCGAGCTGCGCACCTATGATTCCAACAACGCCAAGACCTATATTGTTGACGCTGGCGACTACTACTTCACCGCTGCCACCGATGCACACAACGCTGTGAACAACATCCTGGCTGCCAAGGGCTACACCGTTGAGAACACCGATGGCCGCATGACCGCCGATGGCGACGTTGCCCTGACCTACAAGTGGACCAACGCCGCTCTGGACAGCACCACCTTCGCCACCAGCGAAACCGGCACTGCCATCACCAACCTGTTTGATGAAGCAGACCCCAACAAGAGCAGCAGCGAACCCGGCGAAGTTACCTGGCTGAGCCGCTCCAATTGGGTTGCCACCTTCCCCACCCAGCCTGTTGTGCTGAACGCAACCCAGACCCTGGCTGATCACCTGGCTTTCACCCGTTACGACGGCAGCAAGGCTGACAGCGTTGAAATGCCCACCCTGGGCGCTGACAATGGTCTGGCTCTGGTTTCCATGATCGGTGCCGACTATGACGATCCCCAGTGGGATACCCTGCTGGATCAGCTAACCTTCAACGAGATGGTCAACACCATCACCCTGGGCTTCCACAACACTGCCGCTGTTGAATCCATCGGCAAGACCCGTACCAAAGACGAAAACGGCCCGCAGGGCCTGACCGCAGCACTGACCGGCGGCGCTTCCGCTATGTGCTACACCTCCGAAGACGTTATGGCCGCCACCTTCAACGTTGACCTGATCAACGATGTGGGCCGCTGCATTGGCGAAGACTGCCTGGCCATGGGTTACTCTGGTCTGTATGGCCCCGGCATCAACATGCACCGCACCGCTTACTCTGGCCGTAACTTCGAGTACTATGCTTCTGATCCGTTCGTTGCCGGCACCATCTGCGCTGCCGAAGTCAACGGCATCCAGTCCAAGGGCGTTTACGTTTACCTGAAGCACGTTGCCCTGAACGACTCTGAATCCAGCCGCCGCGGCGTGAACACCTGGCTGAACGAGCAGGCTGCCCGCGAAATCTACCTGGAAGTTGCCGACAAGGCCGTCACCGATGGCGGCGCCTGGAGCGTTATGACCGGCTTTAACCGCTGGGGCGCTTACTGGTGCGGCGCTTACGATAACCTGCTGACCGGCTTCCTGCGCGGCGAACTGGGCATGCACGGCATGATCATCACCGACTACTCTGGTTCCAGCAAATACATGGATCTGGCCGATGGTCTGATTGCCGGTTCCGATATCTGGGATAGCCCGGACCCGACCATCCACACCACCCTAGCTCCGAAGTACGAGAACGATGCTTACATCGTGACCGAAATGCGCGAATCCATGCACAAGATCCTGTACACCGTTGCCAACTCCAACGCTATGAACGGCTGGTCCTCCGCTGACCGCCTGAAGGTCATCACCCCGTGGTGGAAGACCGCCCTGTACGCTCTGGACACCGTTCTGGCTGTTCTGACCGTGCTGTGCATCTGGCGCCTGGTTGTTGCCATCAAGCGCAAGAAGACCTGGACTGCTGAGCAGGCTGCCAACACTGCAAGCGCTCAGAATCAGCAGTAAGGTTTAGGGCAATACCGCATAATTCTAAGTGCCGATACGGCGAGCGAGGTGCGGCAGATGCCAAGCCAAAAGCGCAGATAATACTGGATGTCTTATCGAGCATTTTGGCAACGCAGATGCCGTGCCGCAGCCGCCGGAGCGGTGCTTAAGCCGTAAGGCGGGAATTGTGCGGTGTTGCCTTAGCCTCCGCATCTTCCCCCTTTTGAATCGTTTATGCCCCCGCCCGTTTCGGGGCGGGGGTCTTTGTTATGAAAGGAGAATGCCCCCATGAGTGAACAAAACTCTGCGGCGTCTGCCAGCGTCAACCGCGCCAAGCCTTACCAGCTGATGCTGTTCCCGCTTAACAACGGCGCTACCAACGTGTACTATGTTCTGGTGCTTTCCTACATTGCCACTTTCGGCAGCAAGGTTCTGGCCCTGAGCATGATCTTCGCCTCCGTGATGGTCACCGGCATGCGCCTGTTTGACGCCATTACCGACCCAATCATCGGTGCCCTGATGGACCGCACCAACGGCAAGTTCGGCAAGTTCCGCCCGTTTATGGTCATTGGCAACCTCATCATGGCTGTCAGCATCCTGGTGCTGTACTGCCTGACCCCGCTGATCCCCGCCTCCATGGAATGGGCACGTTATGTTGCCTTTGTAGCCCTGTACGCCATCTGGGTCATCGGCTACACCTTCCAGACTTCCTGCACCCGTTCCGGCCAGACTGTTCTGACCAACGATCCCAAGCAGCGCCCCCTGTTCACCATCTTCAACACCGTCGGCTCCCTGCTGGGCATGGGCGCCATGCAGTTCTTTGCCCCCATTCTGGCCAAAAACTATGAGGGCGGTTACGCTTCCGCCGGTTTCTTCCGCACCCTGGCTCCTGTCGGCATCGTGATCTCCATCGCCCTGACCATCCTGGCTGTCATCGGCATCTGGGAAAAGGACCAGCCGAAGTACTTTGGCATCGGCGGCCAGAAAACCGAAAAGATCAAGGTTGCCGAGTATGTTGCCATCATCAAGGGCAACAACCCCATGCAGCGCCTGATGGTGGCTGGTGCAGGCTGCAAGCTGGCACTTTCCATTGCCACCAACACCACTGTTCTGTGCATGCTGTACGGCTGCATGATGGGCAACTATGATGGTCTGTACCTGCCCATGATGGTTCTGGGCTATGTGTTCAGCGTTCCCTTCTTCCTGCTCACCGTCCGCACCAGCCAGAAGAAAGGCCAGAAAGCCAGCCTGATGCGCTATGTCAGCGTTGCGCTGATCTGCTACATCGGCGTTCTGGTGCTGCTGCTCCTGTGGGGCAAGAGCGATGCCTTCACCCTGTCTCTGATGTCTGACGGTAAGGTTTCCATCAACGTTTACACCATCCTGTTCATCGCTCTGTTCGGCATAGGCTATGGCGCTTATTACGCTACTGCCGATATGCCCATCCCCATGGTTGCCGACTGCTCTGACTACGAGACCTACATCTCCGGCAAGTATATCCCCGGTATCATGGGCACTCTGTTCAGCCTGGTTGACAAGCTGGTTTCCAGCCTGTCCGCTACCGTGGTCGGCGTGGCCGTCAGCTTTATCGGCCTTGACAGCCTGCCCACCCAGTACGACCCGTACACCCCTGGCATGAACGTGGTTGTTATCGTTCTGTTCTGCGTCATCCCCATGATGGCATGGGCTGCTACCCTGCTCGCCATGAAGAACTACAGCCTGACCGGCGAAAAGATGAAAGAGATCCAGGCCGTCAACGCCTGCCGCCGCGACGCTGTTGCGGGCGGCATGAGCCTGGAAGACGCCATGCAGAAATGGCAGACCATCGACCAGCTGCCGGCCCAATACCGCGCAAACTAATTTTGCTGTTTTCTCCTCCTCTGATACCGGTTTGATTGCGCCGGTTATTTAACTGAAGCACCGGGTGCCATATGGCACCCGGTGTTTTGTTTTGCCGCAAATCAAACGTTTCTATTCCATCAAAACAGCAGGCGGGATCCCTGCCTCAAGGGGGCCCGCCTGCTGTTGTGGCTGTATGTTGCAGGAGAGAGAAATGTAAGAGAATCTTAAGGCAATACCGCATAATTCTAAGTGCCGATACGGCGAGCGAGGTGCGGCAGATGCTAAGCCAAAAGCGCAGATAATACTGGATGCTGCAAAGGTGAGCGCCGCCAGTGGCGGAAACAGCGAACCGAAGCAGGGGCAGCGGTCGCAGAGTGCGAGGGGCTTTTGCCCCCGAAGCACGATGCGGGTACCGCAACCCGACATTATCGAGCATTTTGGCAACGCAGATGCCGTGCCGCAGCTGCCGGAGCGGTGCTTAAGCCGTCAGGCGGGAATTGTGCGATGTTGCCTTAAAACAGAAAGCCTCCGGCTACTCGCACAATGCAGCCGGAGGTTTTCTGTTAAATTCCCAATCCATCCAAAATTGATGGCAAAGTAAGGAGGCTTGTGTTAGAATAAAATCAGCTTATGTTTTTTCGCTCTACATGGCGGCAGTCAGCTTTCTGGCGGCGAACACCAGCACAACAGCGGAGGTGAACAGGCTCTGGATCCAGACGCCTGCAAACACAAGCAGGATTTAAGGCAAAAATCCCGCTGTGTTTATAGAAATAGACTACATTTTCGACTTTTCAGATACACCCTAGACTATTGCCAGCTGAGGATGGAAAATTATCATGGAAAAAAATCTTACAACCGGCAGCGTGTTCAAAGCCATTCTGACCTTTGCCCTGCCGTATCTGCTCTCTTACTTTTTGCAAACGCTGTACGGCATGGCTGACCTGTACATCACCGGCCGGTTCTGCGGGGTGGACAGCATCACCGCCGTTGCCAACGGCAGCCAGGTCATGCACATGCTGACCGTTATCATTGTTGGGCTTGCCATGGGTTCCACCGTCATCATCGGCCACGCCGTGGGGGCGGGCAATATGCGCGATGCCGAAGCCGCCATCGGCAACACCGTCACCCTGTTCATGGCGGTCTCCCTCGGTTTTACCGCCGTGCTGGTGGCCGCAGTGCGCCCGCTGGTCGGCCTGATCGGTGTTCCGGCAGAGGCCGTTCCCGGCACGGTGCAGTATCTGACCATCTGCTTCATCGGCATCCCGTTCATCACGGCATACAACATCATCAGCTCCATCTTCCGCGGTTTGGGGGATTCCAAAAGCCCGATGTACTTTATCGCCGTTGCCTGCGCCGCCAATATTGCGCTGGATATTCTTTTCATCGGTCCCATGGCCCTTGGCCCGGTGGGTGCTGCACTGGGCACTACCCTTTCGCAGACCTTGAGTGTTATTGTTGCCTTGTTCGGCATCCGGCGGCACAAAACCGGCCTGCGGCTGAGCCGCCAGAACTTCCGCCCGCGCAAAGGCGTACTGGGCCGTATTCTTAAAATCGGCCTGCCGGTCGCTGTGCAGGACGGCTGCATTCAGGTCGCGTTCATCATTATCACCATCATTGCCAACCACCGCGGCCTGATTGATTCTGCCGCCGTGGGCATTGTGGAAAAAATCATCAGCGCCATGTTCATTGTGCCGTCCTCCATGCTGGCGACGGTATCGGCGTTGTCTTCCCAGAACCTTGGCGCAGGCAAGCCGGAGCGCGCCGCCCAGACCCTGAAATACGCCGCCATGATTGCCACCGGTTACGGCATTGCCGTAGTATTGGTCATTGAGCTTGTGGCCGAGCCGCTGCTGGGGTGCTTCACCACCGACGCCGCCGTGGTGCTGATGGGCTGCCAGTACATCCGCGGTTATATTGTGGATACCATTTTTGCCGGGATCCACTTCAGCTTTACCGGGTATTTTGCCGCCTGCGGCAAGTCTTACATCGGCTTTCTCCACAACATCATCGCTATTGTGCTGGTGCGCGTTCCGGGGTCCTACCTGGCTTCCCGGCTGTTTGCCGGAACCCTGCTGCCTATGGGGCTGGCCGCACCGGCGGGTTCGCTGTTATCCGTCATAATCTGCGTGGCGGCCTACCGCTGGATGAAGCGCCGCGGCACCCTGTATACTGCCGCCTGACTTTTCCCCAAAGGAGCATCCGCCCGTGTACGTTTTTTCTCTTCTTCAGCATTCCCACTTAACGGTATAGCTCAAAACAACGAAAATAACGCATATTCCGCAAACACAAAATTGCTTCCGCCTTTGCAGAAACCGTTTGGATTTTCGGTGTTTCCGGTACACCTTCGTTCTCTCGCTTACCCGCGGCGCTGGCGCAAAAACTTGCCAATGCTGCGCTGCAATGCGGCAAAATCCACCGGCTTTGCAAAATGGCCGTTCATCCCGCGCTCTGCAGAAAGCCGCTCATCTTCCACAAAAGCATCGGCGGAAAGTGCAAACATCAGCACGGTCTTGGCGTCCGGGCGGTTCATGGCTTCTTTTTTCGCGTAAATCTGCTACAATAGAACCAGCATCAAAAAATGTATCATTTTTGCCCACTGCTGGAAAGGAGTTTGCTATGGCCCATACTTTTTCTTGTTCTGCCGATGCCCCGCTGGTGCACACCACCGGCGGCTCAGTGCGCGGCTACCGTTTTGACGGGCTGGATATCTTTAAGGGCATCCCTTACGCCAAGGCCAGGCGCTTCCACGCGCCGGAGCCAGCTGTGTGGGACGGCGTGCTGGACGCCACCAGTTACGGCTATGTCTGCCCTTTGCTGGAAATGCCCAAGCCCAACGGCGAAATGCTGGTGCCCCACCGCTATTGGCTGATGGACGAAGCCTGCCAGAACCTGAACATCTGGACCCCCGCGCTGGATGACGCCCACCGCCCCGTGCTGGTGTGGCTGCACGGCGGCGGATACTTTGCCGGTTCCTCCATTGAGCAGATCGCTTACGAGGGCGAAAACATGGCCCGCCTGGGGGACTGCGTGGTGGTTTCCATCAACCACCGGCTGAACATCCTGGCTATCTCGACCTTTCGGATTTTGGGGCAGAATACGCCAATTCCGGCAACGCGGGCGGGGACGATATCATCGCCGCGCTGCGCTGGGTGCGGGATAATATTGCCGCGTTCGGCGGTGACCCCGGCAATGTGACAGTGTTCGGCCAGTCCGGCGGCGGCGCCAAGGTAACCACCCTGCTGCAGACCCCTGCCGCGGACGGGCTGTTCCACAAAGGTATTGTGATGAGCGGCGTTCTGGGCCGCCTGGCCGACTGCACCGGCAGCGGGCGGGACTGCGCCGAGGCTCTGATGGCGGAGCTTGGCGCGGCGGATATCGCCGCACTGGAAACGGTACCCTATGCCGCGCTTGCCGCCGCTTATAATAAAGTAGCCCCCGCCTTGAAAGCAGCCGGAAAAAACACCGGCTGCGCCCCACACCCCAACGCCTTTTATCTGGGTGACCCGCTGGAAAATGCGTTCCGCCCCGAAACCGCCCGCATTCCCCTTCTGGTGGGCACCGTGTTTGGCGAGTTTGCCGCCTTCAATGGCTTCGGCCTGAACAAAGCGCAGATGAGCGCCGCCGAGGCCGAAGGCTTCGCCGAAAAAATGCTGGGCAAGCAGACGGCGGATGCCCTGCTGCCGCTGTTCCACGCCGCCTACCCCGAACGCAGCGCCGCCGACCTGCCGTTTTTGGATGTACTGTTCCGGGAGCCGACCATGCGCTATATCCGCCGCCGGGCGGAAACCGGCCCGGTGTGGAGCTATTTCTTCAATCAGGATTTCACCATTGAGGGCGGCCGCGCCCCATGGCATTGTTCCGATATCCCGTTTGTTTTCCATAATACTGAGCTGGTGCCTTCTGCCAACATTTCCGGCGTGACCCCGCAGCTGGAACAGCAGATTTTCGATGCCGTTCTGGCCTTTGCCCGCACCGGAAACCCGCAGCACAGCGGCATTCCCACCTGGCCCGCCAGCACCCCGCAACAGGAAAACACCATGCTGTTTGATTCTGCCACCCGTCTGGCCCCTAACCATGACAAAGCCCTGATTGCTGCCGCGCTGCCCGCCATCTCTGCCTTGATGGCACACAACTTTGACCCCGACAGTATCCAGCACTAATATAGAATAAAATAATAAATAATAATGAATAAAGAATAACGGCCTGCCGCTGCAAGCAATGCGCTTGTGCGGCAGGCCGTTGTTCTTTGCATATTTTACTGTTTGTTCTTAGCGGTGCGCAGGGTCTTGTAGTTTTCAAAATAAAAGTGCTTGTCCAGCAGGTCCCCCACCAGGCCAATGCCCTTGCCCATGGTGAACGCCGCGGCAATGGTGCCAATGCCCAGCCCTTCCAGGCGGCCCAGGAAGAAGAAGGTCATGCCCGCCGTAATAGCCAGGCAGGTTACATCAAAGCCGATTTTAATGCGCGGGTACGGCACCTTGGTAATGTCCGCCAGCTCCCCACGGAACAGTGTTTTTCCGCTTTGTTCCTTTTCCATCAAAAACCATCCCCTCTTTATTTTTTATAACGTCCGGTTTCCTATCATAGCACCATGGCGGGGAAAAGAATAGACTAACTATTAAAAGTCAAGCCCGAAATGCGGAGGAGTGGTGAAAAAATGCAGGCGGTTCAAAAAGGGTATAGCAAAGCAGACATCCAGACGGACGCCTAACTGAGCATATAGAAGAATGGATTTACGCAGCGTTACGATATGACTGTCTGGATTTCTCCATCGCGTAAATTAGACGCACCAATTTCTTTGCCGCATGAGAGAGCGCAACATTGTAGTGCTTGCCCTCAGTCCGCTTCTTAGCAAGGTAAGCGGCAAAGACAGGATCCCAAAGGCAGACATATTTGGTGGCGTTGTAAAGCGCGTAGCGCAGATACCGAGAGCCTCGCTTTTCCATGTGCGAGTAGGCTCCAGACAGAGAAAGCTGCCCGGACTGGTAAGTAGAGGGAGACATACCGGCATAGGCGAGGATTTTATCCGGCGAGTCGAAACGGGAGAAGTCACCAATCTCGGCAAGGATCATAGCACCCATACGAACGCCAATACCAGGGATCGTCATAATGGGAGACTGCATTTCGTCCATCATGGACTGAATAGCGGCTTCGATGTCCTCAATTTCGGCATCCAGTTCGCGGATCAGGCGGATCGTATGCTGCAATTCCAAAGACTTGGTCGGCATGACAGAGCCAACAGAACATCGGGCTGCCTCCCGAAGCGTTGTTGCCATATCTCTCCCGTAGCGACCTTTGGAGGCATCGTATAAGACTGCTTTCAAATGCGTCAGGTGTGCTCCGGCGACCTGCTTGGCACCGGGAAACTCGCTGAGAAGTGCGTAAACAGATGCCATGTGAAGTGATGGAACCAGCTTTTCCAGTTCAGGAAATAGGATCGTGACCAGACGGGAAACCGACTGCTTCAGCTTTGCCCGTTCACGAACTTTGTCAAACCGGTATCTTGTGAGTGACTTTAGCTCCTCGTTGTGGTATGCTGTGTCTGTGTAGGACTTGAGGTCCACATCAGACATGAGCATAGCTGCAATGGTTCGCGCATCGACACGGTCTGTCTTCGTTTTGCGAAGGCTCAGGCTTTTTCGGTAGAGGTTGGTGTGCAGCGGATTGATGACGTAGGTGTCCAGGCCTTTGTCAAGCAGAAATCCAAGAATGTTGTAGCTGTAGTGTCCGGTAGCCTCAAGCCCTACTTTTATTTTATCTCCTGGACAGACGCAGCGGCGAATAGTTTGCAGCAGTGTGTCAAAGCCCTCTGCATTGTTTTGAATGGTGAATACATCCGCCAGGACTTCGCCCTCTGAGCTGAGGATGAAGCAGTCGTGCTTGTCCTTGGCGACATCAATACCCACGCAAATCATAATGGTACCTCCGGTATGTTTATTTGATGCTGGGTCCACAGGACACTTCACTCTTGTAACCTTGTTCTACATAAACCGTCTGGCGGTATCTAACTGATCAACAATACTGTAAAGGACTGTGGTTGGACCCTATTCGAAACCGTCTTGCGGTAGGAGGATTTAACCAATCCACAGCATCCTTTACAGTGTAGCACACGCCCCTTGGGTAGGGGCTATAAACTACTACTTTATAATACAAGGGGGATTTTTCCGGGCATGATTTTCCCTTTGCGTTTTTATTTTTCCGCGTTATAATAGTGCCACACACTTCATCAGGGGGAATTCCTACATGCTTGCCATCTACCTTGCGGCACTGGACAGCGCCGACAACGCCGAAGCCTTTGAAGCTGTTTATGAACGCTATAAACGGCTGGTGTACCACGTTGCCTGCCAGATCGTCCACGACCCGCACCTTGCTGAGGATGTAGCGCAGGAAGTATTTTTGTACATAGCCAAAAACTTTGCCCGCCTGCACCGGCAGGACCCGCACAAGTTTGCGGCTTACCTTGTCAGCTGTACACGCAGCCGGGCGTTCCTGCTGCTGGCTCAGCGGCCGGATGCTCCCGGCGAGGAAGAACCGGACTTTGACCGCAATGCTGACCCGGCCCCGGTTCCCGAAGATGCGGTGATTGATGAGCAGCAGGCCCAGCACCTGATGCAGGCCGTGCAGCAGCTTGCACCCATTTACCGCGACCCACTGCGGCTGCTGGCGCAAGGGTACACCTACCGCGAAATTGCCGCCGCACTTGCCCTGCGGGAATCCACTGTCCGCCAGCGCATTGCCCGCGGGCGCAAACTGCTGTGGAAGGAGCTCCACGATGAAAGATAATTGCAGCTATCGTTTTGACGCCATCCTTGCTGTGGCTCTGGCGCAGGACGCCCGGCAGGAACTGGCCACCCTGCCCACCCCCGCCGCGCTGAAAGAACTATACCCGGACACTTCCTCTCTGGACGCCCGCATAACCCGTGCTTTGCACACCCTGCACCATCCCCAAAAAGCGCTGCACCGTGCGTTGGCCGTTGTGCTGCTGGCTGCCGCCCTGTTGGCAGGCACCCTTGCCGTCAGCGCCGAAGCCCGCCACGCGGTGTACACTGCCCTCCTACGCTTTTTGCCCATTGAAATGCAGGTCACTTACGCTGTGGACGGTACCCCATTGGATACATTGCCGGAAAATTATTGTGACCATTATGTGCCGGAGGGGTTTGTGCTGGATGAAGAAAATTCGCTCAGTACAGATTTTCTTTTGCTCCACGGATACCATACCACCGCATCTGCCAACGGCGATTCACTTTCCTATACTGTAAAATGCTATCCCATCCAGGCAACCGGACAGATTGAAACCTTTGATAACGAACACACAACATGGAGTTCTGTCACTGTAAAAGGTCACAGCGCCACACTCGGCACAAGTTCAACCGCTTCCGGTACGCCCTGTTATTTTCTCTTTTGGGAAAGTGATGGTATCCAGCACACTGTCTCCGGCTGCATTGACCGTGATACACTTTTCCGTATTGCCGAATCTATTTTCTAATTCATTCAGCATTCTTCACAACGCAATGTTTCGTTTATTGTTGCATTTGCCAATTTTATAATTTCTTGTCACAAAACAACTCTTTTCTTTGTTGTATTGGGTAAGAGCTCTTAAATAAATCTTATCGGAGGTGTTTTTGTGGCAGGAAAAAGAATATTCTCGCTCCTGTTATCTTTAGTCCTTGTTTTCGGCCTTGCCTATTCATGTCTTGCCCAGTCTATTCGCCCTTTATCCGCAACAATAATCACGAATTTCTGAAGCACCCCCACGACGCTGGTTATTATCTTGTTTGGTATCAGGGGACTTTGTATTATGAATAATTCAAATTTTTTTGGCCTTTTCTGTACAAGCGCAGCAATCCTTTTACTTGCAGGCTGTACAGCTTCTAAAAACGAACCGTCTGTATCGCAGTCCTCCACTTCCACTGTCGCTTCCACCTCGGAATCTTCCGCTTCTTCTGCATCTTCGGATTCTCAGAACAATTCTGTGTCTGAACAGCAAACCTGGTCCGAAAAATCCCCGGACGGCGACTATTACATTGAAGTGTATGAAAAAGACGGCCATGTGTACCGCGTGGATGATGACACCATGCTGTACTGATTTTTATCGATTATCCCCCACAACACAAAAGGCATGCACCGCCCCGGCTGAACCTCTGTTCAGTTTCCGGCAGTGCATGCCTTATTTGTAATTTTATCGTTTAAGGCAATACCGCATAATTCTAAGTGCCGATACGGCGAGCGAGGTGCGGCAG
>ERZ773241.1527-NODE-1527-length-21681-cov-4.407426_pt1 | contig 21681 bp, 15 predicted proteins | sample MGYA00580989_ERZ773241 | MGnify/ENA primary metagenome ERZ773241 (study PRJEB29015, sample SAMEA2737804) | human gut metagenome | biome: human gut; feature: human-associated habitat; material: faeces | place: China | collected 2012 ... | reverse complement strand
TCACCGTGGGCGAGGCTACGCTCATCTCCTCCGGAAGCTATCAGGGCTATTTCACCGAGGGCGGGCAGAAGTACCACCACATCCTCTCCCCCACGACCGGGCGCCCGGTCAACAACGGTCTGCTGGCCGTGACGATCGTGTGCGAGGACGGCACCCTGGCCGACTGCCTGTCGACCGCGATGTTCGTGCTCGGTCCGCAGGCGGCGCTCAACTACTGGCGCACCTACGGCGGGTTTGAGATGCTGCTTGTCAAGACCGACGGCCACGTGGTGCTCACCAACGGTCTGTACGGGCAATTCACCCCCAACGGCGACAGTTATGTCGTCGACTATGCGAGCTGAGAGCCATGAAACTGCAAGATCGGGAATTTTTCCGGCGCGACGTACTCTGCGTCGCGCCGGACCTGGTTGGGCGCATTCTGGTGCGCAGGCTGCCGGACGGCACACTGCTGCGCGCGCGCATCACGGAGACGGAGGCCTACCGCGGCGAGCAGGACACCGCCTGTCACGCCAGCCGCGGGCGCACACGGCGCACGGAGGTGCTCTATCATGACGGCGGCACGATCTACGTCTACCTCTGCTACGGGATGCACTGGATGCTCAACATCGTGACCGGGCACGCGGACGAACCGCAGGCCGTGCTCATCCGCGCGTGCGCCGACGGTGCGAACGGGCCGGGCAAGCTCACAAAGCGGCTGCAGATCGACAAGACGTTCAATGACCGCGACATCCTCACCTGTCCGGAGCTCTGGCTCGAGGACGACGGGCAGCGCTTCGCGCTCGAGACCGACACCCGCGTCGGCATCGGCTATGCCGCGCCGGAGGATCAGGCGCGGCTCTGGCGCTGGAAATGCGGCGCACAGGAGGATTGCACATGACCTACACACCGGACACCCCACTCGAGGCGCTGGCCGGCATCGGGCCGAAAAAAGCGCAGGCCTTTCAAAAGCTCGGCGTGGCGACGCTGCGCGATCTGGCCGGGCTCTATCCCCGCCGCTACGAGGACCGGACGCAGTTTCGCACGATCGCAGCCGCGCAGCCCGGTGAGGCCGTGTGCATCCGCGCGACGGTCGCGGGCGAGCCGCGCACACAGTATGTGCGCAGCGGGCTCACGCTCGTCAAGGCGCGTATCGCCGACGACACCGGCGCGCTCGACGTGACCTACTTCAACCAGCCCTACCGCAAAAACAGCCTGCACGCGGGCGAGGAATACATCTTCTACGGCAAGGTAGAGGCAAACGGCTTTCGTAAGACGCTCACCAACCCCGTCTGCGAGCAGGCGGCGCGCTGCGGCAGCGTGACCAACTGCTTTTACCCCATCTACCCGCTGACGACGGGCGTGACGCAAAACGACGTGCGCAAGGCCATGCTCCCCGCGCTGCACGCCTGCATCGGGCAGCTGCAGGACGTGATCCCGGCGGACATTGCGCGCACCTACGCCCTCGCGCAGCAGGACTACGCCCTGCAAAACATCCACCAGCCGACCGATGCGGCGGCACTCACGCTCGCGCGAAAGCGGCTGGTGTTCGAGGAGCTGTTCGTGCTCTCGACAGCCATGGCACGCATCCGCTCGCAGCGGCGCGCCGAGGGCGGCATCCGGATGCAAAGCGCCGACCTCGAGACGTTTTATGCCACACTTCCCTTCTCACCCACCGGGGCGCAGCGGCGCGCCGTCGCCGCCGCCGTGCAGGACATGATCTCCGGCGTGCCGATGAGCCGCCTTGTGCAGGGCGATGTCGGCTCCGGCAAGACGCTCGTTGCCGCGGCGTGCATCTGGTTTGCGCACGAAAACGACTGCCAGAGCGCCTTCATGGCGCCGACCGAGATCCTCACCGAGCAGCACGAGCACACGCTGCGCACGCTGCTCGAGCCGTTCGGCATCCGCGTCGGACGCCTGACGGGTGCGATGAGCGCCCGGCAAAAGCGTGAGGTAAAGCAGGCGCTCGCCGGCGGACAGCTCGACGTGGTCGTCGGCACGCACGCGCTCATCAGCGACTCGGTGGTGTTTTTCCGTCTCGGTCTCGTCATCACGGACGAGCAGCACCGTTTCGGCGTCGAGCAGCGCGCCGCGCTCGTGCGCAAGGGCGAGCAGCCGCACACACTCGTCATGAGCGCAACGCCCATCCCGCGCACACTGGCGCTGCTGGTGTACGGGGACCTGGACGTGTCGATCATCGACGAGCTGCCGCCCGGACGGCAGCCGGTGCAGACCGTGTGCGTGGACGAGCGCTACCGGGCGCGGCTCAATGCCTTCATCGACAAGCTCATCGGTGAGGGGCGGCAGGTATTTGTCGTCTGCCCGAAGGTCGAGGACACGGACGATATCCCTTCCGAGCTCAAATCCGCCGAGGAGCACGCGCAGGTGCTGCAGCGGACGTTCCCGCAGCACCGCGTCGCCTGCATCCACGGTCGCATGAAGGCCAAGGACAAGGACGCCTGCATGGCCGCCTTTGCCGCTGGAGAGACGGATATCCTCGTCTCGACGACGGTCATCGAGGTCGGCGTGGACGTGCCGAATGCAGCGTTGATGATCATCGAGAACGCCGAGCGCTTCGGTCTCTCGCAGCTGCACCAGCTGCGCGGACGCATCGGACGCGGACCGTTTCAGTCCTACTGCGTGCTCGTGTCGGACACGCGCACGGAAGAATCGCGCGCGCGGCTGAAGGTGCTGTGCGACACGGCCGACGGCTTTCAGATTGCCGAGGCCGACCTGCGCCAGCGCGGACCGGGCGACTTCTTCGGCAACCGGCAGCACGGCCTGCCGGCGCTGCACATCGCAGACCTCGGCACGAACATGGCCGCCGTCAACGACGCGCGCGACGCAGCGCGTGCGGTGCTTGCCGCCGACCCCGCGCTCTGCGCGCCCGAGCACGCGGCGCTGCGCGCCCAGTGTGCGCGTCTGTTCGCCGCAAACGACGGGCATTTTAACTGACGGACAACGGAGGCATCCCATGACCATCGCACAAATTCTCAGCAAAATGATCGCCGCATCCAATGGCAATATCCACGATATTGACCATCTCCTGCGCGTCTGGGCCTACGCCCGCACGATCGGCGAATTGGAGGGGCTGGACGCGGAGACGCAGTATCTTCTGGAGGTCGCCGCCATCACGCACGACATTGCCTGCCCGCTCTGCCGCGAGAAATACGGCAACACCAACGGAAAATATCAGGAGCAGGAAGGCGCTGTGCTGGTGCGCAGCTTTCTGGCCGACACCGGCATGACGGAGGCGCAGATCGCGCGCGTGGCCTACCTCGTGGGGCATCACCACACGCTGCAGAATATCTGCGGCATGGACTACCAGATCCTCATTGAGGCGGACTACATCGCAAACGCATCTGAGAACGGATACGGCAAGGAGAGCATCGTGCATTTTCTGGACACGATCATGAAAACCGCGAGCGGCAAGCACCTCGCCGCCTCTGTTCTGGGCATTTCCGCAAGTAACCTCGGCTGCGCCGGCCGCTGACGGCGGGCACGCTACGAAACACACAGGAGGCAACGGTATGAAAATCCTGCTTTTGAGCTGCAGCACCGGCGAGGGGCACAACCACTGCGCGCTCGCCGTCAAGGAAGTGCTCGACGCGCGCGGACACGAGACATCCTTCCTCGATATGCTGCACATGTTCGGCGCCCCCGGGCCGCTGAGCTTTGACAAGATCCTCAACCGCATCTCGACCAAGGCGCCGGACGTGTTCGGCGTGATGTACCACGCGGGTGCGATGTACAGCGCGACCGGCGTCACCTCGCCGGTCTACATGGCCAACATCCGCCACGCACGGCAGCTCAACGCCTTTATCCGCGACAACTGCTATGACGCCGTTGTCTGCTCGCACCTGTTCCCGATGGAAACGCTCACGTTCCTGCGCCGGTGGGAGCGCTGCGACGTGAAATGCTACGGCATCCTCTCGGACTATACGTGCATCCCGTTTCTTGCCGAGACCGATCTGGATGCTTACTTCCTGCCGCACAGCGAGGTGCGGGAGCTGTGCATTCAGGCCGGGATGCCGGCCGAAAAGCTCATCGTGACCGGCATGCCGGTGGCGGCGCGCTTTCTCGCGCCGATGGACAAAGCCGCCGCGCGCGCAGCGCTGGGGCTGCCGGCGGACAAGAAGATCTATCTCATCATGACCGGCGGCATTGGCTGCGGCGACGCCGTGTCGCTGTGCGACGCGATCCGCCGCGTGCCGGATGAAAACGCGCTGCTGTGCGTGCTGCCCGGCCGGAACGAGGCGCTGCGGCAGGCGCTCGAGGACGCCTACCACGGGCAGGGCGTGCTGACCGTGCCGTTCACGGATCAGGTGCCGGCCTATATGCACGCGGCCGACGTGCTGCTGAGCAAGGCCGGCGGCATTTCCAGCTCCGAGGCCGCCATGCTGGGCGTGCCGCTCGTGCACACGATGGCCATTCCCGGCGTGGAGACGGAAAACGCCGCGTTCTTCGCCCGCCACGGCCTGTCGTTTTTTGCACGCAATGTGGACGAGGCGGCGCGCTTTGCCGACCGGCTCATCTACGACCCGGCATGCGCCGAACGTATGCTGGCCGCGCAGGCCGCCTGGCTGCCGCGCAACGGCGCCGAGCAGATCGCCGCCGCCATCACAGCACAATAAAGAGCAAAAACCAGCGCCCTGTGCAGGAGGAAGTTCCCGTGCAGGGCGCTGGTTTTATAGATATGGATCTAGTCCCGCTCGAGCGTCTCGGCCAGCCGCGCGGCAAAGGCCTCCGGCTGCCCAGAGACAAACTCCGCGTGCGCACAGTCCGGAAACGGGACGAACACCGCCTCCGGCAGCAGACGGCGCACATGACGGATGTCCAGCGCGCGCTGGGAGTATTCCTTTTCTCCGTACCAATACGACACGCGCGCCGCCGTGCAAAGCTGCTTCGGCAGCGGGTAGTGGAAGCAGGAATCAAACACGCGCCAGACATCGCGTCGGTCCATCCGCCCCAAGATCGTGCAGACGTCCTCCACCGCCGCCTGACCGAAGCGCTGCGACGGGAACGCCCGGCGGATGAGCGCCAGGTGCCGCTGCGCAAAGTGAATGACGAGATAGTTGCGCAGGGAAAAGCCCCGCGTCAGCCACCGCGGCGCGCGGTACGGCGTGATGGCCGCGTCAAGCACACACGTGCGCACCGGGATCTTTCCGTCCGCCAGCAGCCGCAGCGCGACCGCGCCGCCCATGGACACGCCGTACAGCCCCCAGAGCGCGCCGATGCCCCGCTGCGTCAGCCAGCCGCCCAGCTCGGCCGCGATGGCCCCCACGCTCGTGTATGGCGTCTTTTCGTCCGGATCATGCGCCGGCAGCGCCGGAATGATGAGATGATACTGCGTCTGCAGCCGCTCCACTGCCGGGCGGAACATGCGCCAGCTCAGACAGGCACTATGCAGCAGCAGGACGGTCTTTTCGTGTTCGGTTCCAAATTCATGTATGCGCATGGACGCTGCCTCCCGGATTTACACTCCGAATTATGATAGGCGGATACACGCCGCGTTGTCAAGCGCGGGCAGCAAAAAATCGTCCGCCGGAAGGGGAATTCGGCGGACGATTTTTTTGCTGGGGAGCAGCAGTCACGCACAGGCAATATGCGTGGTGTCACACTGCTGCAGGGAATGGGGGAAGAGAAGAGAGGTGATATGGCTTGATGCCTGTTGTTGGTATCGGTAACCGGAGGGGGATCCGGGTACGATCGAAAGAAATCAGTCGACGAGCGCCTTGCCCAGCGCCTGACAGGCCGCAAGGGCCGCATCATCGGGCGCGTCGTTGCAGATCACGCTGTCGCACGCAAGCTGGATACCGGAGCTGCGGCAATCGCGCTCCCAGTTTTGCATCCACTCGCCGCCGCCCCAGCCGTAGGAGCCGAACAGGGCGACACGTTTGCCCTTCAGGGCGGACTTGCAGCCTTCGAACATCGGCTCGAACTCCATGTCCTCCAGAACCTCGGAGCCCATGGCCGGGCAGCCGAGCGCCACGGCGTCATATCCGCCGACGGCGGAAACGTCCACATCAGAGGCGGTCAGAAGCACCGCGTCCGCTCCGGCATTTTTCATGCCATCGAGCACGGCGTTGGCCATGGCCTCGGTGTTGCCGGTGCCGCTCCAATAGATGACTGCTGCTTTTTTCATGATGGTAACATCCTTTCCTTTTGTGCTGTATTCGGCCGCTGCACGTTCACGGCGAGCTGCGCAATGCTCAAGCCCGCGTGCAGACGTTCACAGTAAATCTCCGTGCAGCGCCGGTATTTTGCAAAGAGATCGCGCGCCCGCTGCTCGTCGCCGTACACCTTCCAGAGGCCGGCGTACTTGAAATCCGCCGCGTGGTGCTCGATGAATCCCTTGACGTCCTCCGGCGGATAGCTCAGAAACAGGCCGATCTCATGCGGGAATTCATCGTATGCACGCAGCCGCTCAATGAGCTGCATCAGACACTGCTCGCTGCCGGTGCAGGCATAGCCCGCATGCTGCAGGATCTCCGTTGCCAGCCGGTCCTGCAGATCCCGCTCCAGATCGCACGGTCGGTACAGATACAGCAGCGCGCTCTTTTCCGTAAACCGCAGCGGCAGGAGGCAGAGCCCCTTCGGGACGAGCACCTGATTGTATCGGCGGATCTCCGTGAGCAGAGTCTCCCGGCATTCATAAGGGCACGGGAACAGGCTGCCGGTCTTGATCCCGGCCAGCGTCGGTGCACAGAGCCGTACAACGTTTTCCTCCGACATGGCTTGCCTCCTCGTCTGTGGTCGTTTACCGGTTTTCGCGCAGTGAGCAATTCTGCGCGCTCATAGGTTAAAGTGATCTAACCTACATGTGAAAAGTTACGCGCTTTGTTCTGTCTGACGTTAGGATACAGCACATCACCCCCGGCATCCGCTCCAATTCATCGGAACATGGCTCCAAAATGAAAATATGCTTCCCGCCGTCAGAGCATGGGTGCCTCCGGCGCGCAGCTGTCGCAGTCGATGCCGCTGCGGTAGGCGTTGGGTGAGACACCGATGACATCCCGGAATGCTTTGGCGAACTTGCTGCCGTTATCATACCCGAATTGCCCGGCAATATCCAGCACCGTGCGGTCAGTCCGGCGCAAAAGTCTGGCAGCGCCATGCATTTTCTGCGCACGCAAAAACGCCGCCGGCGACATGCCGTACACGCCGCGAAAGCTGCTGTTGATCAGTGTAGCCGAAGCGCCGAAGTACCGCGAGAGCTCCGCAACCGTCAACCGCCGCTCCGTGTTTTGAAGCAGGTACGCGCCGATCTGCTCGGCGAGCTGCACCTGCGACAGAGAATAACCGTGCTGCGGCTGCGCCGCCTGAATGGGAAACGCACTCAAAAACAGCAGCAGCTCCAGAATCTTCACCTTGAAATAGCCCTTGCGGATGCCCTCCGGCACGGAGTAGAGCTCAGAGAAAATGTGCGCCACGCCCGGAGACGAGCGCGTGACAAAGCAGGCACCGTCCGCACAGAATTTTTCGATGAGCGCACTCGGCCGCACCTCGACATCCTCCAGAAAGCACGACAGGCAGTCCGGCGCGCGCGCCGGGTCGATCGTCACCGTGATGCCGTGGTAGTGCCCGGTCGGAAAGCGCACCGGGACTGCTTCTGCCGCGCGCTGCACGATCGCCAGATCGCCCGGCGCGAGAAAAAAGCAGGCGTCGCCATATGGGTAAGCGATGCGCCCCTCGCGGCAGTGATGGATCTCGAGACAGCCAGCCGCACACGCGCGCTGCGTGGCAGCGCTTGCCGCATGGACGTCGTGATAGGCGATCTCGATTCCCGGGAAAACCGGGTAAGCCGTCCGTGCCGCTTCCCCGTCTGAATCGACAAGGCAGGTAGCTGCGTGCACATCGGCCGGAAGCTGCGCCGGCTGCGGTTTCCCGCCTTGCCATGCAGCCGCCTTGCGTTCTGCCTGAAATTCGAGTTTCTTTGCTGTGGCCATTGCACTGTGCCTCCTGATATCGCGCAAAAGTTAGAGTAGTCTAATCCGAAGAGCACAAAAATGCCGTCCCGGACGGCTCTGCGGATACTGCGTGTGTCTTACTTATTATACTGTGCCCCGATCACTGCGTCAAGCACGGAACGCAAAAACGCCCTGCGGGCAAGACCGCAAGGCGCTTTGGAGCTAGTGATGTGACTCGAACACACGACCTGCTGATTACGAATCAGCTGCTCTACCAACTGAGCTACACTAGCGAATTTCTAACAGCTTGCACATTCTATCACAAGTCTCTGCGGATGTCAACACCAAAGTTCGATGATTACTAATTGTTTTCATGCATGAAAAAATGTTGTTTTTTTGCACGTTTTGTCGGTTATCTTCGATTCATGTCACTTGTGCAGAATTTGCACTGTTACCCACCGCCGCAAACCCGCGTTGTTTCAGGCATTTGCGGATAGGGAGCAAATCAAAGTTCTTACATTTTCATGACATTATGTTTACATAACATTCTATCGTCTTCGCCTTTGCTGTGAGTTATCAACATTTTCAACAGGGTTTTCAACATGCAAATATTCCAGTGTTTTCAATGCGTTGCCGCTCTTTTGCACAAAACAGCCAAATCCGGAAACGGACTTTGCGGATTTTGCAAACCGCAATTTTGTTACCATAACACAAATCTCTCGCGTGAGCGAGAGATTTGAAAAAAGGCTTGACAGGCAAAATGCAGGATTTGCGCCGCCGGTGATGATTCAGAGCAGGCCGCTGTCGGCAAACGACACATAATCCTCGCCGCAGACGATGATATGATCCGCCAGCGTGATTCCTACGAGCAAAAGTGCATCGCGCACACGCTTGGTCGTCAGCTCGTCCTCACGCGACGGCAGCGCGTAGGCGTCGACGTGGTTGTGGCTGAGGATGACGGACACCGCCTTTTGCGACAGCGCCGTCTCGACGATGGTGCGCACGGACACCTCAGCGGCATTGACGACGCCGCGTCCGACCTCCCGGCAGCTGATGAGGCCGCCCTTGGCGTCCAGACACAGGAGGTAGACGACCTCGGCGCGCTCATACAGATACAGCGGCACGAGATACCGCCCCGCCTCCTCGCTCGAGCGCAGGAGTTTCTGCTGGCGGCGCTTGGCCAGCTGATAGCGGCGGCTGACCTGCGGGACGAGCGTGAGCAGCGTCGCCACGTTCTCCCCCGCGCCGGGCACCTGCATCATGTCCTCAAAGCTTGCCTCAAAGACCGCATCAAGCGTGCCGAAATGGTCCAGCAGCGCGTGCGCGAGCTCATTGACGTCGCGCCGCGGCACAGCATAAAACAGCAGCAGCTCGAGCACGCTGTGGTCGTCGAAATTATCGAGCCCGCAGCGCACGAAGCGCGCCTTCATGCGGGCGCGGTGCCCGTCATGCGTGCCCATAGAACGGGACCTCGGAGATCTCCATGTTCGCCCACGCGTTGAGCTCGCTGCCCGCGCGCGCACCGCGCAGGTACTCGTAGTACGCCTGGCAGCCGATCATGGCGGCATTGTCGCCGCAGAGCTTGAGCGGCGGGACGAACAGACGGATACCAGCCGCATCGCAGGCGGCCTGAAAATCACCGCGGATGCGGGAGTTTGCCGCGACGCCGCCCGCCACGGCGAGCTTGTCATAGCCGAGCTCCCTGACCGCCGCCATCGTGCGCGGCACAAGGCTCTCGCTCATGGCACGGCAGAACGACGCGGCGAGCGACGCCTTGTCAAGCGGCTCGCCCTTCTGCTCCGCCGTGTGGGCGAGGTTGATGACAGCTGTTTTCAGCCCGCTGAAGCTCATGTCATACGGGCAGCCATCGACGTGGCCGATCGGCAGTTTGTACTTGCGGTCGTCGCCGGTCTTGGACAGGTCGTCGATGGGCTTGCCGCCGGGATACGGCAGACCGAGCACACGCGCGGTCTTGTCGAAGCACTCACCGGCCGCGTCGTCGCGCGTCGCGCCGAGGATGCGCAGATCCGTATAGTCGCGCACGTCGCAGATGAGCGTGTTGCCGCCCGAGATGGCCAGACACACGAACGGCGGCTCCAGCTCCGGGTAGGCGATGTAGTTTGCCGCGATGTGGCCGCGGACATGGTGCACCGGGATAAGCGGCACGCCGAGCGCGAGCGCGGCGGACTTGGCAAAGTTCACGCCGACGAGCAGCGCGCCGATGAGCCCCGGCGCACACGTGACGGCCACGGCGTCAATGTCGCCGCGGCTCAGACCGGTCACCTGCAGCGCACGGTCGGCAAGCTGGGAGATGACCTCCACGTGCGAGCGCGAGGCGATCTCGGGCACGACACCGCCGTAGACGGCGTGCAGGTCGGCCTGCGAAAAGACCTGATCGGTCAGCACCTCGCGCCCGTCGCGCACAAGGGCGACGGCCGTTTCATCACAGGAAGATTCGATCGCAAGAATAATCATATTGTCTCCGCCTCTCTCCGGAACCAGGTCATGAGCAGTGCATCCTCGTCCGGCTTCTGATAGTAATTGCGGCGCTGACCGACGGTCTGAAACCCGTGCTTGCGGTACAGCGCGATGGCGGGCGCATTCGATGCGCGCACCTCCAGAGTCAAAAATGCGAGATTGAGCGCCGCCGCGCGCGCACACAGCGCCTCGAGCAGCGCATCCGCGATGCCCTGCCGCCGGTACTCCGGCGCGACGGCGACATTTCCGATGTCGCCCTCATCGAGCACGTGCAGGAAGTTTGCGTAGCCGAGCACCGTCTCCCCCGCCGCGGCGATGAGAAACACGTGCCGGTCGTCCGGCAGCTGGCTCGCCAGCTGCGCGCGCGTCCACGGCGCGGAAAAGCATGCGCACTCAAGCGCCTCAAGCTGCGGCAGGTGCGCGCTGCGCGCATCACAGATCGTGACGTCCATCAGTGCGCCTCCGCCCAGCTTGCGCCGATCTTCGCGTCCACGAGCAGCGGCACGCGGTAATCGACCACGTGCTCCATCTCCTCGACGAGGATAGCCTTGACCGTCTCCGCCTCCTCCGTGGGGCACTCGACGATGAGCTCGTCATGCACCTGCAGCAGCAGCCGCGCCTGCAGGTGCTCTGCGCGCATGCGCGCGTCCACGCGCACCATGGCTGCCTTGATGATGTCCGCCGCCGTGCCCTGAATGGGCATATTGAGCGCCACACGCTCGCCAAAGCTGCGGAGGTTGAAGTTTGAGGACTTGAGCTCCGGCAGATCGCGGCGGCGGCCGAAGAGCGTCGTGACATAGCCGTCCGCCTTGGCCTGTTCGACGACGCGCGTCATATACGCGCGCACGCCGTGGTACTTGGCAAAATAGCTGTCCATATACGCCTTGGCCTCACTCTGGAACACGCCGATGTCCTGCGCGAGGCTGAAGGCCGAGATGCCGTAGACGATGCCAAAATTGACGGCCTTCGCGTGCGAGCGCTGCAGCGGCGTCACCTCTGCAAGCGGCACGCCGAACACCTGCGACGCCGTGACGGCGTGGATGTCCTCCCCGCTGCGGAAGGCAGCAATCATGGTCTCGTCATTGGCGATGTGCGCGAGCAGGCGCAGCTCGATCTGGCTGTAGTCCGCGTCTACGAGCACCCTGCCGGGCGAGGCGACGAACATCTTGCGGATCTGCGCGCCGAGCTCGCGGCGCACAGGGATATTCTGCAGGTTCGGCTCTGTCGACGACAGGCGCCCCGTCGCCGTGACGGTCATCTGGAAGTTCGTGTGGATGCGCCCGTCGGCGGAGATCTCCTTGAGCAGCCCGTCGGCATAGGTGGACTTGAGCTTTGTAAGCGTGCGGTAATCGAGGATCTGCTCGACGATGGGGTGCTTGCCGCGCAGCTTGTCGAGCACAGCCGCATTCGTGCTCCAGCCGGTCTTGGTCTTTTTCCCGACCGGAAGCATGAGCCGCTCGAACAGAACGCTGCCAAGCTGCTTCGGCGACTGAATGTTGAACGGCTCGCCCGCGAGCGCCCAGATGCTCTGCTGGAGCTGCTCGATGCTGCTCGTGAGGCTCTCGCCGAAGTCGTACAGTGCCTTGCGGTCGACCAGAAAGCCCGCCTGCTCCATGCGCGCCAGCACCGGGCACAGCGGCAGCTCAATGTCCGTGTAGAGCGGCAGCATGGCCTGTGCGTCCATTTTTTCGTGCAGCACCGGCTGCAGCGCCCAGACGCTCTGTGCATCCGGCAGCTCCTCGCCGAGATACGTCTGCGCGAGGCGCGGCAGGTCATAGCTTCCGGCCGTGGCATCGAGCAGGTAGGCCGCCAGCGCCGTGTCAAACACGAAGCCATCCGTCGGCAGTCCCTCGTCGAGCAGCGCGCGCATGAGGTCTTTGATGTTGTGCCCCGCCTTGCGAACGCGGTCGGAAAACAGCAGGCGCAAAAATGCATTATAATCATCGCCGAGCTGCGCCCACGAGAGCGCATAGCACGCCTTACCGTCGCAGAGCGTGAGCGTGTCGAGCCCGTCGGGCGCGAGCACCGCGACATAGGGCGCCGCCGTGACCGCCTGCTCGAGCGCGCGCAGCGCGGCGCTGTCCGCCACGTCCACGGTCGGCAGCGCGCTCGACGGTGCGCTTACACCGTCCGCCGGCTGCAGCCCCCACTTTTCCGACAGCGACGTGAAGTTGAGCCGCCGGAACCAGTCGTACAGCTCCGGCTGATAGTCGTGATCCCAGACGGCCGACTCGAGCGCAAAGTCGATCGGCGCGTCCGTGCGGATGGTGGCAAGGTCGAACGAGAGCTGCGCGCTCTCGCGCCCCTCGGTGAGCTTTTTGCGCACGCCGGGCTTGATGTCCAGCGCATCGAGGTCGCGGTAAATGTCCGCCACCGTGCCGAAGCGCACGAGCAGATCCTTCGCCGTCTTTTCGCCGATGCCCGGCACGCCGGGGATATTGTCGGAGCTGTCGCCCATGAGCGCCTTGAGGTCGATCATGCGGATGGGGTCAAAGCCGTACTCTTCACGAAAGCGCTCGGGCGTGTATTCGATCGTATCCGTCTGCCCCATGCGGGTCTTGACGTTAAAGACATGGGTGCTGTCGGTGATGAGCTGCAGGCTGTCCTTATCGCCGGTGACGACGTCGCACGTCCAACCGGCAGCCTCGCAGCGGCGCGCGACCGTGCCGAGCAGGTCGTCGGCCTCCCAGCCGGCCAGCTCCAGCCGCCGCACGCCCATATAGTCGAGCGTCTGCTTGAGCAGCGGCATCTGCACGGCGAGCTCCTCCGGCATGGGCTTGCGCTGCGCCTTGTAGAGCGCATACTGCTCATGGCGGAACGTGGGGGCGTGCACGTCAAACGCGACACACACCGCCTGCGGCTGTGCCAGGTCGAAAACGCGCCGGAACGTGCTCAGGAAGCCGTAGACCGCGTTGGTCGGCGTGCCGTCGGGCGCATTGAGCATCCGGATGCCGTAAAAGGCGCGGTTGATGATGCTGTTGCCGTCGAGAATCATGAGTTTCATTCAGGTGTCCTCCTTGCGCGTCACTGGCCGCGCAGCTCAATGAGCCGGTCGCGCAGCACGGCGGCATACTCGTACTCGAGCATTTCGGCCGCCTTTTTCATCTGTGCCTCGAGCCGCGCGATCTCGGCTCGGCGCTCGGCCTCCGTCATCTTCACGCCGTCGGCGCGCTTGGGCTTATCGACGTCGCCGGAGATCTCGAGCAGCTCGCGCACGCCCTTGACGATCGTCCTGGGCACGATGCCGTGCGCGGCGTTGTAGGCCGCCTGTTTGGCACGGCGGCGGTTGGTCTCCATGATGGCCGCGTGCATGGCGGCCGTCTCCTTATCCGCGTACATGATGACCGTGCCTTCGGCGTTGCGCGCCGCGCGGCCGATCGTCTGGATGAGGCTCGTCTCGCTACGCAGAAAGCCCTCCTTGTCCGCGTCGAGGATCGCCACGAGCGACACCTCCGGCAGATCCAGTCCCTCGCGCAGGAGGTTGATGCCGACGAGCACGTCAAACGCACCCGTGCGCAGGTCGCGGATGATCTCCATGCGCTCGATCGCGCCGATGTCGTGGTGCAGATACCGGCAGCGAATGCCCGCGTTCGTGAGGTAGGCCGAGAGATCCTCGGCCATTTTCTTTGTGAGCGTGGTCACGAGTGCGCGTTCGTTTTTGGCGATGCGGGCGTTGATCTCGCCGATGAGATCGTCGATCTGCCCCTCGATGGGGCGCACGAATATCTGCGGGTCGAGCAAGCCGGTCGGGCGGATGATCTGCTCGGCGATCTGGCCCGCGTGTTCGCGCTCATAGTCGCCCGGCGTAGCAGAGACATAGATGGCCTGATGCACCCGCTGCTCGAATTCCTCGAATTTCAGCGGACGGTTATCGTACGCGCTCGGCAGGCGGAAGCCATACTCGACGAGCGAGTCCTTGCGCGCACGGTCGCCGCGGTACATGGCGCGCACCTGCGGCAGCGTGACGTGGCTCTCATCGACAAAGAGCAGAAAATCCTTCGGAAAATAGTCCAGCAGCGTCATCGGCGCGCTGCCGGGGGCGCGGCCGCTGATGATGCGCGAGTAGTTCTCAATGCCGGAGCAGTAGCCGAGCTCCTGCATCATCTCAATGTCATAATCCGTGCGCTGACGGATGCGCTGCGCCTCGAGGAGCTTGCCCTGCTGCTCAAACGTTTTCACGCGCGCATCGCACTCGGCGCGGATCTCGCCGATGGCGCGCTCCATCTTTTCGTGCGTTGTGACATAGTGCGACGCAGGATAGATCGCCACGTGGCTGAGCGTGCGGATGGGCGCACCGGTGACGACGTTGATGTCCGAGATGCGGTCGATCTCGTCGCCGAAAAACTCCACACGCACGGCATGGTCGGACGAATAGGCCGGAAAAATGTCGATCGTGTCGCCGCGGACGCGGAACATATTGCGCGCGAAGGCGATGTCGTTGCGCTCATAGCGGATATCGATGAGCTTGCGCATGAGTTCCTCCGGGTCACGCTGCTGACCGGTGCGCAGCGAGATGACCATGTTGGCATAGTCGATCGGGTCGCCGAGGCCGTAGATGCACGACACGGACGAGACGACGATCACGTCCCGCCGCTCAAACAGGCTCGACGTGGCCGAGTGGCGCAGGCGCTCGATCTCATCGTTGATGGAGGCGTCCTTTTCGATGAACGTGTCCGTGTGCGGGATGTATGCCTCCGGCTGATAGTAGTCGTAGTAGCTGACAAAATACTCCACGGCGTTGTTCGGAAAAAACTCCTTGAACTCGCTGCACAGCTGCGCCGCGAGGATCTTGTTGTGCGCGAGCACGAGCGTCGGCCGCTGTACGCGCTCGATGACCTTGGCCATCGTGTACGTCTTGCCGGAGCCGGTCACGCCAAGCAGCACCTGCTCGTCAATGCCGTTTTCCACGCCCTGCGCGAGCGCGTCGATCGCCTCGGGCTGATCGCCCGACGGTTCGTAGGGCGAAACGACTTCAAAATCCGGCATGGCACGGCCTCCTTTTACAAAATTAGAATCAGAATATTATACCACCACACGCCCTGTTTCACAAGCGAAAAGCGCCCGGAAGCGGCTGCTTCCGGGCACATACGGTTTCCATCTGCAATTATTCGCCGAAATCGAGCACGCGGCGCATGCGGATGAGCGTCAGGCGGTTGCGGATGGCAGCCGAAACGCTGAGCATATCCTCCGACAGAGCCGGGTCGATGCCGATCTGCTCGGGCTTGTAGAACGCGCCGAGCTTCTCGCACAGGGCGGCAAGCTCCTCGGCCGAGGGGATCTCGGCGATGATGGCGCGGATCTCGTCCCAGTGGTCAACGATGTTCTGCGGATCAAAGGTGCCGAGCACGTCGTTCTCGTTCTCCTTCATGATGCCGTCGGCGAGGGGGCCAAATTTCTCGTCCACCCATGCGCGGGTCAGGGGCTCGAAGGGCTTGGCCTTCGGCGTCGGGAGCGAGGCAAGGTAATGGTACTCCTTGGCGCACAGGTATGTGCCCACACCGACGCACTGGCCGTGCATGCCGTGTGCATTTTCAAACCGCGGCGGCTTCATCTCCACAAGGTGCGCCATCAAGTGCTCGGCGCCGGACGCAGCGCGGGAGTGGTTGAGCAGCTGCATGGTCAGGCCGGAGATCATCTGCGCCATGGTCATGGCCTCAAAGTCCGGCTTGCCGCCGGCCGCCATATCATCGGCAGCCTTGCGCATAATGGTCAGCGCCTCCTCGGCGAGATCGGCGACCATGGGGCAGTAATACTCGCCCGAGACGAGGTGTGCGATCTTCCAGTCCGCGAGCGAAATGTACTTGGCCAGAATGTCCGAAATGCCGCTCACGGTCAGCCACAGGGGCGCACCGGAGACCACGTTCAGGTCGCAGACGACGAGCGCCGCAGCCTGCATGGGGATGGACTTTTTCTGTCCGTCGATGATGATCGAGCAGATGTTGGCCGTGAAGCCGTCGGAGCTCGCAAGCGTCGGCACGGCGACGAACGGGATGCCGAGCTGGTACGCCGGGTAGCGGCCGAAGTCCATGATCGTGCCGGAGCCGACCGCGACGATCACGTCCGGATGGTCGAGCTGGCGCATCATGTCCTCGATCATCCCCTTCTCGGAGTGAAGCCCCTCGGCGTTGAGAACGATCTCCTGATCGGCGCGCACATGCTTGAGCGTCGGAAGGTTATACGTGTTCGTGTCATAGATGACAGCGCGCTTGCCGGTCAGGCCGACCTCGTCCATATACTGGTCAAACTTGTCGAGCGCGTCATACTCCACGACGACCTTCTTCGTCTCCAGGGTGTGCTCGCGGCCGCACTTACAAGGGCCGACATACTTGCTGCAATCGAGAATCATGCAAAAATCGCTCCTATCTAAAGATTGAATTTCCGTTTACCAGCATATTGATTTTTCACGCCAAAGTCAAGCCCCGCAGCAGAATAACCGGTTCAAAATACAGAAAACGTTCCATTTTTGTTTTTGATAAAAATCGTTCATTCAAAACTTTCACCCTCCGTTCCGGCGGCAACGGTTGCAAAAGCCGCGCAGGCGGTGTATGATGTCAAAGTTACGCTGCGGCGTGTTTCGACGCCGCTCATCGGCAGGCGCTCAGCCGCACTGCCGCAATTTTTTGATTCCGGACGGTGATTATTTATGGAACTGACTGCGATCGCGCAGTGGCTCAACACCGCGTTTGCGGGCTATGACTACGCCATTTTGCAGGCGCTGCACAAACTTGCCGAGGCCGCGGGCGGGGTTTTCACGCCGCTGTGCTACATCATCACGCTGCTGGGTGAGAAGGGTCTCCTCTTCCTCGCGCTCGGTATCGCGCTGATGCTCTTTCCGAAAACGCGCAAGGCGGGCATCTGCATGTTCGGCGCCGTGTGCTGCGGCGCGCTCATCACGAACTTCTGGCTCAAGGACTTCGTCGCCCGGCCGCGCCCGCTGACGGTGGAACCTTTCCGCACCTGGTGGCAGGCTGCCGGCGCCTATGCCGAGAGCGAATACTCCTTCCCCTCCGGCCATGTGACGGCCGCAATGGCCGGCGTGACCGCGCTCGTGCTCACGGGCAAAAAGCCCGCGCGCTACTGGGCGTTTCTGTTTGTGCCGGTGATGGGTTTTGCGCGCAACTATCTCATGGCGCACTACCCGTCCGACGTGCTCGGCGCGATGATCGTCGGTCTGGTCGCCGCTGCGATCGCCTACGCGATCACGCTGCTTATTTACCGCATCGTGTCCGCGCACCCGGACAACGGCTTTTGCCGCTTCGTCCTGCACGGCGGCATCGGCAGCAAAAAAGACCGGCAGGCCGCCTGAGTCTGCCGGAAGAAAGAGCCCGCCCCGCACGGCTGTGCGGGGCGGGCTTTGCTATGCTCTTATGCTTCGGCGGGCGGATTCTCCGCGGCCTTGGCGCGGATGTCATCGATGACCTTGCGGCAGCGCGCAGCGTTGTACACGACCGGCACAGGGTAGTTGGGGTTGGCCTCGGCCAGCGCCCAATCGATGATCTGCGGGATGTCGGCTTCCTGAATGAAGTCGAAGCCCTTCGGGATGCCCATGCGCTCGTTCATGGCATAGATCTCCGCGATAAAGGCCTGCGCCTTCTCGGCATCCGTGCCGTCGGTCTTGACGCCGGCGATCTCGCTCAGGCGCGCAAGTCTCGGATATACGGCCGCGCCGTAGTCCTCCAGAACGATCGGCAGGATGACCGCATTGGCAAGGCCGTGCGGGGTGTTATACAGGCCGCCGAGCGTGTGCGCGATGGCGTGCACATTGCCGACACCGGCGCGGGAGAACGCGAAGCCTGCCTTGAAGGCGGCGATCATCATGTTCTCACGGGCCTTGAGATCATCGCCGTGCGCGTAAGCGACCTCGAGGTTATCGAAGATAAGCTTGACGGCCTCTTCGGCGAGGCGCAGGCTCTCCTTGGTGTTGTACGTCCAGCTGATGTACGCCTCGATCGCGTGGGTGAGCGCGTCCATGCCGGTGGTCGCGGTCGTGCGCGGCGGCAGGCCGACGGTCAGCTCCGGATCGAGAATGGCATACAGCGGCATGAGCTTGAGATCCATGAGCGCGTACTTGTGGTGCGTCTCGCTGTCGGTGATGACGGCGGCGATCGTCGTCTCACTGCCGGTGCCGGACGTCGTCGGAATGGCGACGATCGGCGGCACGGTCTTGCCGACACGCATGACACCGGCCATGTCGTTGCAGCTCTTTTTCGGGCAGGCAACGCGGGCGGCCGCACCCTTGGTCGCATCCATCGGACTGCCGCCGCCGAGAGCGACGAAGCCGCTGCAGCAGGTCTCCACGTACTGTGCGCGGATCTTCTCGACCGTGGTCACGGAGGGGTTGGCCTCGACCTCGCTGAACACCTCGTAGGGCATACCAGCCTCCTCGAGCGCAGCAAACAGCTTCGGTCCGAGCGACTTGACCACGTGCGAACCGGTGACGACCATGACCTTTTCCACACCGCACTTGCCGAGCACGTCCGGTACCTGTTTAAGACAGCCGGCGCCGGAGAGCACGATCGGCTTGCGCCAATGCAGGCAGCGCATACCGATGTCAAACACCTGCTGGTAGGTGCGGTAATAAGCTTTTTTCAATCCATCCATAATGTGTTTCCTTCCCTCCGCCGCACCGGCGGATCTATCAATTTTCCATCCCTCTTATACTACTGATTTGCAGGAATTTGTCAAGCGTTTTGTGTAAAAGATGACAATCCTTCCGTTCACCCGCACATCAGAGCATATCCGCGAGCCTGCGCCCCATGAGCACGCCCATGGCCGAGGCCATCATCAGGCCGCGCGTCCAGCCGGAGGAGTCGCCCAGGCAGTGCAGACCGGGCACGTTCGTGTTGAGCGCGTCGTCCATGGCGATGCGGTTGCTGTAAAACTTCAGCTCCGGGGAATACAGCAGCGTCTCATACGCGGCGAAGCCGGGCACGACCTCATCCATGGCCTTGATGAAGTTGATGATGTTGAGCATGGCGCGGTACGGCATGGCGGACGTGATGTCGCCCGCAACGGCGTCCGGCAGTGTGGGGCGGACGTTCGACTGCGCGAGCTCCTTCTGCCACGTGCGCTTGCCGTCGAGGATATCGCCGAAGCGCTGCACCATGATGTGCCCCGCGCCGAGCATATTCGTCAGCTCGCCGACCTTCTGCGCATAGGCGATCGGCTGGTTGAACGGCACGGAGAAATTATGCGAGCAGAGGATCGCCACGTTCGTGTTGGGCGACTTGAGCTCCTTATACGCATGGCCGTTGACGACGGCGAGATCGTTGTCGTAGTTTTCCTGCGAGACGAAGCCGCCGGGGTTCTGGCAGAACGTGCGCACCTTGTTCTTGAACGGCGCGGGATAGCCGATGAGCTTCGACTCATAGAGCACGCGGTTGACAGACTCCATGACCTCATTGCGCACCTCGACGCGCACGCCGATATCGACCGTGCCGGGCTTGTGTTCCACACCGTGCTCGAGGCAGACCTTTTCCAGCCAGTCCGCGCCGCGGCGGCCGGTGGCAATGACAGTGTGCCTGGCCTCGATGGTATAGTCCTGATGCGCATCGTGCGCCACGACGCCGCAGCAGCGCCCGTCGCGCACGATGACATCCTCGCACGTGCAGCCGAAGAGCATCTCCACACCGTGCTCGCGCAGGTAGTTTTCAATACCGAGATACACCTCGTGTGCCTTTTCCGTGCCGAGGTGACGGATCGGGCAGTCGACCAGACGCAGGCCCGCGCGGATGGCACGTGTGCGGATCTGCTTGACCTCCTCCGTGTTCTCCAGTCCCTCGACGTGCTCGTCCGCGCCGAATTCAAGATAGATGCCGTCGGCATAATCAATGAGCTCCTGCGCCTTCTGCTCGCCGACAAGCGTGGGCAGGTCACCGCCGACATCGCTGCACAGCGAGAGCTTCCCGTCCGAAAACGCGCCCGCGCCGGAGAAGCCGGTCGTGATGTGGCAGTACGGCTTGCAGTTCATGCACCGGCCAGTCTTGGCCTTCGGGCAGCGGCGGTTTTCAATGGCCTGCCCCTGCTCGATCATGACGATCTTCTCCGGGGTGCCGCGGCGCAGCAGTTCCAGCGCCGTGCGCATGGCCGGCACGCTCACGCCCGGCGTGGTGAACACTCCGTGGTCGCCGCCGGGCAGATAGCCCAGGTTGAATACCGCCGCGTCCACACTGCCCGGAGCCGCATAGGCAGCCAGGTTCGCGTGGCTGTCCAGCACCGCGCGGCCTACCTGTCCGCAGCCGTTCTCCCGCAGGCGGGCGTTGGTGTTCTCCACTGCCTGCGGCTGGACGTCAAAGGCCAGCACACGTCCCGCAGCGCCCACCAGACGGCACAGGAACAGTGTGTCATGGCCGTTGCCCGCCGTCGCGTCCAGCGCGAAAGCGCCGGGCCGCACATGCGTCCGCAGAAAGGCGTGGGCCACGGCCAGCGCGTTTTCGCCGTCGCCGTCCGGCGCGCCCCGCACCCATTTTTGGGGGAGGCTCAAAGGGCCGGCAGCAGCGCCGGCTTCCCGCGCGCGGGCGGGCTCTTCCCCTGCGGCGGGCAATGCCTGCTCCTGTGGGCGAAACCCGCACCGGCGCAGCAGCGCCTCCATCGCGGCATTGCCCGGCGGCGTTTGAGTACAAACCGGCCCCGGCCCGGCGGCGCGCAGCGCCCGGCGCAGCAGGAAGGTTCCATAGCCCCGTCCGCGCCATTCCGGCGCGACCGCGCAGCCGAAAATTTCCCCTGCCCGAAGTGTCAGCGCACCGATGACGGCCCCATTCTTTTCCAATACAAAAACACCCGCCTCCGGCGCGGCGCCCAGCGCATCCAGCGCGGGAGCGTCCCCGTGGCGGGCAGCGCGCACCTCCAGCATTCGGCACGTCTCCTTTTCTTTCGGGCTTGATACACATTTCTGTGTTCGCAAAAAGCAGCGGCGCCTATCCCTGAAGCAGACGGGAAAAGGCGTGGCGTGTTTTTACAAAGCCCCGCTTTTCCAAAAATTCCTGGCTTTTCAGGTTGACGCGGGCGCAGGACGCCTGCACGGAAACACAGCCCGCTGCCTTGAACTGCGTGGTAAGCGAGACCAGCATGGCGCTGCCCACATTGCGGCCGCGCGCATCCTCCCGCACATAAAACTCATGGATGACGCCCACAGGCGCGCATTCCGAAAAAGGGAAACGCACTTCGGTGTCGGCAAAGCCCACCGCCTCCGGTCCCTCAAAGGCCAGCACGATGCGCCGCCCAGTCTGCTCCAGCGCTTGGGCCAGCGCCTGCGCGAACGCCTCTCTGGGCAGCTCGCGGCCCGCCGCCGTACACATCAGCGTATAAAATTTTTCCG
>ERZ773241.1519-NODE-1519-length-21721-cov-3.556032_pt1 | contig 21721 bp, 16 predicted proteins | sample MGYA00580989_ERZ773241 | MGnify/ENA primary metagenome ERZ773241 (study PRJEB29015, sample SAMEA2737804) | human gut metagenome | biome: human gut; feature: human-associated habitat; material: faeces | place: China | collected 2012 ... | reverse complement strand
GTGCTTTCCGTCCTTTTCAAACTCGCCGGCACAATACGGATGGAAAAACTGGTACTGCGGAGTCATAACACCGCCCACAAACGGAAGACGGATGGTTCCGCCGTGGAAATGTCCGCAAAGCGTCAGATCCGCGCCCCAGCCGGCATAGGCGTCAAAAAAAACCGGATTGTGGGCAAGCAACACCTGAAAATCATTTCGGTCAGCATGTCCGACCATCCGGGAAATTGTTTTCGATTCCAGTTTTGTGCGATCCAGCTTCTGATAATATTCTCGCGGCAAGTCAAGACCGGTAATGCGGATTCCATACTCCGGCAGCAAAACGCTGCCGTTTTCAAGAATCCGCACATGGTTTCCTTTTAAAAACGCACGATAGGATGCCCCCATTTTCCCATAGGTTTGCGGTTCCCGATAAATCCGGTATTCGTGATTGCCGTTTGCATAATAAAGCGGATACTCTGCAGAAATCGCCCTGACAAGCTCCTTTGCATGTTCCATTGACTTCCCTGACCGGGAGGTAATCAGATCTCCTGCGCACAGAATCAGATCCGGATTACTGGACTTTATCGCAGCGAGCAGCTTTTCATTGTGTTTGCCGTAGGATTTGTTGTGCAGATCTGCAAGCAGAACCACTCTGCAGTTTTTTTTCAGCCTTCGATAGGAAACTTTCACAAATCGATTGCTGTCACATATCATCACAACCAGCAGTATAAGTGCTGTCAGACATAACAAAATGACCAGAATCTTCCACATAGGCATCCTCTCTTTTTGAATCTGTAAAGCCATTTCCGGCTTTTATCCGCATCTGCTCCTGCAGCATCCTTTTACTGCCTCTTTCCACAAAACTCACAGCAAAAACGCTGTCACCGCTTTTTTCACATAATCTCTGTAAAACGCTTTTTCCACGTTGCTTGCATACAAAATGGGAACCGTACCGATCTGCTCTCCGTTCAGGCGATAAATCGCTTCGCCTGCCTTTGTGCCCGCAACGACCGGTGCCTCTGCCTCTTTTGGGACAGAAATCCTTTTCTGAACCATAGAAATATCGTTGCCATCGGTATCCAGCCAGACAAACTCCGACGCATAGACGACCGGAACCGTTTCTTCCTGTCCGCCTTTTACGGGAACTGGAAGAAGCTGGTCTTTATTATCGTCCCGGTACAGGGCGCTGACGCTGTAACCGTAAGAAAACAGCGTTGCCGCATCCAAAAAACGTGCCCTGGAATCCGGTGCAGTCATCACGACCGTAATCAGGTCTATCCCATCTTTTCTGGCAGTTGCAGACAGACAATATTTCGCCTTCGCCGTTGAACCGGTTTTCAGCCCCGTCGCCCACTGGTACTGCTTTAGCAGCTTGTTGGTGGACGAAAGTGTAAACGGCGTGCTGCCCCGCGCCGTCGTATGGGTAATATCCTCCATCCAGATTCCGGTATACTGATAGATATCTGGATATTTCTGTACCAGCTCGCGGCTCATAATCGCCACATCCCGTGCCGTTGTATGGTGGCTGTCGTCATCCGTCAGTCCGCAGCAGTCCGTAAAATGCGTATTTGTCATACCCAATGATTGTGCCTTTTCATTCATCTTTGTAACAAAGGCTTCTTCGCTTCCGCAGACGTATTCCGCCATCGCAACCGCTGCGTCATTGCCGCTTGCAACCGCAATACATTTGATCAGCGTTTCCACCGTCTGCACTTCTCCTGCTTCCAGAAACACCTGCGAACCGCCCATCGACTGTGCGTGTTCACTCGTCACCACTTCATCCGTCAGATGGATCTGTCCCTGTCCGAGCGCTTCAAAAATCAGCAGCAGCGTCATAATCTTGGTAATACTGGCAGGCGAGCAGATCCGGTCTGCATCCTTTTCAAAGATCACTGTCCCGGTCTGCGCTTCCAGTAAAATGGCAGAAGGGGCCGACACCGTTACCGCCCCCTCTGCTGCTGTTCCATCCAGTCCCGGAACCAGGGATGCCATAAAAATCAGCAGAAATGACAGCCATGCTGCCAAGACTTTTTTCCAGAAGGATTGTCTCATTTCATACACTCCGTCCATCCGTTTTACCACTATTTTTATGTCCCTGCTCCCGGATTATTCCTTTTTCGCTTATTTCTGCGCAATCGCTGCTGCAGCTGCCGCTGCAACGGTCTCTGCCGGAACGACTGCTCCGGTAGCTGTATCAATCGTCACACCTGTCGCAGGATCCGTTACCCATGTTGCAGGATTGATCACCGGCACTGCAGTTGCCAGACCGTTTGCATCAAACACATAGGTCACGCCGCCTACTGCCAGTGTCGTATTGACTGCCATCGCGCCGTTTGTCTGGAAGTAACGCATGCCGGAAGCATCCGTATACCAGCCGTACTGCATTGCGCCGTCTGCTCCGAACAGATAAGTCACGCCGCCGATATTGGTCAGCCCGGTCGCCATCACGCCATTTGTATTGAAATAATATTTGTTTGTGCCGACTGTCAGAAGTTCGTTGGCTGCCATAGAACCATCCGTCTTAAAGTATCTGGTTCCTGCGGTCTGGTCGCTGTAAAAGCCGTACTGCATTGCACCATCTGCTCCGAACAGATAAATCTTGCCATTTAACGGGATCATGCCTCTCTGCATCAGGCCATTGGAAGCAAAATAATATTTCTTTCCGCCGATTTCCACTAGATCAGTCAGCATATGGCCGTCCTTGGTATCCATGTACATCATGTTAAGGCTGTCACCAAGCCACCCCTTTTTGTACAGTGTACCGTCCGCATTCATGAAGTAGCGCTTACCTCCATCCTCTATGAAGCCGTACTGCATTCTGTAGTTCTTATAATAATATCTGCCGCCCGCACGGTCTACGAAGCCGTTTGCAACGATCAGGTTGGAGTAATCCTTGAACTGATAGTTTACATCCACACTGCCGTTTATGCCCGCAACGACACCGCTGCTGGAATACTGCCAGAACGCCGGATTGGGATATTCGCATACCGTGTTGTACTGTGCAATCCATTTGTCATAAGGGGTTGCCGCGATCTTGCCGACCATCCAGTTTTTGCTGGAATAAACCATCGGATAATAGCCTGCCTGCTGTACGGTGCTGCAAAATGCCACCGTTAGTGCTGCCAGTTGATCGGGGGACATATTTTTATGGATGGAATCCTCCAGGTCATATACGACCGGATAGCTGACCGAATAAGGCTCCATCGCCGCAATGGCAAACTGAGCCTCTGTCATCGCACCTTCTACGGTTGTGGCATACGAATAAACGTAGACGCCGACCTTCATGCCAGCTGCAGTCGCTCCCGCCATATTTACTGCATAATACGGGTCTAAACCGCTCTTTGCGCTTCCCGCCTTGATGAACGCAAAGCTGTAGCCTGCATTTTTGACTGCGGACCAGTTTACCGCGCCCTGATATTTGGATACATCAATTCCCTTTGCCAGCGGTGCCGCCGCCTTGGCAGTCACCGGTGTTGAAAGAAACGTTCCTGCCGCTACCGCAGCCGCCAGCACAAAACCGGCAATTCTCTTTCCGAATCCGAATTTCATTTGTCCTCCTATGTACTGTGAAAATTTGCGAAACGGAATCCTGCCTTGCAGGATTCCTCACCTGCGGCGGGTCGCATCCGCGGCATCTTTCCATTCCGCCGCAGTGTGATCCCATCCGATGGACTTTTTTTCACAATACGAATGTATTGTGAAAAAAAGTCCCTGGGGAAAACCCTCAGGGACTCATTCCTTTAGTTATATTTGCGTTTTCTTGCTGCTTCAGACTTTTTCTTACGCTTTACGCTGGGTTTCTCGTAGTGTTCTCTTTTGCGGATTTCCTGCTGGATACCTGCCTTTGCGCAACTTCTCTTGAAACGACGCAGAGCGCTATCTAAAGTCTCATTCTCTTTAACGATGATATTAGACATATACTCTCACCTGACCTCCCTTCAGTCCCTCTCGTATCCACGACTGACCGGGTTAATAATGTACAAAATTGATTAACTCACATGCACATGAACTATTATAACAAAAAATTCTGATTCGTCAACAGTTTTTTCAAAATATTTATTTGTCGATCTGTCCTGCCAGAACCTTCGCTGCTTCTGCTATTGCTGCATCGATTCCTGCCGGATTCTTACCGCCTGCCTGAGCCATGTTCGGACGTCCGCCGCCGCCACCGCCTACGATAGCTGCCACTGCTTTGATCAGGTTACCTGCGTGAGCGCCTGCTTTCTGTGCTGCATCAGTAGCCATTGCAAGAAGGTTTACTTTCTCACCGTTTACTGCTGCCAGAAGGACAACACCTTCACCAAGTTTACCTTTCAGCTGGTCGCCAAGGTCACGAAGTCCGTTCATATCCACTCCGTCTACTTTTGCAGCAAGAAGTTTCACACCTTTGACTTCTACTACTTTATCCATAACATCTCCCAGAGCTCCCTGAGCCAGTTTGCTCTTTAAGGATTCGTTCTCACTGGAGAGTGCCTTTACTTCTCCCTGAAGATGTCCGATCTTCTCTACGATCTCTGCAGGATTTGCTTTCAGGGCTTTTGCAGCTTCATGAAGCAGTTCTTCCTGTTTCTTATAGTATTCCAGAACTCCGTTGCCTGTCAGAGCTTCGATACGGCGAACACCTGCTGCGATACCGGATTCGGAAACGATCTTGAACAGCATGATGTTGCCTGTGTTTGCCACATGAGTACCACCGCAGAGTTCCTTGGAGAAGTCGCCCATGGATACCACACGTACCTTCTGGTCATATTTCTCTCCGAACAGAGCCATTGCCCCGGATTTCTTAGCCTCTTCCACATCCATAACATCTGTACGGACTTCAAGACCGGCCTGGATTTCTTTATTAACAAGCGCTTCTACCTGTGCGATCTCATCAGCTGTCATAGCCTGGAAATGAGCAAAGTCGAAACGAAGTCTGTCCGGTGTTACCAGAGATCCCTTCTGTTCTACATGACTTCCAAGAACTGTCTTTAATGCTTTCTGAAGAAGATGTGTTGCACTGTGGTTCTTCTCAGTGTCTCTTCTTGCAGCTTCATCCACTTTCAGGGAAACAGTTTCGCCTGTTGAGATCATACCGGATTCCATATGACCTACATGTCCGAATTTACCGCCGCGAAGCTTGATGGTGTCTTCTACTACGAACTTACCGTTTGCAGTTTCAATCACACCTGTATCTCCGACCTGTCCACCCATAGTTGCATAGAATGGAGTCTGCTCTGTAAAGACAGTTCCTTTCTGGCCTTCCATCAGGGAGTTTACGATCTCTGTCTCTGTTGTAAGGACTGTTACTTTGGAATCAAAGGTAAGATGATCGTATCCTACGAATTCTGTTGTAACATTTACATCAATATCATCATATACAGTTGCGTCAGCACCCATATAGTTTGTCACTTCACGTGCAGAACGGGCTTTGTTTCTCTGCTCTTCCATACATTTCTGGAAGCCAGCTTCATCGATATCATATCCTTTTTCCTCAAGGATCTCTTTTGTAAGATCCATCGGGAATCCGTAAGTATCATATAATTTGAATGCATTTTCGCCGGAAAGTGTTTTCTCTCCTGCTGCTTTCATCTCATCTTCCAGAATCAACATATCTTTTGTCTTAGCACCGACAATCACATCAGCTTCTATACCATGCTCTTTGAGCCATTTCACCTGCGGATACACCGGAGCCGCTCCGACACCGCCTGCTACAAACAGCATTTTTTTATTTTTTAAAGTTTCGAGATCTTCATGAACAAACTCAGAAGCGCACCCAAGCGGTCCTGTAAAATCACGGAAATAATCTCCCTCTTTCAAAGTTCCCATCTTTGTCGTAGAAGCGCCCACTTCCTGAACGACGATCGTGATAGTCCCCGCTTCTCTGTCGTAGTCACAGATAGTCAGAGGAATACGCTCGCCTTTCTCATCCATCTTTACAATCACAAACTGACCCGGCTCACAATGACTCGCAACACGCGGCGCGTGCACATCCATCAAAAAGATCTTGTCTGCCAGTTTTTCTGCTTTCATTATCTTATACATGGTCTTCCTCCTTGAAAATTTCACTCTTAACTATAATACGCCAAAATCCACTCTATGGCAAGTTCAAATCTCCGTAAGTGCCAAAAGACTCCATTACAAAAAGCCGCTGTCACGATACTTCTATCAAGACAGCGACTTTACAGTTCACACCTGCCAACCGTTTTTGTGTAAAATCACTATTTAAAAGGTTGATATCACTTTATTGTTTATCAATTACCAGTGTATTTTTGTGTTAAATTTTAGAAGTCAACTTCTGTTCCGTAATATGTACATGTGAACAGTTTCTCCATAGCTGCCGGGTCGATCGCTCTCGGGTTAGATCCTGTACATGCATCTCCTACCGCAAGCTCGGAAATCTTAGCAATCTTCTCTTTGAATTCTTCTTCATTGATACCGAAATCTTTCAATGTTTTCGGTATGTTCAGTTTTGCGTTGAATTCATCGATTTTAGCTACAAGGCTGTTAATAAGAGCCTTTTCGGAATTTCCTTCCAGTCCCATTCTACGCGCGATCTCTGCATAACGTTTTGCCGCTACAGAATCTTTTGCATTGTACTGGATAACATACGGAAGATAAATCGCATTTGCACATCCATGCGGAATATGACCTGTGGAGAAAGCTGCGCCTGTCTTATGCGCCATAGAATGTACGATTCCAAGAAGTGCGTTTGAAAATGCCATTCCTGCCAGACACTGTGCGTAATGCATCTGTTCTCTTGCATCCATATTGCAGTTATATGATGCCGGAAGATAATCCAATACCATCTCGATCGCCTGCAGCGCCAATGGATCTGTAAACGGTCCGTTTAATGTGGAAACATATGCTTCAATCGCATGTGTCAGCGCATCCATACCTGTATATGCAACCTGTTTTACCGGAAGACCTGCGACAAGATCCGGATCGACAATCGCAACATCCGGAGTGATATTAAAGTCAGCCAACGGATATTTTACGCCTGTCTGATAGTTTGTAATGACAGAAAACGCCGTAACTTCAGTCGCTGTTCCCGATGTAGACGGAATTGCACAGAATTTTGCTTTCTGTCTCAGCTCCGGAAAGTTAAACGGTGTACATAATTCTTCAAATGTTGTATCCGGGTACTCATAAAATGCCCACATTGCCTTTGCCGCATCAATCGGTGAGCCTCCACCCATAGATACAATCCAGTCCGGCTCAAATGCTCTCATGGCTTCTGCGCCTTTCATAACTGTCTCAACTGACGGATCCGGTTCTACGCCTTCAAACAACTGCACTTCCATTCCCGCTTCTTTTAAATATCCAACTGCTCTGTCAAGAAATCCCTGACGTTTCATAGATCCTCCGCCTACTACGAGGATTGCTTTTTTTCCTTTCAGGTTTTTCAACTCTTCAAGACATCCTTTTCCATGATAAATGTCTCTTGGTAAACAAAATCTGCTCATTTCCGACATCTCCTTTATTTGAATATTGTTATTTTCTTAACATAAATATTATAACTCTTTTAATTCAAAAAAACAACCCTGAATTTGTAAAAATTGCATAAAACATATGTAACTTTCACATAATATCACGGTTGTTTTTCACATACTCTATTCTGCTGTTGTAATGTAGCTTCGCGTTGTCACTTCCGTCGCTTTTCCATTTCGGTTATTGATGAGAACAGCGTTAAATGTAGTCGTTGTATTCGCCGGCATATCGATCGGTCCTGTATATTTTTCCGATGAAGCTGTCGGTTCAGATCCGTCTGTCGTATAATAAGCAGTATATCCGTCAGGTACTGTGATCGTAATCTTCTGAGGATCTGTATATCGGCCGGTAGACGGTGTCACCGCAGGGGCATCTGCAATGGGAAATTCAATCGTATATGTCTGAGATATCACTCCGCTCGGAATCCCTTTCATATTTACAACAATAGCGCGAATCTCCGTTGTTCCTTCTTTTTCCAGTAAGATAGGTTCTTTATATTTTTTCCCTGTCTTCGCAGTCGGATCTGTTCCGTCCGTCGTATAATAGATTTCACCTTCCGTATCCGAACTGATCGTAATCTCCTGAACCTCTTTGTATGTTCCCTCTTCGGGTTTAAATTCAGGAGCTTCACAAACATATTCGGACACCGAAGCCAATACGTTATCATCTTCACAGTCTTCAAGAAGAGATGCCACCTTTTCAGGCTGTTTTGTCTCCATATAAAAATCGATTGCTGCCTGATACAATTTTTCGTTTGTGGGCTGTGTTTCAATCGCGCTCAAATAAACATCTTCCGCACCGTCTGTATCATTTTGATCCAGATAAATTTCCGCAAGACCTACATATGCATCCGGTCTTGACTTATCTTTTATGATCGCACGATCGAAATATTTTTCTGCCGCCATATATTCTTTCTCATTAACTGCACGGTACCCTTTTTTCAGCATTCCTGTATAAGAATTCTGATATGCCACATAAATACCAAATCCGATCAATATAACAACTGCCGCCAGTGTAAGCAAAAGCCTTCTCCTCTTTCTTTTCGCCGCTTCCAGACGTTTTTGCTGCCGGGCTTGACGTTGTCGGCGCAGTTCTGCCGAATTTCTTTCAGTATTATTTGTACTTTTTCTCCGGTTTGAGCGAATACGCTCCATCTCGTCCTCGCTTAAAACACGGGTAGAATTAATATTTTTTGTCAGATCTTCTCTTCTGTATCTTCTGATATCATCTGTCCGTATCTGTCGTGTTGCTCCTTCAACCGACCCTCTTACTTCTCTTGCAAGTACATCATCCAGCGGGTTATAATCGGGAACAATCTGTACTTCGGCTCCACATACGGGGCAGATCATTTGATCATCAGGAATATTTGCTCCGCAATGCACGCATTTCATGCTCTTTCCTCCCGACCGCGTATTGTTTCCACACAATTATTCATCAACATGGCGATCGTCATCGGTCCGACGCCGCCCGGCACCGGAGTGATTGCCGAAACGACCGAAGATACATCTTCACAGTCCACATCTCCGCAGAGATGATTCTGTTCATCTCTATGCATTCCTACATCGATGACAACAGCTCCTTCTTTTATATAATCTTTTGTAATAAATTTTGCTTTACCGATCGCTACAATCAAGATATCCGCCCTTTTGGCAATACTCTTCAAATCTTTTGTTTTTGAATGGGCAACTGTTACAGTTGCATTTTCTCTGAGCAAAAGAGCCGCCATCGGCTTTCCTACAATATTGCTTCTGCCGATGATCACACATTCTTTTCCTTCAATCTCAATTCCCGATCGTTTCAAAAGTTGGATCACTCCTGCAGGAGTACATGACAAAAAACCTTTCTCTCCGATCCAGAGTCTTCCCACACTTACCGGATGAAAGCCATCCACATCTTTATCCGGAGAAATTGTACGGATAACCTTGTCCTCATCGATCTGTTTCGGCAGCGGAAGCTGCACAAGAATGCCGTTTACTTCCGGATCTTCATTCAATTTCTGTACAAGATCCAACAATGTTTGTTCCGATGTATCCTCCGGCAGTTCATATGACCGGGAATTGATCCCGACATACGCGCATGCTTTCTTTTTATTATTCACATATACAGTTGAAGCAGGGTCATTTCCCACCTGTATCACTGCAAGGCAGGCATTTATGCCTGCCTCTGTTAATTTTTCTACTTCGTCGCGCAACTCATCTTTAATCTGTTTTGAGATTGCTTTTCCATCAATAATGTATGGCATTTATTTCTCCTTTAAAACAAGCCTGTTATCGTTCCGTCTTCCGTAACATCGATTCCGTTTGCAGCCGGAACTTTCGGCAGTCCCGGCATCGTCATAACCGCACCTGTCAGCGCAACTACAAATCCTGCTCCGGCACTTACATATACTTCGCGGATGTGGATGTCAAAGCCGTGCGGTCTTCCGAGTTTTTTTGCATCATCAGACAAAGAGTACTGATTCTTTGCCATACATACCGGAAAACTTCCGAATCCCAATGATTCGATCTTTGCAATCTGTTTTTTTGCTGCCGGCTCATATACGACACCGTCTGCTCCGTAAATTTCTTTGGCGATTTTCTCGATCTTTTCTTCTAAAGAAAGGGAATCTTCGTAAAGAAGTTCAAAGTCTGATTTTTTGTTTTCCAATGTATCCAATACTTTTTCGGCAAGTGCAATACCGCCTTCTCCACCTTTTTCCCATACTTCGGACAAAGCAAATTCACAGCCTCTTTCTTCGCAGAACCTGCGGATAAATTCATTTTCCGCATCTGTATCTGTAACAAAAGAATTTAACGTTACAATAACAGGAACCTTATATTTTTGTATATTTTCGATATGTTTTTCAAGATTTACAATTCCTTTTGCGAGTGCATCCAGATTTTCTTCCGCTAAATCTGCTTTCGCAACCCCACCATTATACTTCAAAGCTCGTACAGTTGCAACCAAAACAACTGCATCCGGTTTGACATCTGCCATACGACATTTGATATCGAAGAATTTCTCTGCTCCGAGATCTGCTCCGAATCCCGCTTCTGTAATCGTAATATCACTTAATTTCAGCGCCATCTTTGTTGCGCGCACACTGTTGCATCCATGCGCGATATTTGCAAACGGTCCGCCATGTACAAGCGCAGGTGTATGTTCAAGTGTCTGAATAAGGTTTGGTTTCACCGCATCTTTCAACAAAGCGGTCATCGCCCCTGTTGCATGCAGGTCATCTGCTGTCACCGGCTCTCCCGCAAAATTATACGCTACAATGATTCTGCCCAGGCGAGCTCTTAAATCCGCAAGATCATCTGCAAGGCAAAGAATCGCCATAATTTCAGACGCAACTGTAATAACAAAATGATCTTCCCGCACCATTCCATCCATCTTATTTCCAAGTCCTACAACAATGTTTCTCAGCACACGATCATTCATATCCAGACAGCGTTTCCATACAACCTGTCTCGGGTCGATCTGAAGTTCATTTCCCTGCTGAATGTGATTGTCAAGCATCGCCGCAAGCAAGTTATTTGCCGACGTGATTGCATGAAAATCTCCCGTAAAATGAAGATTCAGATCTTCCATCGGCACAACCTGCGAATAGCCGCCGCCTGCCGCTCCGCCTTTGATTCCGAAACAAGGTCCTAAAGATGGTTCTCGAAGTGCAATAATCGCATTTTTATTCAATTTCGCCATTGCCTGACCTAAACCGACAGATGTTGTCGTCTTGCCTTCGCCTGCCGGAGTTGGATTAATGGCTGTCACAAGAACAAGCTTTCCGTCTTCACGATCTTTAATCTTCTCCCATAACTCATCTGAAAGTTTTGCTTTATACTTTCCGTAAAACTCCAGCTCGTTCTCCTCAATTCCTGCCCGTGCCGCCACATCCTTGATGTGTTCCATTTTTGCTTCCTGTGCGATCTGAATATCTGTCTTCATTTTCTACCTCCTAATTTCCCTTTTGTAAATAGTTTTCAAACTCTTCCTTTGTCATTAATACTTTTCTCGGTTTTGTTCCTTCTTCAGGACCTACAACTCCGGCTTGGGCAAGCTGATCCATAATCCTTGCCGCCCGGTTAAACCCGATTTTAAACATTCTCTGAAGCATTCCGATAGATGCTTTTTCTTTTTCTATAATAAGCTTTCCGGCCTCTATAAAATATGTATCACGGTCATCACCGTTTTCACCTGCCTGCATTCCATTTCCCGATGACACAATATTAGTGACCATATGCTCTTCCAGTTCATTATTATAAGAAACTCTTTCACTGTGATTGATCAGATAATCGACTACATTTTGAACTTCTTTATCTGATACGAATGAACCTTGCACACGAACGGGTTTCGGATATCCTGACGGATAAAAAAGCATATCCCCTTTACCGAGCAGTTTTTCCGCGCCATTCATATCTATAATTGTTCTTGAGTCAACACCTGACGAAACCGAAAATGCAATACGAGAGGGCATATTTGCTTTAATAAGACCGGTAATGACATTGACAGATGGTCTTTGTGTCGCAAGGATCAAATGCAGTCCTGCCGCCCGCGCAAGCTGTGCAAGACGACAAATAGCACCTTCTACCTCTCCCGGAGCAACCATCATAAGGTCTGCCAGCTCATCAATAATAATTACGATCTGAGGAAGCTTTTTCTGAATATCCTCTCCTGTCTGACCTTGTTCTATCTTTTCATTAAATCCCTTCAGATCACGCACGTTATAATCAGCAAACAGTTTATAACGCTTCTCCATCTCTGCTACAGCCCAGTTCAAAGCACCTGCCGCTTTTTTCGGATCTGTTACAACAGGGATCATCAGATGCGGAATCCCGTTATATACGCTCAACTCCACAACTTTCGGATCGACTAAGATCAGTTTGACTTCTTCCGGATCCGCTTTGTAGATAATACTCATGATCAACGTATTGATACAAACTGATTTTCCCGATCCGGTTGCTCCTGCCACAAGAAGGTGCGGCATCTTCGCAATATCCGAAACGACTACTTTTCCCGCAATATCTTTTCCGACCGCAAACGAAATGGGAGAAGCGCTTGCCTGAAATTCTTTTGATTCCAAAAGATCACGAAGCATAACCGCTGTATTCTCACTGTTCGGCACTTCAATTCCCACTGCCGCTTTTCCCGGAATCGGAGCTTCGATACGAAGATCCGCCACTGCAAGATTTAATTTAATGTCATCTGAAAGACCGACAATCTTACTTACTTTCACCCCTTGCTCCGGCTGCAGTTCATATCTTGTAACGGACGGTCCACAACTTGCATTCGTCACATGTACGCCAACTCCGAAATTGCGTAATGTCTGCTCTAACTTAAGCGCCGTAGCTCTAAGATGCGCATCTGAATCTCCACCGGCTTTCCTTCCTTTTTTCAGAAGACTGATCGGAGGTGTATGATAAACAGGATGTTCCTTCTGCTCTTCTATTCTCACCGCATCGGCCACGTTCTGAGTTTCCCTTGCCACTGCTTGGGAATCTTCTTTTTTGTTTTTTCTTCCTGACGTATTTTTCTGATTCTGAAGATCCTCTTCTGCCTTTTCTTCTAAAGGCGTGAATGTATCTGTCTGCTGCAAAGCCTCATACTGCTGTTCTTTCCCCTCTTGCCGAATAGGTTCTGCTTCCATAAAAGATTCTTCACGATTAATGACAAATGCTTCGTTATCAGGTATCAATTCGCACACATCCGGCGATTTATTCTTCCTTCTGCCTTTTTTCGGTATTTCTGCTTCAGACATAAGAGTCGTTGCAAATGAAACACCGGACACTTTATGATCGATCCTTTTCTCCGGCTCGTTTTCTTCTTTTTTCAAAGATTGTCCCGATTTCCGACTCTCAGACAGTGTTTTTGACTCTTCCTTTTGCTTTGCTCTTAAAACTGCCGTCTCCTGACGTTTCCTTCGCACATCCTCATATGCTCTTTTACTTTTTCGGCCGATCGGAGCTAACAATGATTTTTCTGTAATCAATATGATGCATATCACCGATAAAACAACTAAGACAACATATGTTCCTATCTTCCCGATCAAAGGGCAGAGCATACTAATCATACAGCCTCCGGTCAAACCTCCGGCATTATGATGCTCACTGGCAGCAGTATAGTATGAAATCAGTTTTGTTCCCGGCGTATAAGAATTAAATATCAATTCCAGTATTGCCGTCAAAAATAAGAACAAAAATACTCCTGCCGCGATTTTTATATAAGCATGTGTATTTCCTCTGTTTGAAATAAAAAAAGCGGCGGCCGCAAAAACAAGAAACGGCAATACATATGCCATATATCCAAACAAACCAAATAGTACAGAAGAAACTGCCTCCCCCGCAATTCCGCCAATACCAAAATTACTCAAAACAAGCAGAATGCACACTGTCAATATAACAAGTATCGTAATTTCCCCCGCAAGTTCTGTATTTTTTGCATTGCTGCTTTTCGCTTTCGTTCTCGTCTTTTTCTTTGATCTTGTATTTTTTCTTCCTTTTGTAGTCTTGGAAGCCATATAATTCCCCCTTGGTAATTAAACATACTATATTTAGTATATCATCATTTGAAAATCATGTCATCAAATTTTTCTCTTGTTTCTCTTTCTCTTTGTCGATCAATGAGTGAAGCTTTGCAAAAGCCTCTTTGATTCCTCCGACCTCATCTATCATCCCTTCCTTTACTGCCTGCTCTCCTTCAAGCATTGTTCCTACATCTTTTACAAGCTGCGAAGAATCAAGCATTAATTCTAAAAGCCGATCCTGAGTGATGTTAGAATGAGACGCAATGAATTTTGTAATACGATCCTGCGTTTTTTCCATATTTCGATAACTTTGCATCACTCCGATAAACATTCCGGTAGAACGCACAGGATGAACGATCATCGTACCCGTCGGCACAATAAAGGAATAATCTGCCGACACAGCCAGCGGGCCTCCGATTGAATGACTTCCCCCAAGTACGAGCGACACCGTAGGCTTGCTTAAAGATGCGATCATTTCAGCTATTGCCAGTCCGGCTTCCACATCGCCTCCAAGCGTATTTAATAAAATTAAAACTCCGTCTGTTTCATCATCTTCTTCTATCTGTGCAAGTCTCGGAAGAAGATGTTCGTATTTCGTTGCTTTCGTGTTTCCTGAAACACTGTCATGACCTTCGATTTCCCCTATGATCGTCAGTAATTGAATTCCGTATTTCGAACCGCTCTCTTTCATATTAAGAGTTCCCATTTCTTTGATCTCGTTATTTTCGTCTTCTCTTTTTTGCTGCTCTTCAGCCATTTTGCCTCCTCCTTCATACCGCAAAAAATATTCGTATCAAAAGATATCCGATATCTTTAAAATCAGTATGAAAAAAATCGAGATATTTTATGCAGTTTTGGAGGAAACAATTTTCCAAAAAACACATTTCAGAATTGTAGGCAGTCACCAAAGTATAGGTGGGGAACAAACTTTCACTCGTCGTCTATACAAAAAATGGCACAGATGTAAATTGTATACATCCATACCATTTTTTAAGAATTATTTTAATGCCTGCTCTACATCGGCAATAATATCTTCGGCGTTCTCGATTCCTACACTGAAACGGATCAAATCCGGCTGAACTCCCGCCTCTTTCAACTCCTGCTCGTTCATCTGACGATGAGTATGGCTTGCCGGGTGAAGCACACAGCTTCTTGCGTCCGCCACATGGGTTACGATTGCTACCATTTTCAATTTATCCATCATTTCCACAGCTGCTTCTCTTCCGCCTTTCAGACCGAATGTCAGCACTCCGCACGTACCGTTTGGCATATATTTCTGTGCCAGATCATAATACTTATCTCCTTCCAACGACGGATAACTTACCCAAGCTACTTTATCATGTCCTTTCAAATACTTTGCAACTTTCAACGCATTCTCACAATGTCTTGGCACTCTTAAGTGAAGCGTTTCAAGTCCGATATTCAGCAAAAATGCATTTTGCGGCGCCTGAATGGAACCAAGGTCTCTCATAAGCTGAGCTGTTGCCTTTGTAATATAAGCGCCTTTTCCGAATTTTTCTGTATATACAATTCCGTGATATGTCTTATCCGGTGTCGTAAGTCCCGGAAATTTATCTGCATGGGCATTCCAGTCAAAATTGCCACTGTCAATGATCGCACCTCCGACACACGCCGCATGGCCATCCATATATTTTGTTGTAGAGTGGGTAACAATATCTGCTCCCCACTCAAACGGACGGCAGTTAATCGGTGTTGCAAACGTATTATCCACAATAAACGGAACTCCGTGTCTGTGCGCCGCACTTGCAAATTTTTGAAAATCAAGAACAACAAGAGCCGGATTGGCAATCGACTCTCCAAACACCGCTTTTGTGTTTTCTCTAAATGCAGCCTCCAGTTCTTCCTCAGAACAATCCGGATCTACAAATGTAGCATCTACGCCCATTTTTTTAATTGTATGAGCATAAAGATTATATGTACCGCCATACAAAGCCGACGCGCATACGATATGGTCTCCCTGTTCCGCAATGTTCATAATTGCATAGAAATTCGCCGCTTGTCCGGAAGATGTCAGCATCCCCGCATATCCGCCTTCAAGATCGCATATTTTGGCAGCAACCGCATCGTTCGTCGGATTTTGAAGACGCGTATAAAAATATCCCGACTCTTCAAGATCAAACAGTCTTCCCATCTGCTCGCTGCTCGTATAACGAAATGTAGTGCTCTGATAAATCGGAAGTACTCTTGCTTCTCCGTTTCCGGGTTCATATCCCGACTGTATACATTTTGTTTCGATTCTGTAATCGCTCATCTTCTTTGTCCTCCTGCGTTTTTCCTGTTTGTATGCCTGCATTCCCTGAATCGCCTATTCATTCCAGTTATGATATACGTCCTGGACATCATCGTCTTCTTCGAGAAGATCTAATGTTTTCTGGATATTTTTAATATCCTCTTCACTTGTCAAATCGACATAAGTCTGAGGGATCATCGTAACTTCCGCTCCTGCCATTACAATTCCCGACTCTTCTAATTTCAGACGCACTTCACTAAATGCAGCCGGATCTGTCAAAATTTCAAAACTTTCCTCTTCTTCCGCGAAATCTTCCGCTCCCGCATCCAGTGCAAGCATCATCAGTTCATCCGCATCCATGCTGCAGTCTTCTTTTGCCACAAAAATCTGGCCTTTCTCATCAAACATAAATGATACACAACCTGGCGTGCCTACGTTTCCACTTCCTTTTGTAAACGCGTTGCGTACATTTGAAGCTGTCCGGTTTTTATTATCTGTCAATGTTTTTACGATGATTGCCGTTCCGTTCGGACCATATCCTTCATATGTAATATGCTCGTAATTATCGCCCGCTCCTTCGCCTGCTGCTTTTTTAATATTTCTCTCGATCGTATCATTCGGCATATTATTCGACTTTGCCTTTGCAATAACATCGCGCAAACGACTGTTATTTGCCGGATCCGGTCCGCCGCCTTCTTTTACCGCCACAGCAAGTTCTCTTCCGATCTTTGTAAAAATCTTTCCCTTAGCCGCATCGTTTTTTTCTTTCTTATGTTTAATATTTGCAAACTTTGAATGTCCAGACATATAAATTTTCTCCTCTTCTTTTTCTCTTGTACAGTCCGTTTCGCTCAACCGCACATTTTGCTTTACAATTTTATCACTCTTTTGATCTTCTGTAAAGAAGTCAGAACAGTCTATGTAGCAATTTCAAGACTGATCCTTATTGCTTTATCTACTTTCTGCATCATTGCACTGTCTATATGACAGACATATTCTTTCAGCCGCTGCTTATCGATCGTACGAATCTGTTCTAGCAATATAACAGAATTTTTTACGATTTTATAATCTCTTGTACTGATCTCTATATGAGTCGGCAGCTTCGCCTTATTCATCTTTGATGTAATCGCCGCACAGATCACAGTCGGACTATGTCTGTTTCCGACATTATTCTGTATGACAAGAACAGGTCTTACCCCTCCCTGTTCCGAACCGACAACAGGACTTAAGTCGGCATAAAAAATGTCTCCGCGTCTGATCATCAAATTTTTCACTCTCCGATTTCATACTAATATTCTCCTCATAACCTCCCGGTCATGTTCATTTATCAGTATTCCCTTTGTCATCGGATGTATTCACCAAACAATTACTTCATCAGATCAAAATCACCGCCTGTGTAAACCCTCGGAATCCGTTTTCCGAGACAACAGACAAATTCATAGTTAAATCTTCCGCTTAATTTTGACAATTCCTCTACTGTTATTTCATCTTTTCCGTCTTTTCCGATCAAAACAACCCGATCCATAAATGCCGCCCCCGGTATATCGGTCACATCTACCATGAACTGGTCCATACATACTCTTCCTACGATTTTTGCCCGCTTTCCTCTGATAAGCACACTGCCTTTATTAGAAAGAGAACGTGGATATCCGTCTCCGTATCCGACCGGGATCGTGGCAATTTTCATCTTTTCCGGAGCAACAAATGTTCCCCCGTAGCTAATCGGTGTTCCTGCCTCTACTTCTTTCACAAATGTAATATGACTGATCAATGAAAGAGCCGGTTTCAGATGAACATTGCTCTTTTGCACTTCGTCTGACGGATACATTCCATATGTAGAAATGCCTGCTCTTGCAAGATCATGCTTCAAATTAGGAAAATCAATGATTCCGGCGCTGTTATCACAGTCATAATACGTAATATCTACATTCCGTTTTTCCAACTGTTCCTTCATCCACAAAAAACGTTCATGCTGCTTTAACGTATATGATTTTTCTTTTTCATCTGCTTTGGCAAAATGAGTAAATAACCCTTCCATATGTATATTCGGAAGTTTACTGATCTCCTCGATCAAATTTACACTTTCGCTATTTACAGGAAATCCTATCCGTCCCATTCCGGTATCGATCTTAATGTGGAAATAAGCATTTTTCCCCTGGCGAACCGCTTCGTCTGACATCCCTTCCGCCATCTCTTTTGTGTAGACAGCCGCACGGATCTCGTTTTTTATCATCGTTTCATATTGATCCGGAAAAACACAGCCAAGTACAAGGATCGGTTTTTTAATTCCTTCTTTCCGAAGAGACACCGCTTCTTCAATACAGGCGACGGCATACCCCCATACATATGAAAATGTTTCAAACATCCGCGCAATCGGAACAGCGCCATGCCCATATCCGTCCGTCTTGATTACAGCGATCAGACGCGCCTCTTTTCCGATTTGATCTTTCATCTGTTCCATATTATAAGCGATTGCGTCCAGATCAATCTGCGCGCATACCCGATTATGTTGATCCATGTCCTTACTCCTTATATCACTCATCTGTTTCTCTTTTTGATCTGTCAAAGCCTTTCTTCCGCATTCTTCAAACATTGCCCTATCCCATCGATCAGATCTCTTGCTAAAACACTGTAACTCCCTTTCTTTTTTCTTGCTTCATCTCCGCCGCATGCATGAAAATATCCCCCTGCCGATACAGCGTCGAAAATATCTGTTTTCTGAGCAGCAAGCCCTGAGATCATTCCGGCAAGAACATCCCCCGATCCTGCTTTTGCCATGGCGCTGTTTCCCGCGAGATTCAAAAAAGGATGATGTCCTTCCTTCATAACGACAGTTCTGCTGTCTTTTAACGCACATACAACCTGATATTGTTCCGTAAATTCTTTCACGACAGAAAAACGACGTTCTGCAATCTGAGGGATCTCTTTATTGATCAATCTTGACATTTCTTTCATATGCGGAGTCAAAATCACATTGGGAACTCCCTGCAACTGTTCCATATCCATACTGAGAAGATTTAGTCCGTCTGCATCGATAATACACGGACAAGATCGGAGTTTTTCTTCTTCACTGCCATTTTCTCTTAATATTTCCATCGTCTTTTTCAAAAGCCGGCTCGCAAACACACTTGTTCCAAGTCCGCATCCGATGCATATAACATCTGCCCATTGAATCAATTTTTCCAGTTCTTTATCATCAGGCTTTCCGGCCGTTTCGTTATAGCACGATATAATTGCTTCAGGGAGCAATTCCTGTAAAACAGTCCTGTTTTCTTCCGCCGTATAAATCTGAACAAGTCCGGCGCCGACCGCATATGCGGCCTTTGCCGACAAATACGCGGCGCCCGCCATTCCTTTACTCCCGGTAATCATTAAAATTTTTCCATAATCTCCTTTGTGAGAATCCGCTGCTCGTTTTGGCAAAAGCAAAGGAATATCTTCCGGATCATATGTAATACATACATCTTTGTTTTTTTCAAAAAAAGAAAGATCGATTCCGATCGGAACTGATACTGTTTCCCCGGCATACAGTTTCCCCGGAAATAATTCGCATCCCAACTTCACACACTCCATAGAAACTGTAATATCTGCACGAAATGCAATTCCCAAAACTCTGCCGCTCTCCGCACATATGCCGGATGGAATGTCGATCGCTGCTTTTTCACACTTCTTATCATTCATCCATTCAATTACAGTATGGTACCTGCCCTCAATAGCCCTGCTCAATCCTACGCCAAACACAGCGTCAATTATAACAGTATATTCCTTTTTAGGAAAATCTGTGAACACAGAAATGCCCAGCCGTTCTGCAATTTGCTTCTGCGTCCGGCATTCCTCGCTCATAGACGCATCTTGCCCTACAAATAATACTTCTGCACAAAAACCATATTCCTTCAATATACGTGCAGCCGCAAATCCGTCTCCGCCGTTATTTCCGCTTCCACATACAACAAGTGTATCTGAAAAATCTACTCCTCTGTCTTTCAAAACTCTAACTGTTTCAAGCGCAGCCCTTTCCATCAATACGAGTGACGGAATCCCTACTTTTTCAATCGTATATGTATCTGCCGCTTTCATCTGCGCTCCATTGGGAAGATATCTCATTGATCTCACCGCCTTTATTATGCTGTTTAAATGGGAACGCCCGCAGTTTCCTGCGGGGTTCTGTCTTCAAGTATCTATTTTTTCTGTCCGCCTTCTCGCTGACTGATATTATAAGACAATTTCATAAGACTGTCTGAAAGATGTACACTTTCCACAATCACATCTTTCGGAAGGTTTAAATCTGTATGTGCAAAATTCCATATAGCCTTGATTCCATTCGCAACGAGAAGATCCGCAACTTCAATCGCTTTTGACTTCGGAATCGTCAGTGCGGCGATCTCTATGTCATTATTTTTCAAAAAATCTACCAGTTCATCCATCATGCGCACTTCGATTCCCCGAATTGCCATTCCCTCAAAACGTGGATTTACATCGAACAGACTTTTCAAAACAAAGCCGCTCCTCTCAAAAGAAGCATAATTTGCGAGCGCCTGTCCCAAATTTCCCGCTCCGATAATAATAAAATTATGCGTTTTATCAAGTCCCAATATCTTGCCGATCTCTGTATAAAGATACTTCACATTATATCCATACCCCTGCTGTCCGAATCCGCCGAAATTGTTTAAATCTTGACGAATCTGAGACGCCGTTACATTCATCTTCTTACTCAGATCATTGGAAGAGATCCTCTCGACCCCGATTTCAAGCAGATCTCCCAAATACCGATAATATCTCGGCAGTCTTGAAATTACCGCTCTGGATATTTTTCTACGCTCCACGTTTATCACCTTTCCACCGCGCCGTCTATACTCGCGCTTGTATCTATATTGTTTCACACGTCGGACGTGCCGACACTTCCGTTCCATTATATAAAATAGTTAATATTATGTCAATTTTTACTTTTTATTTACAGGACATTCAGCTATAATAGATTGGAAAACAGACCATTACTATAATCGTTATTATGAAAGAGGAATTATATCATGATACTTGCATGTCATAATCTTAAAAAATCATTCGGAGACCGAATCATTGTCGATACCGGATCTTTTCATATAGAGGAACGTGAAAAAGCAGCTCTTGTCGGGGTAAACGGCGCCGGAAAATCAACAATCTTCAAAATGATCATCGGAGAAGAACCTTCTGACGGAGGAGAAATAATCCTTGCAAAAGGCCGCTCAATCGGTTATCTTGCCCAACATCAAAACCTGATTCCAAACGGTACCATTTACGAAGAACTTCGATCTGCCAAAGCAGACATCATCGAAATGGAACAACAGCTTCGCTCAATCGAACACGAACTACAATCATTATCCGGAGAGGAATTAAATGCCCGTCTCGAAACATACAACCGCCTTCAGTCGCAATTTGAATCTCAAAACGGATATGCGTGTGAAAGTGAGATTATCGGTGTGTTAAAAGGACTTGGATTTACCGAAGAAGAATTTGTCTACTTCGTGCATAGCTTTTATGTGCCG
>ERZ773241.1495-NODE-1495-length-21942-cov-4.411020_pt1 | contig 21942 bp, 11 predicted proteins | sample MGYA00580989_ERZ773241 | MGnify/ENA primary metagenome ERZ773241 (study PRJEB29015, sample SAMEA2737804) | human gut metagenome | biome: human gut; feature: human-associated habitat; material: faeces | place: China | collected 2012 ... | reverse complement strand
GTCTGAACCGTTATGACGGTGCTAAATTTACCATATACAAACATGAGCCCAATAACGAACATTCGTTAGCCCACAATTTTGTTCGTACTGTTTTTGAAGACAGCAAAGGTCATTTGCTTATCGGCACATATATAGGAATTCAAATGTATGATCCGGCCACGGACAATTTTACTCCACTTGCCAAATTGGAAGATACCGGAGAAACGCTTGAAAGCAACATTAATTCTTTCATCGAGCGAAAAAACGGAGAGATATGGGTATCCGGAAATGTGTTGTGCAAGCTGGACATCAAAGACCATCTGTTGACTGTCCGGAAAGTCGATATTGCAGTCACTTCACCCGGAAGCCTGTTTGAAGATAAAAAACAAAATGTATGGATGGCAAAAGGGGAAGAAGGAGTATATCAACTCACTCCCGACAATCAGCTTACGTTACACTTGTCTAAAGACAACGGATACGTCAAAAGTATATGTGAGGATCAACGAGGCAACATTTATGTAGGAAGTATACGAAAAGGACTATTCATTTACGATAAAGAACGCAAAACCTTTGTTCCGGTCGATTTGAAAGAGAAAGGAGAACTTCCTGTTTGCTTCCTTTATTCCGGTATACCCAATGAATTGTATATCGGCACTGACGGAAAAGGAGTAGCCATTTATAATATCCGAACACACGAAATCTCCGAATACAAGTTTGACAATAATTATTTCGATTCGGGGAACTCGAAAATACACTCCATCCTAAAGGACAATTCGGGTAACTTATGGTTAGCTGTTTATCAGAAAGGAGTTATATTAATCCCAGCCCGCACCAACAGCTTTAAATATATCGGACATAAATCAACAGATAAAAATTGCATAGGCTCCTGTTGCATTACTTCGTTCTGCAAAGATAATAACGGGACTCTATGGGTAGGAACGGATAACGACGGTATTTATGCCCTTACAGAAAAATTGGAGCCGGCAAAACATTTCTCACACACCACCCATCCTCATTCAGTTCCCTCAACTGTTATTAAATTGTATGAAGACTCCGAACACAATATGTGGATTGGCTCCTTTATCAACGGTATGGGAAAGCTGAACAAACAGACAGGATTATGTGATTACCAGTACAAACTGGTAGATAAGAACAACAACTATATACAACGTGTATATGATTTCGCAGAAGATAAAAACAAGCGTCTTTGGATTGCGACAATGGGATTCGGTTTGTTCTACTATGACCTGAAAACGAAAGAATTTACATCCGTACAATCTCAGACATCTCTAATCAACGAATGGATAGGTTGCCTGCACTATTCCGATGATAATAAACTGTATGTCGGAACTTATGACGGCGTCAACTGTATAGACCTTGACAGTCCTGATTTTCAAAGTCATAAGATACTCTCACAAAATGTTATTTATTCAATCTTTGAAGATGCCGACGGAGTTGTCTGGTTGGGCAGTTCCGAAGGATTATCCGGTTGGAATAAAAAAACGAAAGAACTAACCACTTATACGACTGCAGACGGATTGCCCAGTAATACAATATATGCCATACAAGGAGATGGAAAAGATTTTCTTTGGATAAGCACCAATGCCGGAATTTCCCAATTCCAAAAGAAAAACAACAAATTTATCAATTATTATGTCAGCGACGGATTACAGGGAAATGAGTTCTACAAGAATGCCTCCTTCAAAGATAAACAAGGTATTATCTGGTTTGGCGGAATGAATGGTATCACCTATTTCAATCCGCAAGACATTATCAATCCGGCAAAAACATGGAATATCCGGATTACCGACTTTTTCCTGCATAACAATCCGGTTAGAAAAGGAATGAAATCCGGTATTCACAATATTATCAACTGCCCTGTATTCAACGCAAAAGAGTTTTATCTATCCCATAAAGACAATGTGTTCAGTATCGAGTTTGCCACTCTGGAATTAAATGCCCCCGAACACATCAACTACCTTTATTCTATCAACGATGAAAAATGGATTAGTTTGCCCAAAGGTGTAAACCGTATCTCATTCAGCAATCTGAAACCCGGTACCTATAACTTTAAAATCAGAGCAAAAGACAACACTGTGTATTCAAATATAAAAGAAATTACCATCTTTATATCTCCTGCATGGTATGCTTCATGGTGGGCCAAAGTTATCTACTCCTTATTATTACTGACCATTATATTTATCATTATTCTTCAGATCAGACATCGGTACAGAATGCATCAGGAAATGCTGCAACATATCCATGCCGAACAAATCAATGAAGCAAAATTGCAGTTCTTTATCAACATCTCTCATGAGATACGCACTCCGATGTCTCTAATCATCAGCCCTCTACAGAAACTGATTAAGAATGAGGAGAACAATGAACGCCTGAAAATATATCATATTATCTACAGAAATGCGGAACGTATTCTGAATCTTGTTAATCAACTAATGGATATTCGGAAAATTGATAAAGGACAAATGTTCCTGATGTTCCGGGAGACCAATATTATTCCTTTTATAGAAGATTTATGTACAACTTTCGGTCAACAGGCAAATACAAAGAATATCCGGCTACAACTTCACAGTACGCTCCGGGAACTGAATGTATGGGTAGACACAGGTAATTTTGATAAGATTATCCTGAATATTCTGTCTAATGCCTTCAAGTTTACTCCTGAAAAAGGAAACATAGATATTACCATCCGTACGGGAGAAGATAATACACTACCCGATCCCTTGAAACAATATGCCGAAATAATTATCGCAGATACCGGAACAGGTATCGATGAACAGGAAAAAGAACATATCTTCGAACGTTTCTATCAGATCCGTAACAGCCAACAGAATCCGAAAGGCGGAACAGGAATAGGATTACATCTGACTCGTTCATTAGTGGAATTACATCATGGAATTATCTATGTAGAAAATAATAAAGAACAACCGGGTTGCCGTTTTATTATCCGATTACCGTTGGGTAACAAGCATCTACGACCTGAAGAAGTTGACAACAATGAGCAAAAGGTAACAGTAACCGTACCAACTGTTCCTGTCATCTCTCCCATTATAGAAAATGAGGAAGAAAAGAAAGTCAGGGTAAAAACTAAATATCGCGTATTAGTTGTAGAAGACGACGAAGAAATCCGAAATTATATAGCGAAGGAATTCGGGGACAAATTTCATATCATGGAAAGCCGTAATGGTAAAGAAGCATTAGAGCAAATATTTAAAAAGGCTCCGGATTTAGTCATTAGTGACATCATGATGCCCGAAATGGACGGACTTACCTTATGCCGGAAGATCAAGCAGAATGTAAATCTCAACCACATCCCAGTCATTTTGCTTACTGCGAAAACGAGGGAAGAAGACAACCTTGAAGGTCTGAATACAGGAGCCGACGCCTATATCATGAAGCCATTCAATATCGAAATTCTGCAAAAGACGGTAGAAAATCTGATTAATACACGGCAGCAGTTACGCAAAGTATTTACAGGCCAGCAAAATCTGGAGAACAAGGTTCAGAAACTGGAAGTGAAATCACCCGATGAGAAATTGATGGAACGTATTATGAAAGTGATCAATGAAAACATCAGTAACCCTAACTTGACAATAGAGACAATCACCACCGAGGTAGGTATTAGCCGCGTACATCTTCACAGGAAACTCAAAGAGCTCACCAACCAGACAACCCGTGACTTTATACGTAATATACGTTTAAAAGAAGCCGCTCGTTTATTGTCCGAAAAACAGCATACCATATCCGAGATAGCCATGTTAACAGGATTCACTGATCCTAATAATTTCTCGACAACATTCAAAGAATTGTATGGAATGCCGCCTTCAATGTATATGAAAGAGCAGTTGAGTAAAAAGGAAGAGTAACCCAACTGCTCTCTAGCATGTTTATCTGTTAAACTTGTACCAATCAAAGTTAAACAGTTTGCAGCCTTTACGTCCTTTGAATACAAAATAAATATCTTGTATTCCTGTGACCGGTTTTACAATATCAGTCTGCAATGTTTTCCAGCATTCCCAACCTCCCGTTGAAGGAATAGTCAGTTCCGCAATTAATGGTCCGCTTATACTGTCTGTACGTACTTCAAGTGTTCCGCCACGAAGGGCACTGGCAACGGTAGCAGTGAACCGTTTGGGGGATTTATTGCCGAAATCCACTTCACGTACCTTTATATAATCTCCATTATGAATTTCAGATATATATATACCGGTTTTCACATTTGGTTCGGACTTCACACCTTCAGAAAAAGCGATTGTTTCAGCTTCCACCCTTTCGTAAGGATTGAGCGTACCTACCGGTGACACCCCTTCCCGGGTAGCATTAATAATCGGGAAAGTGCCGTCAGCGTTATACTTAAATTGCTCCACCGCCGTACTTCGCCCGAAGCCTCCACCACCCGGCAACTTACCCGTATGATAGAAGAAATAAGAATTGCCTTTATAGTCTATCACTCCACAATGGTTAGTAAACGAACCCGTATCTTGTAAAGGCATGATTTCTCCCATATACTTCCACGGACCAAGAGGTCCGTCACTCATGGAATAGGCAATATGTTCGGGTACACCTCCGGCAGCATAAAGAAGATAATATTTTCCTTCCCGTTTATGAAGCCATGGACCTTCTGTATAAGTATCTTTATACTTAACATCTTTGACACGTTTTTCCGGATTGGGTGCACCAAAGCTCTCAACAGTCTGTTCCAGTTTGCCCACTCCACCTTTCAAAGAAATCATATCTTCATTCAATTCTGCATAATAGATATTCGGATTTCCCCAATACAGATAAGCACGACCGTCATCATCTATATATACGGTAGGATCTATATAATCCCAGCTCCCGTCATGAAGCGGTTTGCCGATGGCATCTTTAAAAGGACCGACAGGCGAATCGCCTACCGCCACACCGATTGCCATCGTATTGGAAAGTTTGGAATGCAGGCAGACATACCAATAAAACTTACCATTACGCTCTACACATTGTGCTGCCCAGGCACGGTCGTCCGCCCAGTCGAATGATTCGATGGCAAGAGGAGAGCCGTGATCGGTCCAGTTCACCATATCTTTGGTAGAATATACACGCCATTCCTGCATCCAGAAAAAATCCGCTTTGTCTTCATCGTGTCCCGTATACACATACAAGGTGCCGTCGTGCACCATAGGAGCAGGGTCTGTAGTAAAGCAAGTTTGCACAATCGGGTTCTGTGCCGACAGTCCTCCTTCGGTCATAACCGAAACGAGCAACAATGTAGCTGCGATAAATGTAGATTTCATTTTCATGCTATTTTCAGTGTTTAAATAAATGTGGTACAAATTCTTTCAGGCAACGTCTCCACGTGAGCCATTCATGCGCTGTGCCTTGCGATTCGTAATAATCAACCTCGATACCCAGTTTCCGGAGTGAATCCACCATCTTCTTTGTTCCCATTTGTTCCTCCGTGCCACAGCCGAGAAAGAAATAATTCACTTTCTTATTGAACTTGTCCGCATCCGCAAACACTCCGTTAAAACAAGTCTTCATATCCAGACCAAAAATCGCCCCGCTGAAACTTCCGATATAAGAAAACTTATCGAGATGAGGCAGAACCGTATTGAAAGTCTGATGTCCTCCCCACGAGAGTCCTGCCATAGCACGGTGTTCGCGGTCGGTTTTCGTACGGAATGTCCGGTCTATCATAGGAATCAGGTCTTTCAGAATAACGTCATAAAAGGTGGCGCCATACAAAGCCCGCTCCTCGTTCACATCTTTTCCCGGACGCGGCCGGAACGGAGCTTCCACATCACCGCTATCCATCACCACGAGCATCGGCACACACTGACCGGATGCAATCAGGTTGTCCATAATATGATTCATCTTTCCCTGCGTGCTCCAGCCGGTTTCATCTTCACCCATGCCATGTTGCAGATACAATACCGGATAGCGCTTCTTCGGATGAGTTTCATACTCTGCCGGCGTATATACCATACACCGACGGAACTCTTTCTGCGTTTCGGAGTAATACGTACAGGAACGAACCTGCCCGTGAGGTACCTGTTGAGGACGATAATAATCCCCCTCCTCACCTTCAGGGATTTCGATGCCACTTGCCATACGGCAACAACCGAAGAACGTATAACTGGAAGGATCTGTTACCGACACCCCGTCTGCAATCAGGAAATAATAATGGAATCCTACAGGCAGAGGGTTGGTCGTTGCCGTCCAGAGTCCTCCGGCATCTTTCCACATATCATACTTCTTTCCGCAACAATCCACTTGTAGCCTGTTAGCCTGCGGAGCATAGAAACGAAAATGAGCACGCCCCTCTTTATCCACCCGGGGATAGTCATATCCCGGAATATTAGTGGATGCCGGTTCGGTAGTAATCCCGGAGTTTGGTTCCTTCTCCAACAAAAGGAGTCGTTTCTCGGCATACCGCACTCCCAATTTCCTGTATCCTTCTGCCGTGAAATGCAAATTATCTTCTGCGGCAGGACAGCCCGAAGAAGGAATCACGTATGCGGTCGGAATCACTTGCGGCAGCGTATTGATTATCTCATTCATGCTTGCACATCTGCCATTCTGGTCGGCATGCACCACTTCTCCCGCCAACAAAGGAACATCTTTTGCCTGAAGATTCAAATCCCTCAACAAATTCTCATAGACTCTCTTTACTTTTTGAGGCCACTCTTTATCACCGGTATTAGACTCGCCTTGATGCAAGAGGATACCTTTAATCACACCGGCTTTCTGTGCTTCTACAGCCAATTCTTTTAGTCTACGGTAAGGATTATTACCATACGCTTTCGCGGTATTTTTCAGCCATTCCGGTTGAGAGGCAATATGCTCTTCGCAATTCTCCTCATCAAACAGTTCAATCCTACAACCACCTACAGCTACATTGATGACACCTACCTTAATATTATCAGGCAGCCTTTCCACTAACGTACGTCCGAAATAATCGGCCGGTGTTAACCCTGTATGGCAACGTACCAACGGTGGAACAGCTTTATACCATTGTCCTTTGACGCGTCCCAAAGACGGACAATCAACAGCTGCCATCATCAGAAAACGTTCATTGACATTGCACGTATCCTGCGCTTCAATCTTTGCATTTCCTTCCATATTGGATTGTCCAAGACAAAGATAAATATGGAAATTAGGGTCTTGTGCAAAGGCAAATATGCCTGCACATAACAAACAACTTAATAATATAATCTTCTTCATCTTGTAACAAAACTGATATTATTATTCATCCATTTCGGCATACTCTTTAAACCAGTGATAAATAGCCCACGGGCACGCTTCTGGATCATTCAAAAAAGTATAGTTTCCCGGTTCACCCGCTACATCCTTAAAAGCAGCCAATTCATGAGACTTTGTAGTAAAGAACAGCCAGGAAACGTTGCCGGATTGATCGGCTATGTATTTGAAATTAGCTCCAAAACCTTCGCCTTTCGCCACTCCCGTAATACTTTTCCCCCATGTTGCATCATATTTCTTCGGTGCCCAGTCTATCTCAGTCACCATGACAGGGGCAAAACTAGCTACCGGACCTACTTGCTTGTCCCAACCACGTTGGAAAGGTTCATATCCCCCTCCTGTAGAGGAGCCATTTCCTTCACCACTGTCCTGTTCGGCATCACTTCCATACCAGCCCGGATAACAGTGTACGGCAAAACCAATATTTTCTCCTTCGATACGATGGTCTTTATAGCCACTATACTGAGATTGCCAGCCCAATCCGGGTACCCAAATGATATTGTTACAAGCATTTCCACGTATTTTATCAACAATCGCCTGAAAATACTTTTGCATATTGATGAAGCAAGCATCACCGTCACCACCATATTTACCGTCTGTACCTTTTATATGAACGGGTTCATTAGCCAACTCGAACATAATCCCGGGATTATTCTTGACAACAGCATTCTGCGATACAATGTCCCATACTTTCAGCAGAAACTCCTGATAAGAATCTCCCAACTCTATACCTAGATACCTGTTATCTTCAGTATCACCTGCATGTGGACAAACTCCCGGCGGGCGCATCACCACATACATCCCTTTAGAAATAAAATATTCCGCCATTGGGACAAATAACTCTTTCAGGTACTTCTTGAAACGTGTTTCTGAGAAACGTTCATGTCCTTCATAACGCACATAAGGCAACGTAGTATCATCACTCCAATAAGGATCCATGTGCAGACGTACAAAGTTAAATTTCCATCCGGCAGCCAGTATTTTATCCACCATACTTTTGTTATAGCTAAGACAACTGCTTACATCATAATTACTCCATGCGTTGTTATTAAAATAAGGACTATAAGTCTGCGTAAATCCATGCAAGTTGACAATTTTCCCTTGTTCATTTTTCAGATAACGTCCCTCTACATGTAAAGGAACAACCAGCTTCGGAGAATCAGGATCATCATCCGATTCATCACCGCCGGTATCACCACCGGGTGTTGTTTCTTCTGTTTTCTTTTCGTTTTCCTCTTGCAGAATTTCATCCTTGCCACAAGCAGAAAACAACAGACAAGACAAAGTTAATATACCTATTATTCTTTTCATAATTTCATCAATCTATTTAATTACATCTATTTAAAATAATAGCGGAGCTCTATCGAGAGACTCCGCTATCCGGACGAGCGTGCCTAATCTAAATCAGCATAAACTACATGATAGTTTTCTATCTCATTTATTTACTGGCAGTACCATTTCTCAAACCTTCAAGGAAACCGACATAGACAGGTTTGCGGTTGTAATTCAAATCCCACAGACCAATTGGCTGTCCTTTTCTCCAGAAGGAGTTTTCAGAAGGGCTGTCTGTCGGGCTCCAATGAGTGATGCCATATCGCTGTGCCACCGGAATAATCTCAAAATATTTCTCAATAATGAACTGATAGAAATCAGACATATTCTGCTGCATTTCGTCTGTCAGATTCTCTGTCAGTATCGTTTCACCGGCTGCATCAACAATACCCATATCCAATTCTGTGATCTTTATGAGCTTACCGGTAGAAGCTAACAGGGTAAACATATTGATAATGGCGTTTTCCTTACTAGCCTGAGTAGCAGGATTCATATAGTAAGACACATGCATTTGAGTACCGATACCATCCACCTTTGTTTCCCCGTCAGACTCCCAACGTTCGATCCAATGTATCAAGCTCTTTAACTTCTTATTCTGATCCCAGTCGGATTCCAGATTATAGTCGTTAATAAAAAGCTTCAACTCATCAGGGTTACCACCGGACTCCGCAAAATACTTACGCGCAAACTTAATCGGAATACGGGCGTAATCATCACCCAAATAATCCTGCCAATAGAAGTTTTCACCGGAAACACCATTATCATCTGTTTGAGAAGCTGACTGAAGATCGTAATAGCCATCCCCATCCGAATCTTTTCCGGAAATAGGTTCATTCACGACATCCCATGCCTTCACATAACCACCGCAAGATTCCAACATACCTTTAATCCAACGTTCCAGTTCGTTCGTGAGGATTTCTTCTTTCTCTTCAGGAGTCAGAGGAATCGTATTACCCGACTTCTGCCAATATATAGACAAATCATCAATATAGATGGTACCGGCATACTTCCCATAATTAAAAAGAATACGAGTAGCCGCATCTCCCGTGCAGTTGGTAAATACAGTAACCTCTTCCCATTCTGTTGTAATTGGTATGGAAGGGAAGTCACCACGCCCGGCAAATCCGTCCGGTTTTTGAAAGACCGCCCCAATACTACCTGCTACACTGCCTTTAATCTTCATCTTTAAGAAATAGGTAGTCCCTTCTGTCAAAGGAGCTGAAAAATCATAGCCAGCCTGTGCTTCCCAAGAATTTACTTCCGACGGATTTGTCATTTGATGTACTCCGTCAATCACCTGCCGAGTCGAGTTATTTCCCCAACCCATCATAGCTGTTCCGCTTGAAAAGTCATCCTCTAATATATATACATTAGTTAACACGGATCCACTTTCCTGGACCTCCTCTATCCCATAAGCAAAATCAATCCAACTCGCTTTACTCCATCGGGACAGATCTTTGCTTTCTTCGAAAGTAGAGTTCATAATCAAATTTCTATCAGAGCCCGAGGCAGTCAATGTTAAATCATCAAAATACAAATCACCGCCAAACAAACCGAAACAGAACCGTAACCTATCGATATCAGCAGAAGGCGTAAACGTGAATGTGTTAGTTGACCATTGCTCACCCGCTGAAAAGGTCCCTGCACCATATTGAGTGTCAGTCCCATCTTTCTTCCCCGGCCAGAACGGAAAGGTTATAGCCGAAGAAGCCTTCATCCGCACACTTATAGTATATTCTTGATTTGCTATTAATGCTTCATCCAAATCATAATACAATTCCCAATCCCATACATTCGCTTGAGGTTTCGAGGTTTTTATATGAAGTGCGATTTCTGAACTACCAGGAACCGGTTCCGGTTCTTTATCCGCAATCAGCCCATTCAAATAAGCATTTTGCTGCTGTGAATGCCAACAGAGCGTATGCCCGTAAATACTAATTCCTGTTTCTTTTGCAGTTTTCACAAACTTCTTGACTGTGCCGAAATCCATATTTCCTTTGGCATCTACACAGGAGCTATATTTCATGGCATTACCAGCCGTCACGTCGTCATAGTTGTTGACAGTCAAAGTATAAACCAAATCTTGCTTCAAGAAATCACTCACCGTGACCCCCGTTCCCAACTTGAAGTCGGGATGGGAGATACGGTCAATATATGTTTTCAAATCACCATATTCGTTCAAGTACTCATACTTTTTCAGACTCTCCGGTTTCTCTGTCTTGTAGTCCGCAAAAAGCGCATCCGCACAAGATACAGTTATTCCGGCAACCATAGCAAGCAGTAAAATTCTATTATAGTATTTCATATTCTTCTAGATTTAACGATTAATTCTTCACATAGATCGGCGTAAAATCTTCTCTTGCCACGCCACGACTATGCGCAACCAGTGTATCTTCTGTTTCAAGCTTTAATCCATTACTGAAATCCACAGTATACTTCAAATAAATGGCATCACGGTCTTTATTACCCCAACTATTCTTCTCACCGTCTTGAACAAACTTACCAGTACCAGTAGCCGTAACGCCGTCCAACCCGGAAACCACACATTCATCGCCATTAAAAACCAGCAGCAACTTATAACTGATATTACGCGGATTGTCTGTTGTCCCTAAATTGGTAGTAACTGTAAGAATGGTTTCAGTCAAAGATTTTGTTACAGTCTGACATATTTCATCATCTTCTACATACTCGTTATGGCGATCATTCTCGGTAGTTGTCCCGTTTTCTGTCACTTTGTCCACGCCATGACGCAGATACTTACCAGTCCATTTATTGATGTATTTCACACAATAAAGTACATAATCCTGTGGTTGCACCAACCACACTGACGAATTACATCTGACGGCTTCTGCCCCTTCGGACAAAGTACCATTCAAAATACGGTCAGCATTAGTCACACCTGTCATTACCAAAGGTATAACATAGGTAGCGGTCAATGCTTCGGGATCAGCAAAAAAAGCATCAGTAAATGAGACTTCCACACCATCCATCAATACATTCTTCAGAGTGATCTTATCATCAGATAATGTATAGTAGTTGGAAGGCATAGCTTTTACCGGCACATTTTCAGATGCAGAAGTATACGAATAATAAAGGTTATCACATAATGTATTGTCTACTTCAATATCTATCGTGATATCCTTCTTATTAGCATAAACACCGCCCATAGTAGCATTAATCTTACATTTATGAGCATTGTCCAGCGTCGTATCATACTCATCTTCACCCATAACCAACGTTCTCACCGGATACTGGGTTGCAAAATAGACTGAAGTGCCACCCTCATAATCAGGAAATTCATTATCTTGATTTTCACAGGATGTTATCGTCCATGAAACAAAGACTCCAACTGACATGGCAAATATTAATTTAATTAATTTCATATGCTTCATTATTTATTATTTTACAATTATTTCCAACCGACATTCTGTTCCAGATTGCTCCACTTCATTACTTCAGCAAAAGGTATTGGCCCGTAAATCATATACTCCTCATACTTTCTTTTCTCTACCGTAAGCAGAGAGTAGTTCATTACAGAACCATTCTTGCTTATTTCCACCCCAAGAGCAGTTTCATTCAGTTTGGTCAAATCAACATTCCAGCGACGTAAATCCCAAAAACGGAAATTCTCAAAACAAAGTTCGATACGGCGTTCATTACGGATTAGTTCACGCATCTTGTCTTTATTATCCTTTATGCTCTCCAAATAAGCATCTCCATTATCGATACCTAAACCGGCACGCGTACGAATGGCTTTGATTACATCATAAGCACTAAAAAGATGTCCATGATTATTCTGTGGCCCCCAAGCCTCATTAGCCGCCTCCGCATAAATCAGAAACATCTCTGTATAACGGATACGTGCGGTATAATGCTTCTTCTTTGTATTATACTGTGAATTAGGGTTACACTCTTTACGCAATAGTTTCCGCAAGTAATAACCTGTACGAGTAGACCTTCCGCTTTCCTTATTCACAACGTCTGTATTCGTTCCGTAAGTTCCTGTAATAATTTCCGTATCACTAGGACCTTGCTTGCTACCATTGTAAACGATGTATTTTGCCAAACGCGGATCACGGTTATCATACGGGTTTTCTGCATCGTAATTGCCTGATGTTTCAGAAATAGGGTAACCGTTCGCCATAGGAAAGGCATCCACCAAATTCTGGGTAGGATTGACACGACCGTTTCCGTAAAGTGATGGAGGGAAGTTAGCTGTTTCCAATGTATTATTATCATCTGTACTACTACGCCAAATAACCTCGGCGGGACTGCCGCCCGTTCCATAATCTTTATCCGCAAGTGTATACCACTCCAATCCATCTGCATCCAGCCCGCAGCCACCGCCACCGTTAGCTTTCTCTATAATTTCAGCAGCATAATCGGCAGCTTGTTCCCAAGTCATTCCCGACCCGCTTTGAAATGCCGGACTGGCAGCTAACAGAGCCGTTTGTGCACGGACTGCCAATGCAATCCGTCCGCTCATCAACCCTCTATATTCTTCACCACAAACACGCCGATAATCACTCGCATTCGTCACACCGATGTTTTTATATTTTTCCGGTATCTCACTATCTGCAAATTTCTTATAATCGAGCGGCAATAATTCGATAGCCTTATCAGCATCTTCCATTATTTGCTTCACGCAATCGGAATAAGTGGCACGAGCATGATTAAAATCCGCATCCGGTCCTTCCGATTTCAAAATAATAGGTACTCCCATCAATGTGCCGTCCGCAATCTTGCCACCATGTGCACGTAACAAATAATACATATGCAGTGCACGCAACCCATAAGCCTCTCCTTTCAAACGATCAAGAAACATGGTAGAGATACGTTCATCTTTTGCCCATTCTACCTTATCTACATTCTCCAAAAAAAGATTGATATACTGGATAGCATTGAAACGATTCTGCCACTGGGAAACCGGATTATTATTGGCAGTCCAGGAACCTGTAGCCATTCGCAGATAGTTACTGGAAATCTCATTAGTCACAGCATCATCCGTAGCCAAGTCACTTGTAGGTGAAGTTTCGTAAGGAAGTATAATATAAGCGTTCGCAAGTATACCCTGCGCATAGCTCGGTTCTTTATACATAGCCTCAAGATCTCTGTTGTTCTCCAGTGCCGGTTCAAACAAATCGTCACAAGCAGTCAGCAGAGGTAAGAAAGCCAATAATTTGAATATATTTTTCATAATTTCGTTCTTTAATTATTGAAATAATCTGTATTAGAAAGTTGCAGTCACACCTAAATTATAGAAGCGGCATTGCGGGCTGGAGCCAACATTCAATTCCAGCGCCTTGCGTTCCTTGGATATTGTGAGCAAATCAGAACCGCTGATATATGCGGATACTCCATGAACAAAACTATTCTTAAACCACTTGGAAGGCAGGTCATACGTGACCTGTACTTTTGCCAAACGGAAAGCATCCGTCTTATACATCCAGAAGTCGGAAGAATAAAAGTTATTAGTTCCACTTTCTGTAGTCAGACGCGGATAAGTAGCTGTTGCTGCCGTTTCCGGAGTCCAACGCCCCCGGACTACTGCCGAGTATTTATCTTCACCGGATATCCAATAATAAGACTCGTTGTTTTTCATGGCATGTCCGCCAAACTCACCTGTACCCAATACAAAGAAAGTTAATCCTTTCCATTTAGCAGTCAAGTTTATACCCAACGCCAAGGGAGCTCCATACCAACCTCCACGAGCCAGATAAACCTGATCTTTATCATCAATTATACCGTCATTATTCTGATCTACATACTTCAAATCACCCGGTCTTATTGTACCGCCAAGACGCTGTTCTGGAGAATCGATGATGTCCTGCTCATCCTTGAAGAATCCGATGCACTGTAATCCCCAAATACCGTCAACAGCATATCCTTTACGGTATTGGTATTTATCCTGATACAATTCATCCCGCTTGGTAGCTTTCGTTGTATAGTAAGTTCCGGTAACGCCCGCTGTAAAATCAACCTTGCCGAAACGTTTGTTGTAGTTTACGTTGAAATCAAATCCCATGCGACGGTCATTATCGTAGTTGATGTACGGACGAAACGAAGCAGTCGGATAATAAGTGAAGAAATACTCCGGATCTCCTGTAGGTGCAGTTACCATGGCACTTGCATATACATCCCATAATGTAGGATCTTTACGGATAGTATTATTATCAGAGGTACAATTCACCTGAACATCCATACCGATTTCTTTTAAGGTCGCCTGTGCAGACTCTGCAAGAAGCGGAAGCTCCTGACGGCTTGGATAAGTAAGCCAGCGGATTTCCAGTTTCTGTCCGTCTTTTTCACGGATACCGTCACCATCAGAATCCACCCATCCAGCTTCCTCCAGAACCTTCTTTGCCCCATCAGGATCATAGCTCTCTGTTGTCAGATTCTGTCCGCCAAAAGAGAAAGTATCCGGGAAAGCACCCACTGCAGGATATCCATATCCATTCAGAAGCACAGACACAAAGCTGTCCTTATCAATACCCATGGCAATTGCTTTGCGCACTGCAGGGTCAGATGTTACAGGACTTTCAAAGTTCATCCACGCATAGAATGCACGGCTTGTAGATGTACTGGTAAATGTAAAGTCATCATTTTCAAATAAGGGATAGCTTGCATATGCCATACCATAGGCAGCATTGATCTCCCCTGCCTGAAGAGCCATTGCCAGTGTATCACCGTCAGAAATTGTGCGGACAGTGATCTCATCCACATTTACATCTCCATTCCAGTAGTTTTCGTTTTTTACAAGATTAACATGATCATCTGTCACCAGTTCAGTTGCCACATAAGGACCTGTACCGATCACGATTCCATCATCACTGACACCTGCCTGCATATCAATAATGCATCCATAAGGATCACTGAGATAATTGATCAGTGCAGGCTTCGGTTCTGTAGTCTTTATGGTAACAGTATTTCCGTCAGCCTCGATAGTATCAATGCAGAGATCTCCTGCTGCACGCTCATGATTGGCAACCAGAGCCTCCAGGCTTTCCTTTACTGCCTCTCCGTCACAGGCACGTCCATTGGAGAACACAACTCCGTCATTCAGTGTGATCTTCCAGGTCAGCTCGTCAATATTTTCATACTCTTTTGCGATCCATGGCTCTATCTCCATGGTATCGGAATAACGGAAAAGAGTTTCCCCTACTCCATAACGGATACACGCCCATCCTGCATATGTATTTTGTGGATTAATATCTGCCTCTTCATTTTCCGCATTAAAGGTGGTATCACCAAATACAAATGTCTTTTTGTCTGCTGCCAGTATTGGCATAGCTGTCGCTCCTACCGCCAGTCCCAGGGCAATTGCCATTGCCAGAAATTTCTTTGCTCTCATTTTCTTTCCTCCTCGTTTGTTTTCATATTACTTATCATGAACGGCTGTTCTTCGGATCCAGATAGTCACGGACTGTATCACCTAACAGATTGAAAATTGCCACAGATATAAAAATTGCAATTCCAGGTGATAATACTACCCATGGATATGTCTGGATCATACTTCGTCCGCTGCTCATCATACTTCCCCACTCAGCCATGGGAATCTGTGCTCCCAGTCCAAGAAATGACAGGCCCGCAAGCTCCATCATCATAGTACCAATGTCAAGCATGGCTGTTACCAGAACAGGTCCCAGCATATTGGGAAGAATATGCCTGAGCATAATCTGACCTGAGCTGTCACCTGCAAGTATGGCAGCATGAATATAGGGTTCCTCTTTTAATGCCAGAGTCTGCCCTCTGGCAATACGTGAATATTTCGGCCAGCTTACTACCGCCAGTGCTATAACAGCATTCTGAATGCCTCCCCCAAGAATAGCCGCAATCGCCATGGCAAATACAAGCCCAGGGAAAGCAAGACATACATCTGAAATCCTCATCATAACAGCATCTGCAGCTCCGCCAAAATATCCGCAGCATACACCCACAGCTGTTCCCAGCACAGCGATCACAGCAACCAGGATAAAGGTAGAGAAAATACTGGCTCTTGCACCACTTATCACTCTGGACAGCATATCTCTCCCATATGTATCTGTTCCCATAGGATGCTGAAGACTGGGGGGCTGAAGTGCACTTGCCAAATCCTGTGCATAAGGATCATATGGACAGAGATACTCTGAAAAAATTGCAAGTATTACAAGCCCTATTGCAAGAATAAGAAAAAAAATCAGCTTTTGTTTTATATGGTTTTTCTTAATCTTCTGTACACGCACTGTCACATTTTTATTCTGCTTTTCACTCATTGTTTCACACCTCCCAGACGGATTCTCGGATCCAGGAACCGGTATGACAGATCTGTAAGCAGATTTACTACAACATAGATGATCGCCATCCACATAACATAGGCCTGAATAATAGGATAATCACGCATGGAGATGGCATCTACTGCCATCTTTCCAACTCCATCCCACATAAAGATTGATTCTACGATCGCAGTTCCTCCCAGCAGATTTCCCACTGACAGCATCAGCAAGGTAATGATGGTTACCAGCGAAGCCTTCATAATACTTTTCCAAAGAGTGACAGAAAACTTTACTCCTCTTGCTTTCGCTCCTGCCACATAGTCTTTGCTTAATTCATCCAGCACAGTTGCACGGACCTGGCGGAGATACTTGGCTGACATGGCAATTGCCAGAGTGATCGCCGGCATTGCCACACTCTTTAAACTTACATCTTTGGATATAACCGGAAAAATCCGCAACCGGATCGCAAGAAAATACATTAACAGCAATGATACAAAAAAATTAGGAAGACTGTTTCCTATAAAGCTGCATAAACGGATCAGATAATCCGTGATCGTATTCTGTTTTACTGCTGACAGAATCCCCAGAGGGATTGATATGATGATGGTCAGCAAAATAGATGTCACTGTAAGAAGCAGCGTTGCCGGAAGCTTCGATATGAACGTATCAAAAACCGGAAGACTGGATACATAGCTGTTTCCCATATCTCCATGAAGCAATTTCCCAAGCCACACAAAATACTGGGTCAGAAATGGTTTGTCCAGTCCCAGCTGTTCTCTGGCTGCATTTAACTTATCTTCTGACAGGATCTGTCCTGTATTTTCCATTTTTTGTGTTACTACATCACTTCCCGCAATCCGCATCATGCCATAAGAGAGAAAAGTAATCGCAAACAAAATGGGAATCAGCTGAAGCAGTCGTCTGAATGCATATTTTCTCATTTGATTATCTCCATTTTATAATTTTTGAAAATTGTACTCCTAATTTGCCATCATTCAGTTTAACAAAAGCAAAAATAGCCCACAACCCACCCTGGGGGTTATAAGCTATTCTTAATTTGAATATCTATCGTCATTTTTGGAATAGGTTTTTTTAATATCAGCAATAATTTAAAACAACCATCCCATTTTGTTCTAAACTATGTTATACTACAAGAGCTGTCGAACCTCCAGCAGGAAGGAGGTGAGTTTCATGGAAGCAATTTTTACTTCATTTCTTGTCTCTGTCATAGCAGGCGTAGTTAGCTACTACATATGCAAATGGCTGGACAGCGGACATTAGACAGCAACAGTCTAAACGGAACAGCTCTCCGTAACGAGCAAGAAAGCCCTCAGAGCGGCAACTCTGAGGGCTTTCGTTTCGCTTCATGGAAATTTCACTTCATTTCTTAGCTACTATTAGTATATGCAAAATAAGTTAAAAAGTCAACTGCAATTTTTATTAATGCTTCGGCAGTCTGCTCTTTAAAAACTCCACAAGTTCAGCCACACTCTCATCCATTTCTTCTCCTTTGTGGAGTATAAAACCAAAAATCACTTTACTGTCTCCAAGATCCAGAGGGATTCCCGGTGTAGTTCCTTCTTTGTTTTCTGACAGGTAACTTCCGCTTATATTTGCCACCTTACTGTTCTTCAGCATTTTTTCCATAATATAATCACTGTTGGTCAGCACGGAAATATCAATGTCCTTCCATTGGAATGCATCCTCTTTTACAGCACCGATGTCAAAAAATTCATCCTGATAATTCTGTATAAAACGGATTCCTTCCAGGTCTTCCAGTTCTGCCCTCTCTTTGCCGGAATTGTAAAGTTCTGTCAGCCGTCCCGGATACAGCATTACATCTGTTTCATAGATGGGTTCGAAATACATTTTGTTTTTTGACAGTTCATACAGAAAATTTTCCTTCTGCTGACTGAGGATATATACAAAACCAATGTCATCCATATAATCCCGTACTCTTTCCATTACGCTTTGTACGCCTGCTGTTGTTACCTGGAAATGGTACTTTTTTTCATAGGTTTCATTATAAAAGTCTACAAACTGATTGGCAAACCAGGAACTGGGGTTTAAAGATATCCGGATCCATTTTGTCATTCCGCTGGAAGCCATATTTTCCAGAACATTTACTTCATTTATAATTTTCGACGCATATTCATAAATCTTGTGCCCCTGTACTGTCAGTCTGATTCCTCTTGGAAGCCGTTCAAAAAGCTGCATTCCCAGCGTATCTTCCAGTCCCTTGATCACCTTGCTGACGCTGGGCTGTGTAGAATACAGATTTTTCGCAGCATCACTGAATGAACCAGTCTGCGCACATACTACGAAATACTGTAATTGTTTTAAATCCATAAAGATTTTATCCCTCTTTCTTCAGTTCCTTTCCTTTTTCAGTTCTTTTTTATTTTCATACATTGCTTCATCAGCCTCATGAAGCAGTTTTTCCAGATTCTTTTCTTTTTCAGAAGTCCATGCATAGCCGATCGCAGCAGAAACAGGAATGTCTGTCTGACTGTCAGCAATATGGAGTTCTCTCTGAATCCTGGTTATATACCCTTCCACATTCTGTCTTGTCTTATCCTTCAAAAAAATAACAAATTCATCTCCACCTGTTCTGTAACATTTTCCGTCACCTTTAATCACATTTTCCAGACAATGGGCAATCTGTACAATTAGTTCATCACCTTTCTGATGCCCCAGATTATCATTAATTTTCTTCAGATTATTGGCATCTACCATAATATAGGCTATAGATCCGGAATATGTTTGTTCTGCATCTGTATCTTCTATAAATGCAGTCCTGTTACCAAGACCAGTCATCATATCACGATAGGCCAATTTTGCATACATAGCAGCATTGGCATTTTCTCTGATCCGATCATAAACAGATATCCATGCCGCATCTGCCAGAAAAAAAACAAAACCTACAATTCCTATTATATAGGAAACTGAATACATAACAGAATTTCCAACATAAAAACATCCCAGTGCAAACACACTACAAATACAGAACATACTATATCCTGCCATAATTCTGTCTAATTTACGGTTTCTATGTACTTTTAGTTCTTTATAGCCTGAATACAGGACAAACAGAATCGCTGCTGCCATAAGAAGATGCTCTGTCACTATAATCAGAATGATTGAGACCAGCTCTCCAATATAATTTATGGAATAAATAAAAATCATCACTACAAACAGATTCTGAAAAATCCCCAGCATCTTTTCTTTTACGGGAAACATTTTTTTCGTAAAAGCCATCAGCGGAACCGGAAGTCCAAAAAATGCCAGAAAAGATACCAATTCCACTACCCCTGTTTTCTGTGTCAGTAAAAGCAGAAGTTTAGAATCCGTCAATACCCATATACCTGCGCATAAAACATAACATCCGAGACAGATCAGACTCTTTCCGTTTTTTATATCTCCTGCAGTCTTCATATGAATTCCCACGCAGATACTGAGAATCCCGAAAACAAGTGCAAGAACTGCAAATACGGCCGCATAAAAATTCTCTTTTACCAGCATCATATATATACCGCTTTTATCACCAATCCATACTTTTGACTGTTGTATATCCTTTACTGCATTTGCACTTTCATTCAAATATCGAATTCTGAGATTTTTTCCACAAGGGATACTGAATAAATGACAAGCACCTGTCTGTTCATTTACAGCTCTGTATATTTTCTCATTATCTATACAGATTTCATATTTTTTCCAGTGGGTCTGCAGCAACATGATCCATTCTGTATTCTCTGTATTTTCGGGAATCCGGCAATGATAATTCAGATTCAATCCTTCTTCTGTCCAATTCCCCTCTTCTGCAATCACTGTTCCATAATTAATTTTTTCCGGAGACAGTTCTGTTTTCATTCCCAAATATAATACTGCCGTCATACTGCAAATGACTAGAAAAACAAATATATTTTTTAATGTTTTCATCTGTCATTAACCTTTTTTTCTGTTTTGAGTTTTATCTTCATACATTCTGTGATCTGCCATAATGCGGATTTCATCGATCTTCTGGCTGTGTTCCGGATAAATGGCATAGCCACAGCTTGTATCAACGCTCAGCAGACGCCCCTCTATATCAAAAGGCCGGTCAATGGCATTTTTTATTCTTCTGACCATCATCTCACAGAATTCATCATTAATATTGCCCTCCTCAATGATCAGGGAAAATTCATCTCCACCGATACGGAAAGCATAGTCTGTCTTCCTGATACATTTGCACAATCTCCAGGAAACCGCCTTCAGCAATCTGTCCCCCATGTCATGTCCATAAGTGTCATTAACAGGCTTAAACCTGTCCAGATCCAGATAGAACATGGCAAATTTTTTATGCAGCTTTCCATTTCTTTTTAATCTTTCGGAAAGATAACGCTCATTATAAAGTCCGGTCAGTGCATCCGTATTTGCCAGCTTCTCAAGTTCATGCTTCTGCCCGATATCCTGAGCGATCAACATTACTTTGGACAGTATACTACCTTTCCATTCCACAGGTATCACTGACATTACTTTATAAGAAGATTTGTCAAGAGTACAATATTCAAAGGTATACAGATCATCCTCAGACATAATAACCTTTCTCAGATATTCCGGTGAAAGCAGATCATCCATCTGTATATTTATCTTTTCCGTAAGTATCACATACTCTCCGGACATACGCTGAAGAAGTTCCCTGTAATCACCTGTAGGATTATAATAAGACTCATTGTTCATCTCATAATATTCATATATCCCGCTGTCCAGATCACAAACTGCAAAACGCTCTACAATCCTGGTTACTCCCTGAATAAGTTGATCCATGGCGATGTTCTGCTTTAACATCGCTCTGCGTTCTTTTTCCGCATTTTTCGAATCCGTCACATCACGAAGAAAAATCATGGCGTGTCTGACCTCTCCGTTCTCATCTGTATCTCCCTCCATCACTACATTCCGGATAATACGCTGTTCTCCGTCAAACACTGCTTTGCATTCCTGACTGAGTTCCCCTGTGATTTTTCTGAGTTCCTTCATAATATATTCCCGGTTGTAAATCTGCGCAACCGCCTCTTTGCTCTCAGGACAGACATAATTATTAAGAAACATCTGTATCAGTTCATCCCATGTATGACTCTGTTCAAAG
>ERZ773241.1491-NODE-1491-length-21993-cov-4.918543_pt1 | contig 21993 bp, 16 predicted proteins | sample MGYA00580989_ERZ773241 | MGnify/ENA primary metagenome ERZ773241 (study PRJEB29015, sample SAMEA2737804) | human gut metagenome | biome: human gut; feature: human-associated habitat; material: faeces | place: China | collected 2012 ... | reverse complement strand
CCTTAGAGGCCGGCGCTCCCGCTTGTCGTTTGGCTGTCATTCCGGTTTTTTCAGCAGCCGTTCCTGCACCGCATAGGCTTCGGCGATCAGTTCGGGCGGATAGTCGTACAGTTCCAGGATGCGGATTGCGTTGCGGGTCGTCAGCGGCCCCGTGTGCAGCTGGTAGTCGAAGACCAGCCGCCCGTCGACCACCTCTTCGCGGAAGTGGTGCAGTTCGTAGCCGTCGCTGTCGAGCAACTCCGCCAGCTCGATGTCGTGCGTCGATACCAGCACGATGTGCGGGCCGCGGTTGAGGTGCGCGAGGACGGCTTTCCCGGCGGCGATACGTTCGGTGGTGTTCGTCCCTTTGAACAACTCGTCGAGGGCGAACAGGCAGGGGACGGAATCCTGTGAAGCTTCGAGGAAGCGTTTGACGGTCAGCACCTCCTGCAGGTAGTAGCTCGTGCCTTCGGCGATGTCGTCCGAAATGCGGATCGAGCTCAGCAGCCGCATGTACGGGGCCGTATAGGAGCCGGCGAAGCATATGTCGAGGGTCTCGGCCGTCAGGGCGTTGAGCACCAGCGTGCGGATGAAGGTCGTCTTGCCCGACATGTTGGAGCCGGTGAGCAGCAGCCCCGTGCCGTCGAGGACGAGCGTATTGGGCACGCAGCCGTCGATGAGCGGATGTACGACCTGCTCGGCCATGAGGTATTTCCCGTCGACGAACTGCGGGCGGCAGGTCTGGGTTTCGCTGCGCAGGCGTGCGACGGAGATTGCGGCATCGGTCTCCCCGATGAAGCGGAACATGCCGTGGATCGCATCGCGCCGGGCCGTGATGCTGCCGATAAAGCGCTGGAAGAGGATCACCTCGATATTGAAGGCGACTTTGGCCAGCTCGATGAAAAGCCATGCGATGGCGGCCAGCTCGTTTGCGGAGTCGCCCTGCGTCCCGACCACGCGGCTGCGGCGTTCGACCTCGGCGACCTGCCGGATTTGTCCGGTGGCCTCCTCCGTGCCGGGCACCTCTTCGACAGCCAGTTCCCGGGCTGTGCGCAATGCCAGCGAAAGTTGTTTTACGGCCGAGCCGTAGAGCGAGACATTGAGCTTGTTGCTGTAATGGATATAGAGGTTCACGGCGAAGATAGCCATGAACAGCAGCAGCGACAGCGGGTAGAACGGGGCGGCGAGCAGCGTCGCCACGGCGAGCAGGGTGAGCGGGTATACCCAGGCGAAATAACGGACTTTGGCCGGTGTGTCGAAAATCAGGTTTTGCAGCCCGTAGGCATCCTCGTCGGTGAGCCGGGAGAGGGATTCGGTGCAGCTGGCCGCAAGTTCCCCGTTGCGGGAGAAACAGTCCGTGCTGCGGCCGAAAGCCTCGGCATCCTCCTGTCCCCGGAGCGTGCGTATGCGGGCATAAAGGCATTGCTGCCCGACTTTCGAGGTCGTGCGGTCGATGCGCTCGAATACGGCGTTGAGGTCGAGGTCGGCCGTGGTTTCGGCGTCGATCGTATGGCTGGCGTCCTCCGCCGGGCAGTTGTAGAAATAGCGGCTGATCAGGTTGAAGTCGCACGGCGGGCGCTCTCCGGCGGGAAGCGCCGAAGGCCGGAAAAGGGCTGATAGATAGCTTGTCGGTTTCATAATCGCGTGCGTTTATTAGGTTTTTCGTGTGCGCGTCGCGCCGACGAATGCTTGCGTGATCCTTGCCTGAGCCTGCGGTACGGCGTCATACCGCCTTTGGCTGCGTGTTCCCAGGCCTGTGCCGCAAACATCCCTCCTCCGCCCGGAATCATCGCCCCGGGGCATCGTGTCTGCGGAGCCGTGCCCGATTTGCAGGGGCTGTGCCGGACTTTGTTTGCCGTCCGTTCAGACCTGCGGGGCGGCGTTCATCGCCCGGGCGATCCCCTCGGCGATCTGATCCAGCGCCCCCTGCAGCTTGTTGCCGATCATCATCTTCATCATCATGTTCAGGTCGATGCGCAGCACCAGCCGCAGGCGGGTGTCCGCGGCGGAGACTTCCTGCAACTGGATCCAGAATGCGAAATCCATCGGTACGCCCCCGTCGTCGCCGACGACCTTGACGTATTTGCCCGGCTCGCGCTCCTCCATGCGGAGTTTCACGGTGAAGCCTTTGGCCTTGAACGAACAACTGTCCTCGGTAGCCTGCCACTCCTCGACCTTGTCGGCAAGGGCGGGCGTGAGGTTGTCGAAACGGCTGATGACCGCGTAAATCTGTTCCGCGGGATGCAAAACCTGTTGTTGCTTGGAGATATATTCTTGCATTGCGTGTGTAAAACTTGTATGAAATGTGTTTCAGAAATCGGATGCGGTTTCGGGCGCTGCAAAGATAGCGTTTTTTTGCATGACGCGCAAAACCGGCGCTATTCCGGCCGGGGAAAGAAGGCCGCCCGGTAGCGGGCGATGTCCAGGTCGTCGGCGATCTTGCGGGCGAAGAGGTACGGAACTTCCGCCGCCGTGTCCCGTGCCTGCAGCAGCCGGGGCAGGTCGTTGGTGCCGAATGTTTCCGGATGGGGCGCCCCTTCTCCGACCCATCGGGTGAAGACGAGGGGACGGCGCGTATTCGCACCGGCGAATTCGGAAATGCCCATCAGGGTCTGGAAAAAGATCTCGTCGCCGCAGTGCGAGTGTCTGAATGCGCGGATATAATCGGGGTGGGTGCGCAGATAATCGAACACAAAATCCCGGAAGCGGTCGGTGACGACGATCCAGTTGGAACCCTTTTCGAGCGGCGGCAATGTTCTGAAATAGGGGTTGTCCCCGGGGCGCAGCCGTTTGTAGAGCCTTTTGCGGAAATAGCCCGGCAGGCGCCCGATCCAATCGTTCCTGTCGGGGTAGTGGCACCACTGCATCTTCTGCGTCAGCTCGGTGATGTGCAGTTCGGGCTGCATGTCCGCGAACTGCCGCGGGTAGCACGCTTCGAGGAAATCGTGTATCTGCCCGCAGGGGCGTAGCGGCAGGGTGTCGCCCGAGAGAATGGCGATGTAGCGGTAGTCGCCGTTACAGGTGGCCCGGAGCAGTTTGAGCATGCAGTCGATCTGGCCGTACTCGCCCCAGTACACCTTGCTGCGCGGGTGGATGAAACGTGCCAGGGGACGCAGCGGCGCAAAATCCCCGATGTCGGATTTCGCATCGACATGGATGAAAATATCCGCTTCGGGGTGCTGCAACTGTCGGCACAACTCCTGCAGGACAGGGGTGTATTTATGGCATTCGATGCAGAATGCGATGCGGAAACCGTCTGCCATGGTCGTAGTGTCGCGGGGCGTTGGCCGGGCTTCAGTCGATTTCGAACGTGCGTGCCGTGTCGCTGTCGACGGTGATGCGCACCGTCATCACGTTCTCGGGCAGGAGCTGCTCGATCTTTTCGGGCCATTCGACCAGGCAGAGGTCGCCCGAGAAAAAATACTCTTCGTAACCGAAATCATAGGCTTCGCGGATGTCGTTGATCCGGTAGAAATCGAAATGATGGATACGGCGGTTGCCCTTGCCCTTGTACTGGTTCACGATGGCGAACGTAGGACTGGTTACGGTGTCCGTGGCGCCCAGTTGGGCTGCGATCTCGCGGATCAGCGTGGTTTTGCCCGCGCCCATTTCTCCGCGCAGTGCGACTACCGTGCGGCGGCCGAGCGCTTCGATGACCGCCTCGGCGACGTCCGGCAGTTCGTCCTGCGAGGTGATGTGGATCGTTTTCATATTACTGCTTGGGTTTTAAGACGATATAAGGTACGATCATTTCTTCCATCGAGATGCCGCCGTGCTGGAACGTGTTGCGGTAATAGCGGATGTGGCGGTTCGCATCGTTGTTGTAGACCAGGAAATCCGAATTGTAGGCGAAGATATAGCTCGACGTGAGGTTGCTCGACGGCAGCTGTACGTCCTCGGGTTTCAGGATCTCGTAGACGTCGCGCGAGTTGTAGGCCAGGTTGCGCCCCGTCTTGTAGCGCAGGTTGGCCGAGGTCTCGCGGTCGCCCGTCACCTTGACGGGGTTGTCCACGCGGATGGTGCCGTGGTCGGAGGTGATCACGACCGTGTGCCCCCGCTCCGAGAGGAGCTTGAGGATGGTGTAGAGGTCGGAGTGCTCGAACCACGAGCGCGTCAGCGACCGGAATGCCGCGTCGTCCTCGGTCAGCTCGCGGATGATGTCGGTCTCGGTACGGGCGTGCGAGAGGATGTCGAGGAAGTTGTAGATGATCACCGAGAAATCGGCGTCGTACACTTTTTGTATATTGTCGACCAGCCTGCGGCCCTGTTCGGGGCGCACGAGCTTGTCGAACGAGAATTTCCAGTTCTTCCCGTTCTGGGCCATCAGCCGTTTGAGGAACTCCTCCTCGTACTGGTTCTTGCCGCCTTCCTCGTTGTCGTTGAGCCATTTGTTGGGCATCAGCTTGTCGATGGCCAGCGGCATCAGGCCGGCGAAGATGGCATTGCGGGCGTATTGCGTTGCCGTGGGGAGGATGGCGCAGTAGAAATCGTCGAGCGCCACGTCGTAGTAGCCCCGCAGCAGCGAGGAGATCGACCGCCACTGGTCGTAGCGGAAGTTGTCGATCAGCAGCAGCGTGGTCTTCGGGTTCTCGTCCGCCACCGGGAAGATGTTGGTGCGCATGAGCGTGTGTGACATCACGGGGGTGTCGTCCGAGCGCTTGTTGATCCAGTTGTAGTAGTTGCGGCGTACGAACTTGCAGAATTCCTGGTTCGCCTCGGTCTTCTGGTAGGTGAGCACCTCCTTGATGCCCTGGTCGGTGGATTCCGAAAGCTCGACCTCCCAGTTGGTGAGCTTGCGGTAGAGCGAGCACCAGTCCGAAAAGGTCTCGGCCATCTGCAGCGACGAGGAGATACGCCCGAATTCCGACCGGTAGTCGGCCGTGGTCTGCTCGGTGACGAGCTGCTGCTGGTGCACGTTCTTCTTGATCGAGAGCAGCACCTGGTTGGGGTTGACGGGTTTGATGAGGTAGTCGGCGATCTTCGAGCCGACGGCCTTGTCCATGATGTTCTCCTCCTCGCTCTTGGTCACCATGATGACGGGCGTCGTGGGGCGCACCTCCTTGATCTTGGGGAGGGTCTCGAGCCCCGTCATGCCGGGCATCATCTCGTCGAGGATTATCAGGTCGTAGGCGCCTTCGGCCGCCATGTCGATCGCGTCGTAGCCGTTGTTGCAGGTGTCGACTTCGTAGCCTTTCTGTTTGAGGAACAGGACGTGGGGCTTCAAGAGTTCGACCTCGTCGTCCACCCAGAGTATTTTGACCATACGGTTATCGGATTTTAGTTCGCAAAATTAGTTATTTTATTATCAAACGCAAAAACCGGGCGTTTATTGGGTTGGCGGGATATTATCCGCGGTTCCGGGGTGTAAATCGCCTCCGGGACGGTTTGCAGCGGCGTGCCGGGAGTCTCGCGGGAGCGGAGCCCCGGCTCCGGGCAGGGCGAGGATGCCGTGCCCTCTGCAGCCCGTGTGCAGGATGGCCGCGCAGGTGTCGTCGGGCGCGGGGCGGGCTGCCGCACCGGCATCCGGGCGGGGAGGGCCGTGCCGGGACGCTTCGGGCGCAATGATGCCCGGAAAAGGCTTCTTCCTTTTCGGCGGGTTTGTGGTTAATGTGTTGATTATGAATGATTATCGTGCGCGGTTCGCTTCGGCGTGCCGTCCGGATATAATTGCCTGGCACATAATATTTTAATTTTCCGCCGAGTTTTGCCCGATATTTGTTATCCTCTTGTTCCAGTGGCTGGTAGGGGACTGCCGGAAAAATAATGAAAAAAAGTTGAGGTTTATTGGCTAAAATGTAAATAAAGCGTATATTTGCAGTCCGAATGTCTTCACACGAACTTAATAATTTAATACTATATAACTATGACAAAGGCAGATATCGTAAGCGAAATCGCTAAGAGCACCGGCGTTGAGAAGGTGCAGGTTCAGGCAATCGTCGAAGCTTTCATGGATAGCATCAAGACCTCTCTGACCAACAAGAACAACGTGTATCTCCGCGGCTTCGGCAGCTTCATCGTGAAGAAACGTGCAAAGAAAGTCGCACGCAACATCTCGAAGAACACGACCATCACCATTCCGGAACATAACATCCCCGCTTTCAAGCCCGCCAAGAGCTTCGCTGCGAAGGTGAAATAATTCAATAAATAAAGAACCTCTAAAATTTAAGGACTATGCCAAACGGAAAGAAGCATAAGCGTCACAAGATGGCTACCCACAAGCGCAAAAAACGTCTGCGCAAGAACCGCCACAAGAAAAAGTAGGGTAGCACCTTAGTGCTAAACGATAGATAAAGCTAAAGGAGCCCCGGGTTCTTTTAGCTTTACCTATTTTCTGCGGTTTTTTGCGACCGGGGCCCGTATCCCCGGGGGGAATGCAGATCCCCGGATAGCCGTTTGCGGACGTCAGGCCCTCTTGCAACGCAGGTTATGAGGCTGCCGCAGAGGCATTGCGACGCAGTGCCGCCGAAAAAACAGGGTATTGTCTTACCCGCCATGTTGCCGGCCGATGTGTCCGGACAATATTTTCCTTTGGAGTTCGCCGCCACTTCAGACCAAAATGCGGCCTAACCGGTTTCAGTATTCCGCAACCCCGTTTCCGGGGTGCGACACACGATATAGATGAACAGAGAATTAATCGTTAACGTCAACCCGACAGAAATCTCCATTGCGCTGTGTGAGGACAAGGTGCTTGTCGAGCTCAACAAGGAGCAGTGCCAGACGGGTTTTTCCGTAGGGGATATCTACCTCGGGAAAGTACGCAAGATAATGCCCGGGCTCAATGCAGCCTTCGTAAACATCGGGCACGAAAAGGACGCTTTTATCCACTACCTCGACCTGGGAAGCCAGTTTCCCTCGTTGCAGAAGCTGGTCGCTTCGCAGCAGCCCGGCAAGCGGGGAATGCGCGTCGAGGGCATGAAGCTCGAGCCGCCCGTCGAAAAGACGGGCAAGATCGGCGACTATCTTCAGGTCGGGCAGAACATCATGGTGCAGATCGCCAAGGAGGCCATTTCGACCAAGGGGCCGCGCCTGACCTCCGACATTTCGCTGGCCGGCCGCAACGTCGTGCTGGTGCCCTTTTCGTCCAAGGTGTTCCTTTCGCAGAAGATCCGCTCGGCGGACGAGAAGAAACGCCTCAAGCGCATCGCGGCTGCGGTGCTCCCCAAGAATTTCGGCGTCATCATCCGCACGGCGGCCATGGAGGCCAAGGACGAGGATATCGAGCACGACATCCAGTCGCAGATCGACCGCTGGCGCAAGACCTGCGCCGCGATCAAGAAGAGCACGCCGCCCGCGCAGCTGATGAGCGAGATGAACCGTGCCAACACGATTATCCGCGATTCGCTGAACGGCTCGTTCTCGCAGATCGCCGTCGACGACGAGGCGATGTACAACGACATCCGCAATTACATCCGCCTGATCGAGCCCGAGAAGGAGAAGATCGTCAAGCTTTACCGGGGCAACGTCCCCATCTTCGACAACTTCGATATCTCGAAGCAGATCAAGTCGCTCTTTGCTAAGTACGTCTCGCTGCGCCGCGGCGCCTACCTGATCATTGAGCATACCGAGGCGATGAACGTCATCGACGTCAATTCGGGCAACCGCACCAAGGCCGAGGACAACCAGGAGCAGACCGCCATGGACGTCAACCTGGCGGCTGCGAAGGAGATCGCCCGCCAGCTGCGCCTGCGCGATCTGGGGGGCATCGTCATCATCGACTTCATCGACCTGCACAAGGCGCAGAACAAACAGGCGCTCTTCGACGAGATGGTCAAGCTGATGTCCACCGACAAGGCCAAGCATACGGTGCTGCCGCTCACCAAGTTCGGGCTGATGCAGATCACCCGCCAGCGGGTGCGTCCCGTGGCCGTGGAGGAGGTTTCGGACGTCTGCCCGACCTGCAACGGCACGGGCAAGATCGAGCCTACGGTATTGCTGGACAAAAAGATCGAGAACCAGATATCGTTCCTCACGCAAGACCGGGGACACAAGTATATCAAGCTGGTTGTCAGCCCCTATGTGGCTGCTTTCCTGCGGAAGGGCATCTGGTCGCTGCGCCGCCGCTGGGAGTGGAAATACAAACTCCGCCTGCGTGTCGTCGAAGACCAGAGCCTCGGCATCGTCGAGGTGCATTACCACGATGACAAGGATAACGACCTGATTAACAAGTGACGCTATGACTGCCAGCGAGCAGCTGGCGCAGTTCGCCGCCGGGTCGAAGGCCCTGCCGAAGTTGTGCCGCGAATATAAGAAGGAGCGCGCAACCGTCCACCTGAAAGAGCTGGTCGGCGGTGCTCTTTCGTTTTATGCGGCGGCGGCAGTGGCGAAAACGGGAGGCGTGCATATCTTCGTGGCCGAAGACCGGGATGCCGCGGCCTACCTGCTGAACGATTTTTACAATCTGCTGGACGAGAAGCAGGTCTATTTCTTCCCGTCGTCCTACAAGCGTTCGGCGGCCTACGGCGCCGAGGATGCCCAGGGCGTAGTGCAGCGCACCACGGCGATGAACGCCGTGCGGGGCTTTACGAAGGGATACCTGGTGGTCTGCACCTATCCCGAAGCGCTGGCCGAACGGGTCGTCGACGCCGCGACGTTGCAGCGCGACACGATTGCCGTGAAGCTCGGCGACAAGATTTCGATCGCCGTGCTGGAAGATGCCCTTGCGGATGCGAACTTCACGCGTGTCGATTTCGTCTACGAACCGGGGCAGTACTCCGTGCGCGGAGGTATCGTCGATGTCTTTTCCTATTCGGAAAGCAAGCCTTACCGGATCGACTTTTTCGGCGACGAGGTCGACTCGATCCGCCGTTTCAATATTTCGAGCCAGCTTTCGGCCGACAAGCTCGACCGGGTGGAAATCGTCCCCAACCTCAATGCCGGCGAGGCACCCCGGGTGTCGTTCGTGCAGTTCGCGGGTTCTTCGGCAACCTGCTGGTTCTACGATGCCGACTACGTGCTGCGCCGTGTCAACGACCTGCGCCGCAAGGTGCTCGCGGACATGGAGGAGCCCGGGCAGATCGACCGCCTGCTGACCAGCCGCAACGTGCTGTTGCGCGACATGGCCGGCAACAGCGTGGTGGCGCTGCGCGACAACCTGCCGGAACGCCCCGCCACGGCGGCCGTGGTGTTCGACACGGCCCCGCAGCCCAAGTTCAACAAGAATTTCGAGATGCTGGCCGACGACATGATCCGCAATTCGCTGCGGGGCTATGCGACCTACATCCTCTCGGAGAACAAGGTGCAGGTCGAACGCCTCGAAAACATCTTCCACCAGATAGGCCGGGGGCAGGCCGCCGTGCGGTCGCTCTCCGTTACGCTGCACGAGGGGTTCGTGGACAACGACCTGAAACTGTGCCTCTATACCGACCACCAGATTTTCGACCGTTACCAGCGCTACCGCATCAACGGCGAGATTCGGCGCGACGAGCAGATGACCGTCGCCGAGCTGAACCAGCTCCGCCCGGGCGACTATGTGGTGCATATCGACCACGGCGTGGGGCGTTTCGACGGGCTGGTGAAGATCAACGAGAACGGCAAGGTGCACGAGGCCATCAAACTGGTGTACAAGGACGGCGACGTGTTGTTCGTGAACGTCCATTCGCTCCACCGTATTTCGCGTTACAAGTCCGGCGACGGCGAGCCTCCGAAGGTCTATAAACTCGGCAACGGGGCATGGCAGAAACTCAAGAACGCCGCCAAGAAGGCCGTCAAGGATATCTCGCGCGAGCTGATCGCCCTCTATGCCAAGCGCAAGGCCAGCAAAGGGTTCGCATTCACACCCGACAGTTACCTGCAGCACGAGCTGGAGGCGTCGTTCCAGTGGGAGGACACCCCCGACCAGCAGACGACCGTCGCGGCCGTCAAGAAGGACATGGAGTCCGACCAGCCGATGGACAGGCTGGTCTGCGGCGACGTGGGCTTCGGCAAGACCGAGGTGGCGATCCGCGCGGCGTTCAAGGCTGCCGTGGACGGCAAGCAGGTGGCGGTGCTGGTGCCGACGACGATCCTCGCCCTGCAACACTACCGCTCCTTCTCGGAACGCCTGCGCAATTTCCCCGTGCGGGTCGAATACCTCAACCGCACCAAGACCACGAAGGAGGTGAACCAGATTCGCGCCGACCTGGAGGCGGGACGCATCGACATCCTGATCGGCACCCATAAGATACTGGGCAAGCAGATCAAATTCCGCGACCTGGGGCTGCTGATCATTGACGAGGAACAGAAGTTCGGCGTCGCGGCCAAGGAGAAACTCACGCAGATGGCCGTCAATGTCGATACGCTGACCCTGACGGCGACGCCGATCCCGCGCACGCTGCAATTTTCGCTCATGGGCTCGCGCGACCTGTCGGTCATCTCGACCCCGCCGCCCAACCGCCAGCCGATCGTCACCGAGTCGCATGTCTTTTCCGAGGAGATCATCCGCGACGCCGTCGAGGCCGAGCTCGCACGCGGTGGCCAGGTCTATTTCGTCCATAACCGCGTCGAAGACCTGATGTCCATCCAAGGGCTTATCACGCGCGTATGCCCCAAGGCCCGCGTAGCCGTCGGACACGGCAAGATGCCGGCCGAGAAGCTCGAAAAACTGATTATGGATTTTATCTACGGGGAGTTCGACGTGCTCGTTTCGACCACGATCATCGAGAACGGCATCGACATCCCCAATGCCAATACGATCATCGTCGACAATGCCCAGAACTTCGGCCTGAGCGACTTGCATCAATTGCGCGGGCGCGTGGGGCGCAGCAACCAGAAAGCCTACTGCTACCTGCTCTCGCCGCCCGAGGAGATGCTGTCGTCCGATGCGCGGCGCCGCCTGCGGGCGATCGAGGAGTTCTCCGACCTGGGGTCGGGGTTCAACATTGCGATGCAGGATCTCGACATCCGCGGCGCGGGCAACCTGCTGGGTGCCGAGCAGAGCGGGTTTATCGCCGACATCGGTTTCGAAACCTACCAGAAAATCATGAACGAGGCGATCGCCGAGCTGCGGGCCGAAGGCTTGCAGGTGGCGGGTCTGGGTGCCGCCGAGCAGGATGTCGTGGAGCAGATGCATTACGTGGATGACGCGCACATCGAAATAGAGGTCGAGGCCGGGTTGCCCGATGCCTACGTGGCGCAGCAGGCCGAACGCCTGAAACTTTACCGCGAGCTCGACTCGACCAAGGACGAAGCCGCGTTGCAGGCCTTCGAGAGCCGTCTGGCAGACCGTTTCGGCCCCCTGCCGCGCGAAGCGCAGGAACTGCTCAACGTCGTGCGCCTGCGCTGGGAGGCGATTCGCCTCGGCATCGAACGGGTGAAGGTCAAGAACGGGCTGATGATCCTCCACTTCGTCGGCGAGCAGAATTCGCCCTATTACAAAAGCGATACCTTTATGGAGTTGCTTCGCAAGGTGACGCAAAATCCCGCCAGATTTGTGCTCAAACAGCACAATAATCGTCTGGCGATGACCGTTAGGAATGTCAAAGACATTGAGGACGGGTATAAAACACTGCAACAGCTTTGAATTTAGTCGTAGATATCGGGAACACCCTGGTAAAACTCGCGGTTTTCGACAGGGGAGAACTTGTCGCGCAGCGTTGCACGGAGCGGTTGCACCCGTCGATGCTCGAAGAACTGCTCTCCGAATGGCCCGTGCGGCGCGCCGTGGTGGCGTCGACGCGCGGCGAGGTCGATGACGTGGCGGCGATGCTCCGCGGGCGGGTGGATTATCTGCTGGAGTTCACCTCCCAGACCCCCGTGCCCATCGGCAACGCATACCTTACGCCCGAGACGCTGGGGCGCGACAGACTGGCCGCAGCCGTCGGCGCGACAGTGCTCTATCCGGGTGAGAACGTGCTGATCGTCGATTTCGGTACGGCGGTGACCATCGACCTGGTGACGGCTGACAATACGTTCCGGGGCGGCTGCATCTCCCCGGGGGTGAAGACGCGTTTCAGGGCGCTGCACGATTACACGGCCAAGCTGCCGCTGTGTGCCGCGACCGAGGATGAAGGACTCTCGGGGCTCACGACCGAAGAGGCCATCGAGTTGGGCGTGATGAACGGGATCGCCTTCGAAATCGAAGGTTATGTCGTGCGCATGCGGGAACAAATCGACGGCCTGTGCGTAATTTTTACCGGCGGGGATGCAAAATTCTTTGTTAAACGAATTAAAAATACGATATTTGCAAACTGTAATCTGGTCTTTTGCGGATTGAATAGAATTTTAGAGCACAATGCAAGTGAAGAACACCTTGATTAAGCTGGTTGTTGCGGCAGCCGTGATGCTTCCTTATGCCGTATCGGCCCAGACAAGCAGTATTAACGCATTCTCTCCCTATACGATGTACGGCGTCGGCGAGATCAATACGCCCGGTACGACGCAGATGCGCTCGATGGGCGGCGTCGGGGTGGCCATGGGTACTCCGGGTAAAATTAATCTGCTCAACCCTGCAGCGTACAGTACCATCCCGCAAAAGAGCTTCCTCTTCAGTTTCGGCCTCGAGGGACAGAATTACTACAATTCGCAGAAGGTGGACAATGTGTCCAAAAACACGGCCTATAATACGTTCAATTTCCACGATATCGCGTTCCAGATGCCGGTCGCCAAGAAACTCGGGCTCGGGTTCAGCCTCACGCCTTACAGCTCGGTGGGCTACCGTACCAAGTATACCCAGAACTACGACCCGAACGATCCGGTTTGGGGCAATGTGGGGCGCGTGCAGTACGTCTATCAGGGCGAGGGCGACGTGACGGAGGTCAAGGTCGGCCTGGGCTGGGAGATTTTCAAGAATTTCTCGTTGGGTGTCGCGGCGCAGTATTATTGGGGCGACATCGACCGCAGCTTCGTGATGACCCCGACGCCGATCACGGGCGACGGAACCTTCTCGTCGACGGTCGGCAGCGACAATTACAGCATTTCGAGCATCAAAGGACAGGTCGGTGTCCTTTGGAAGGCTGTCATGAACCAGAAACGCATGCTGACGTTCGGCGCTACGTATGATTTCGGCGGCAACCTGAATCCCGATGTGACCAAGCGGATCTATATCGGCGACCTGTATAATTCGACCGTGAAGGGCGATACGACCCATTTGGCACTTGCCTTGCCGCGTCAGCTTTCGGTGGGGGCTTATTATATGACCTCGAAATGGACGATCGGGCTTGACTATGTCTATCAGAACTGGACCGGCGGCAATAAGGCGACCGAAATGACCGGGATCAGCGGGCCGGACAAATCTGCATACGAAGTGGCCTATACCAATACGAGCATGGTGAAGATGGGCGTGGAGTATACGCCGAACTATTACGACGTGCGCAGGTTCATGAAACGCTGGGCCTACCGGGCGGGTTTCCGTTACGGAACCTACAACCAGACCTACGACGGCAATAAAATCGGCGAATACGCCGTTACGTTGGGTGTAGGGGTGCCTGTGAAGTTCCTCGGCAGTTCGACCATCGACGTGGGCGTGGAATACGGACGTCGCGGCTATAACCTTTCCGAGCGCCTGGGACTGGTGCGGCAGCAGTATTTCAAATTCTCGGTCGGATTCTCGCTCTTTGCGGGTGCCGAGAACGGGGAATACTGGTTCCGCAGGCCGAAATACGATTAGTTTTTGAGCCGGAAAATTGCACGTCCGAGGAATTAGTAGTAACTTGCGACCCCGACACGGAGGTAGTTTAACTGACGAAAACAATTATAAGTATAAGAAATACAAAAATTAATCTCTGACCGATGAAAAACGTAAAATTTCTGCTTTCTGCCGCTTTGGTGTTTTTGGCTTCGGCGGCTTTGGCTCAGGATTTCAGTGCCCCGCAATATGCGAAATGGGGCGCTACTCCCGAAGAGCGTGAACAGAACATTCTGAACAGTAATTTCCTGAAAGAATCGTGCGACAACCGTGACTACGATGCCGCTGCACACTACCTCAAGGGGCTTATCGACAAGATACCCGATGCTGCGGAGTCGATCTACCAGCGCGGTGCCGTCGTGTATAAGAACAAGATCAACCGTGCCAAGAGCGTGGCGGAGAAGAACATGTTCATCGACTCGCTGATGCTGATGTACGATATGCGTGCCCAGTATTTCGGCGATAACGTCAAGCCCGGCAAGACGGCCTTTATCCTCGACCAGAAGGCGCGCGAGTTCCTGCGCTACAAACCCAACGACCGCAAGGGCATCCGCGAGGCATTCCGCGCGGCAATCGCGCAGGGCGGCGACAGCACCGACCCCGAAACCGTGGTGGCCTATTTCTCGAACCTTTGCGAGGATTATAAGAATACCGACGAGGTGATGCCCGATGAGATCATCGCCGAGTACGACCGCCTGACCCCGTTCTTCGAGAAGAACCCCGAGGCCGGCGATTACAAGTCGCAGTTCGACGCGGCTTTCGGCCTGAGTGGTGCGGCCAGCTGCGAGAACCTCGAAAAACTGTTCCGCGGCAAGCTGGAGGCTGCTCCCGACGATGAGGCGTTGCTGGCGCAGGCCGTAGCCCTGATGTCGCGTGCCAAGTGCGACGGCGATTTCTATTTCTCGATTGCCGAGAAATACTATACGGTGAAACCGTCGTCCGAGACCGCGATGTTCCTTGCGCAGGCTTTCCAGAGCAAGGGCGACTATACGAAGGCCATGAAATACCTCAACGAGGCGCTTGCCGTCGAGACGGATCCCGCTGAGCGTCAGCTGCTGCTGGTGCGCATGGCGCTGGTAGGTTTGGTTTCCAACGACATCCAGGGCGCCGCATCGGCTGCCCGTCAGGCCCGCGATCTGAACCCCGAGGACGGTGTGCCGTATTTCGTACTGGCTCAGTGCTACGGCATTTCGGCAGCTCATTGTGAAGGTTTCGCCGGGCCGGCTACCTTCTGGGCAGCTTACGACACGATGGCCAAGGCCGTCGAGCTGCTGCCGAGCGATTCGGAATACCGCGAACCTGCCAAAACCTCGATGAACGCATTCCGCAGCCGTTTCCCGACTTCGGAGGAGTGCTTCTTCAACGAGTTGCAGGAAGGCGCACGCTATACCGTCAACTGCGGTACGGCTGCCGGTGTGTCGACTACTGTGCGTCCCCGCTAATTGATGGACAGATTTATCGCAAGATACGTGATGGTAGCACTCTCCGTTGTGGGGAGTGCTATCTTGCTATTCTCTTGCGAGCGTGAAGAAGAACCCGAATCGGAGTCCCAGATAGAGATGATGATGACCGAATACAGCGAAAACCTGTCGGTTGTCATGTCGCAGAACGGCCGCCGTTCGTATCATTTCAAAACCCCGCTGCTCGAAGGTTATTCGCTGGCGCGCGAGCCTTACCGCGAGTTCCCCAAGGGGGTGGAGATGACGACCTATAAGAACGATTCGCTCTCGTCGGTCGATGCCGTGCTGACGGCCAACTATGCGATCCATTACGAGACCCGCGACCTGTGGGAGGCGCGGGGAAATGTCGTGGTCGAGAAATCGGACGGCAAGAAACTCTATACGCAACAGTTGTTCTGGAACGCGCGAACCAAGAAAATCTATTCGAACGTCGATTCGAAAATCGTGCAGAACGACGGTCGCGACGTGTTCATCGGCGAAGGTTTCGAGTCGGACGAGGAGTTCAAGGACTGGCGCTTCCGCCGTATGAAAGGGCGCATGGAGGTCGAGGTCAAACCTAACGAATCGGACTCTACGGCGGTGGCCGAACCTGCCGACCGGACTTCGGAATCGTCCCGGCCTGCGACAGACCACCTTGCGACAGACCACCCTGCGACAGACCGGCCTGCCGCTCCGGTTGCGGCGCGGCCCGCGGCACCGCTTTCCGAGGAGCCGCCTTTGGCTGCACCAGCTGTCCGCCCTGCCGGACAGGATGAGCTTCGCCCGGCCGAACCGGTCGGTGAAATCCAGCCCCTCCGGCGTGCCGTACATGCGGACGAAGCGGGGGAGTAACCCAAAATAAACAGGACGATGCTTACTTCGGTCATACTGATTATCTTAATGCTGTTGTTGTCGGCATTTTTTTCGGGCATGGAGATCGCTTTTACGAGCAAGAACCGCCTGAAGCTGGAGATCGACCGCAAACAGAGCCGCATGTTCGACCATATCGCGGAGATTTTTTCCCGCCACCCCGGGCAGTATATCACCACGATACTGGTGGGCAACAACATTGCCCTGGTCATCTATTCGCTTTACATGTCGTTGCTGCTGCGCGGCATCTTCTATGCGCTGGGGTGGGAAAGCATCGCCCGCAACGGTTCGGTCGCCATCGAAACGGCCGTGTCGACCGTCATCATCATCTTTGCTGCGGAGTTCCTTCCCAAGTCGATCTTCCGCAACAACCCCAACTTCTATTACCGTGCCCTGGCGCCGGTGATCTATTTCTTCTACCTGCTGCTCTATCCGATCGCCCGTCTCACGACGCTCATCTCGCATGGCATCCTGCGCCTGGCGGGGCGCCGTGTCGAGGAACGGGCCGTGTCGCACAGCTTCGGCCGCGACGACCTCGCGGCACTGCTCGATACCAATACGTCGGAACCGCGCCCCGAGCCGGACAACGAGTTCAAACTTTTCCAGAATGCGTTGGATTTCGCCGACCTGCGGGTTCGCGACTGCATGGTGCCGCGTGTGGATGTCGAGGCGGTGGATATCGACGACACGTCGATCGGGCAGCTCACGGCGCGGTTCGTCGATTCGAAATATTCGCGTATTTTCGTCTGGCGCAAGAGTATCGACAACATCGTCGGTTATGTCAATTCGAAGAGCCTGTTCACGCGCCCGGCCAATATCGCCGACGTGATGATGCAGGTCAATTTCGTGCCCGAGACCATGCCGCTGCAGCTGATGTTGCAGAATTTCATCAAGCACCGCAGCAACATCGCCGTGGTGATCGACGAGTTCGGCGGGACGGCGGGCGTCATTTCGCTCGAGGACGTGCTCGAACAGATTTTCGGCGAGATAGAGGACGAACACGACATACCCGACCTTACCGAAAAGCAGGTCGGCCAGGACGAGTATGTCCTCTCCTGCCGGCTGGAGGTGAAATACCTCAATGAAAAATACGGGCTGGGGATCGAAGAAAGCAAGGAATACGATACGCTGGCGGGCTTCATCATCTTCAATTACGACGGGATCCCGACCGCTGGGGAAACGGTTTTCATCGGCGGCCTGCAGTTGCGCATACTGCGTACGACGCGTTCGCGTATCGAGCTGGCGAGGGTCAAGAAATTGTAGGAATTTTTATATTATAATAAAGGCCTTTTCCGAATAAATTTTACTACCTTTGACTGCTAATTCGAAACAAACGAATAATTAACGATTTATATGGCAAGTTTAAACACTCTTCGCACCAAGTTCGGCATCGTGCTGTCGATTGTCATCGCAGGCGCCCTCTTGGCTTTCATTCTCTCCCTGAAGACCGAAATGGGCTTCTCGGGTAACGACCCCCGGGTCGGTGTCATCAACGGTAAAAAAATCAACTATTCGGAGTACTACAACCAGTACGAGCAGATCAAGGCGCAGAGCGGCGCCCAGGAGAGCGACGAACAGCAGTCCGCCATGCTCGCCAATGCTGCATGGCAGGCCCTGATCGGCAAGTATGTGCTGGAACCCGGTTTCGACAAGATGGGGCTGCGCGTTACGGAGCCCGAGCGTTTGTCGATGGTCAGCGGCCAGCATCCGTCGCAGGCGTTCTACAACGCCTTCGCCGATTCCCGCACGGGTGAGTACAACGTGGCTGCCGTCGGACAGTTCCTCGCGCAGGCCGAAACGAATGCGCAGGCACAGCAGGCGTGGGCGCAGCTCAACGAGCAGGCCCGCATGGAGCGTGAGATCGCCAAGTACCTCGGCCTGATCAAGGGCGGCGTGTATGTCAATGCACTCGAAGTTGCGAACGGAGTGAATGCGGCCAACAATACCTATTCCGGGAAATGGGCCGGCAAGAAATATTCGACGGTTCCCGATTCGCTGATCCAGGTGAAGTCCGGCGACATCAAGGCATACTACAACAGCCATAAGGATATGTTCAAGCAGACTCCCTCGCGTACGCTGTCGTATGTCGTGTTCGAGGTTACCCCCACGGACGACGATATGCTCGCTCTCGAAAAGAGCGTTGCCGAGGTGGGCGCACAGTTCGCCGCTACGGAGGAGCTGAAGTCGTTCGTACGTGCCAACCGCAACGGCAAGATCGCCGATACCTATGTTTCGGCGGCTCAGCTTTCGGAGGACGAGGCCAAGGCACTGCTGGCGGGTGAGACTTACGGCCCCGTGCTGAAGAACAACCAGTGGACGATGGCCCGTGTGCTGGATTCGAAAATGGTGCCCGATACGCTGGGAATCCGCCATATCGTGCTGCCCTATACGCAGGAGGCGCTGGCCGACAGCCTGCTGACGGTAATCAAGGGCGGTGCCGATTTCGCACAGCTCGCCTCGCAGTATTCAGTATACGAAGCTACGGCAGCCAACGGCGGCGAAGTGGGCGTGGTTCCCTTCTCGGCTTTCACGGGCGAATTCGTTGCCGCGCTGGCCAATGCCAAGCGGGGGGACGTGGTGAAGGTCGCTTCGGGCGATGCCATCCAGCTGATGCAGGTGTACCGTGCCGACAAACCTTCGAAGCACATGCAGGTGGCGACGATCACCTATCCCGTCGAGGCTTCGGCTGCGACGCGCCGCAATGCCCACAACCTGGCCGGCACTTTCTCGGTGAATGCCAAGGGCTCGGTCGAGGCGTTCAACAACGCCGCTTCGGAAGCGGCCGTTACTCCCCGTGTCGCCTCGCTGGCGCAGGGCGAGCGTACGATCCGCGGCCTGGAGGATTCGCGTGAGGTTGCCCGCTGGGCTTACGGTGCCGAGACGGGCGATCTTTCGGAAATCTTCACCGTCGGAAACGACTATGTGGTCGCTACGCTGACCGAGATCGACGACAACGAGTACACCCCGGTCGATAAGGTGGCTGCGCAGGTTCGCGCCCAGGTTCTCCGGGACAAGAAATACGATTATATCACCAAGCAGATCGCCGGTACGACGCTCGACGAGCAGGCTGCCAGCCTCGGTTCCGAGGTCGCCGATTTCGACGGCGTGACTTTCGGTGCCTTCTACGTGAACGGCCCGGGCGTCGAGCCCCGTCTGGTAGGCGCCATCGCTTCGACGACCGAGAAAGGCGTCCTTTCGGCTCCGGTGAAGGGCATGTCGGGGGTTTATGTCTTCCAGGTGGATGACATCCAGACTTCGGACAAGCAAACTGTCGAGGGCGAGAAGGTGCGTGCGCAGGCCATGGCCGAGAGCATGGCACAGCAATTCTCGGTGCAGGCCATCCAGCAGATGGCCAAGATCCAGGATCTGCGCGGCGAATATTTCTAAGCCTCGGATAAAAAATCCGATACAGTTTTCGAACGCCGGAATATTCCGGCGTTCTTTTTGTTATTTTTGCGTATATTTAAAAGTCGTATCAAAACATATCGCATACTATTATGAATAATTTTGTTTATCACAATCCGACGAAACTTGTTTTCGGTAAGGGGCAGATCGCCCAGCTCGCAAAGCTGATTCCTGCCGGCAAGAAGATTATGATTACCTTCGGCGGCGGCAGCGTGCGCCGTAACGGCATTTACGACCAGGTCGTCAAGGCCCTCGAAGGCCGTGACTGGGTCGAATTCTGGGGCATCGAGCCCAATCCGTCGGTCGAGACCGTCCGCGAGGCCATCGCATTGGGGCGTGAGCACGGCTCGGAGTTCCTGCTTGCCGTGGGCGGCGGGTCGGTCATCGACGGTACGAAGCTGATCGCCGTAGGGCTGCTTTATGACGGCGACCCGTGGGAGATCGTTCTGAAAGGGCAGGCGGATAAAACCGTTCCCCTCGGGACGGTGCTCACGATGTCGGCGACGGGATCGGAAATGAACAACGGCTCGGTGATCTCGTGCCATGAAACGAAGGAGAAATTCCCGTTCAACGGCGACTACCCGCTCTTTTCGATCCTCGATCCCGAGGCCTTGTTCTCGCTGCCGCAGAAGCAGATCGCCTACGGCTTGGCCGACACCTACGTGCATGTGCTGGAGCAATATATGACTACGCCCGGGCAGTCGCGCCTGATGGATCGTTGGGCCGAAGGCATTCTGCATACCGTGATCGAGATCGCACCCCGGATCCGTGAGAACCAGCACGATTATGCCGTGATGTCGGAGTATATGCTTGCGGCAACCCTGGCGCTGAACGACATGATCCGTATGGGAGTGGCGCAGGACTGGGCGACGCATATGATCGGGCATGAGCTGACCGCACTGCACGGGCTGACGCACGGTGCGACGCTCGCCATTGTCATCAACGGTACGTTGCGCGTGCTGCGCGGTCAGAAGCGCGGCAAACTCCTGCAATACGGCGAACGGATATGGGGTATCACCGATGGTTCCGACGAGGAGCGTATCGAGCGGACGATTGCAGCCAACGAGGAGTTCTTCCGTTCCCTGGGGCTTTCGACGCATCTTTCGCAGGAGGGCATCGGCGAGACTACGATCGCCGAAATCGAACGCCGCTTCAATGCTGCGGGCAGCAGGTTCGGCGAGGCGCGCAATGTCGACGGGGCGATGGCGCGCAGGATTCTGGAAGCCTGCCTGTAGTTTGTCCCCGAGACCATCTGTATCCATGAAAAAATCCCCGCCGAGACGTCTCGGCGGGGATTACCGTATTCTGTCGAACCGTTATTCGGCGAGCAGGATTTCGAGAATCTTGATGGCGGCCGTGGCGATCGGGGTGCCGGGGCCGAAGATGGCGGCGGCGCCGTCGCGGTACAGTTCGTCGTAATCCTGATGGGGGATTACGCCGCCGACGATCACGATGATGTCCTCGCGACCGAGCTTCTTGAGCTCTGCGATGATCTGCGGCACAAGGGTCAGGTGGCCTGCGGCGAGCGACGAAACGCCCACTACATGCACGTCGTTCTCGACAGCCTGTTTAGCGGCCTCCTCCGGGGTCTGGAACAGCGGCCCCATGTCGACGTCGAAACCGATGTCGGCATAACCCGTGGCTACTACCTTGGCACCGCGGTCGTGGCCGTCCTGGCCGAGCTTCGCGATCATGACACGCGGCTGGCGGCCTTCCTTCTTGGCGAATTCGGCGCACAGCTCCTTGGCACGCTCGAACTGTTTGTCGTTTTTCACTTCTGAACTATATACTCCTGATATTGAACGAATGACGGCTTTGTAGCGGCCTACGACAACCTCGCAGGCGTCGGAAATCTCACCCAGCGAAGCGCGTACCTTGGCGGCCTCGACAGCCAGCTCCAGCAGGTTGCCCTGCTTGGTCTTCACGCACTCGGTGATCGCTGCGAGGGCCTTCTTCACGGCATCCTCGTCGCGCGAAGCGCGCAGCTCCTTCAGACGCTTGATCTGGCTTTCGCGCACGGCGGTGTTGTCCACGGCCAGGATGTCGATCGGAGCCTCTTTCTCCAGGCGGTATTCGTTGATGCCGATGATCTTCTCCTCGCCGGAGTCGATACGCGCCTGCTTGCGGGCCGAAGCCTCCTCGATGCGCATCTTCGGAATCCCGGTCTCGATAGCCTTGGCCATACCGCCCAGTTTCTCGACCTCCTGGATACGCTCCCATGCCTTGTGGGCGATCTCGTTGGTGAGCGACTCCACGTAGTAGGAGCCTGCCCACGGGTCGACCTCGCGGCAGATATTGGTTTCCTCCTGGATGTAGATCTGCGTATTACGGGCGATACGTGCCGAGAAGTCGGTCGGCAGGGCGATGGCTTCGTCCAAAGCGTTGGTGTGCAGCGACTGGGTGTGTCCCAGGGCGGCGCCCATGGCCTCGATGGCGGTACGTGCCACGTTGTTGAACGGATCCTGCTCCGTGAGCGACCAGCCCGAGGTCTGCGAGTGGGTGCGCAGCGCCAGCGATTTGGGGTTCTTCGGATCGAACTGCTTGACGATCTTGGCCCACAGCATACGTGCCGCACGCATCTTGGCGATCTCCATGAAGTGGTTCATGCCGATGGCCCAGAAGAACGACAGACGCGGTGCGAAGGCGTCGATCGACATGCCTGCGTTGACGCCGGCGCGCAGGTACTCCAGACCGTCGGCC
>ERZ773241.1460-NODE-1460-length-22379-cov-12.402750_pt1 | contig 22379 bp, 18 predicted proteins | sample MGYA00580989_ERZ773241 | MGnify/ENA primary metagenome ERZ773241 (study PRJEB29015, sample SAMEA2737804) | human gut metagenome | biome: human gut; feature: human-associated habitat; material: faeces | place: China | collected 2012 ... | reverse complement strand
ACCGGGGACACAAGGATTTTCAGTCCTTTGCTCTACCAACTGAGCTATGGCACCAGCATTTTTATGTTTGCAACCAATGTTTCTCGATTGCGGTTGCAAAGGTACGCAAACTTTTGGAACTTGCAAACATTTCAGCAGAAAAAATACGATTTTTGTGCAAAAAACGGCATTTTTGTGGGAAAAGTACCGATAATAACCTTAAAAACCTTCCTTTTTCAGACCGAAATAAAATCGGAGATTGAAAAAGGAAGGTTTTAATTTAGTTTATAAAAGAACTTTATCCTTTCAAGGGATTCCAGCCTTGTGCTTTCAACTCAAGTTCATTTCCGTCACGAGTCACAAGGGCGCATCCTAGTTCGGGTTTGGTGATGTGACCGATGACTTTCACGTCTTTCATCTGAGAAACGACTTCGTGCGCGGTCAACGGTACCGTGAAGAGCAGTTCGTAATCTTCGCCGCCGTTCAGTGCACAAGTGCTTAGGTTCATGTTGAATTCTTCGGCCATTACGGCTGTCTGATAGTCAATCGGAATGCGTTCTTCGTACACGCGGCAACCGGCATGGCTTTGTGAGCAGATGTGCATCAGCTCAGATGACAATCCGTCGGAGATGTCCATCATGGCAGTGGGTTTGATGCCGGCTTTAGCCAGGCTTTCTACAATATCCTTGCGGGCTTCCGGTTTCAAGAAGCGTTCCAGCAAGTATTCTTTGCCGGCAAAGTCTGGCTGTACATCTTTTTCGCCCTGGAACACGGCTTTTTCCCGTTCCATCAGCTGAAGTCCCATGTAAGCAGCTCCCAAATCACCTGATACGCAGATCAGGTCAGTTTCTTTGGCGCCGTTGCGGTATACCACCTTGTCTTTATCGGCTTCTCCAATGCAGGTGATGGAAATGGCCAGCCCTGTAACGGAAGAAGTGGTGTCACCTCCTACAAGGTCTACCTGATGCTGTGCACAAGCCAGTTTCAGTCCGTCGTAGAAATCTTCCAGGTCTTCGATGCAGAAGCGTTTGGATACAGCCAGTGATACGGTAATCTGCTTCGGAGTACCGTTCATGGCGTAAATATCGGAGAAGTTCACCATGGCTGATTTGTATCCCAGGTGCTTCAGCGGGGTATATACCAGGTCAAAGTGTACACCTTCCATCAGTAGGTCGGTAGTGACCAGTACCTGCTTGTCGGAAAATTCCAGTACGGCGGCATCGTCGCCCACACCGTATTTCGTTTCCGGATTCTGTAATTTAATATCTTGGGTGAGGTGCTTGATAAGCCCAAATTCACCCAACGTTGAAATTTCTGTTCTGTTTCCTTCGTGCATAGTATTTTTACGCTCTGTTGATAAGTTCTCTCATAATGGTTGTCATGCGAGGCTGTGCTTCGTCGGCAGCCTTCTGCACTTCTGCGTGTGATACTTCCACAATCTTTCCTTCCACGCCCAAGTCGGTGATGACTGATACGCCGAATACCTTAATGCCGCAATGGTTGGCTACAATTACTTCTGGTACGGTAGACATTCCTACGGCATCAGCACCTAAAATGTGGAACATCTTATATTCCGACGGAGTTTCGAACGTAGGACCTTGCGTACCGAGGTACACGCCTTGTTGCACCTTGATGCCTTTTTCCTGAGCAATTTCCAGGGCTTTTGCAATCAGTTTTTTGGAGTAAGCTTCACTCATATCCGGGAAGCGTGGTCCGTATTCGATATTCTTCCCACGAAGCGGATGTTCCGGGAAGAGATTGATGTGGTCAGTAATAATCATCAGGTCACCGATTTCAAAGTCGGGGTTGGTACCTCCTGCAGCATTCGATACGAAGAGGGTCTTGATGCCCAGCTCACGCATCACGCGTACGGGGAAAGTCACTTCCTTCATGGAGTAGCCTTCATAAAAATGAAAGCGTCCCTGCATGGCCATGATATCCTTGTTACCCAGTTTCCCGAAAATCAGTTTCCCGCTGTGTCCTTCGACGGTTGAAACCGGGAAATTCGGGATTTCCGAATAGTTGATTTCATACTTGTCGGTGATTTCGTGCACCAGACTGCCCAATCCTGTACCCAGGATGATGGCTGTTTCGGGGTGAGTGTGCATTTTAGCCTTCAGAAAGGCAGCTGTTTCTTGAATTTTTTCTAACATACTCAATGATTTTAGGGTTAAATACTAGTTCTCCTTTGTGCAGAAACTCCACTTCTATAGGGAGCACGTAAATATAGGGTTTCAGTTCTTCGCAGAGCTGCGGATGACCGATAAGCCGTGAAGCATCCTTCTCGGTGGTCAGGATGAGGCGGCGGGTTTCCGGCAGCTTGTGGAACTGCTGTGCAATCTGTTGCATATCGGCACCGTCAAAATTGTGATGGTCGCCGAAGAGCAGCGGAGTGATACGAGCAGCGTGTCGGCCGACTTCCTCCATTAGTGGTGCCGGTGAGGCAATGCCGGTGACCAGCAGCACTTCTTTATCTTTTAACACATCCAGGGGTTGGGTAGGAGCATCCATAAATAAGGGATACAACTTTCCGTAGGCCAGGGTAGTGAAAAACACTTCCTGATGCGGAAGTAGCTGTATGCGTTGTCGGATACGTTCGCATTCCTCCAGGCTGAGGGTAGGCGGACATTTCGTGACGATGAGCAAATCGGCCCTTTTCTTTCCACTGGCTGGTTCCCGAAGGCGTCCGGCAGGAAGAAGCTGGTCACATTCCACAGGGCGATGGTAATCCATCAGCAGAATGCGCAGTCCCGGTCGTACATAGCGGTGTTGAAAGGCATCGTCCAGCAGGATGACTTCCGTATCGGGTGCTCCTTGCGGAGAGGTAAGCTGGCGGATACCCCGGCAGCGGTCTCCATCTACGGCTACGTGAATGGCGGGAAACTTGCGGGCCATCTGGTAAGGCTCGTCACCGATGTCTTCCATCCGGGAGGTAGAAGAGGCCAGCACGAAACCTTTAGATTTCCGCTTGTAGCCCCGGCTTAGTACGGCCAGCCGGAACGAGTTCTGCAACAGCCGGATGAGGTATTCCGTGTGAGGAGTTTTCCCGGTGCCGCCTACAGTCAGGTTACCGATGCAGATGACAGGTAACGGAAAACGTTCTTCGTGGAGCCATCCCACATCGAACAAGAGATTCCGCACCCTCACACCGATGCCGAAGAGGACACTGAAGGGCCATAGCCCCCAATATATTTTGCATTTTCCGCTCATGAATGCGCCTCCTGCTTATTGGATACGCATGTTGAATGGCAAACGGGCTTGCAGGCGGTCAGACTGTTCCACGTGGCGCAACCATTCAAAACCTTGATAATATTCACCGAATGTTTCCTGCAACTGGCTGTGAATGTAACGGTCAGCGCGGGTATTCAGCAGTTCTGTCAGGAAATCCTGCTTAGTCGGGTAGCTTTTCAGTTTATAGTCTTTTACTTTACCCAGTTCGGCAGCCAGCTGGATGGCAGTATCCAGTCCCCCCAGTTCGTCTACCAGTTTCAGCTCCTTAGCCATGCTTCCGGTCCATACGCGGCCTTCCGCAATCTTGCAGAGCTCCTCTAACGGAATATTTCGTCCTTCGGCACAGCGTTTGGTAAACAAGGCATATCCTTGGTTCACCATTTGTTGCATTAGGGCCGATTCTTCCGCATTGAACGGGCGGCTCATGCTGCCCATGTCGGCCATTTTATGTGTCTTGACTCCATCAAAATGAAGTCCCAGTTTATTGGTCAGTAATTCTGAAGCGTCGGGCATCATACCGAAGATGCCGATGGAACCGGTCAGAGTAGTCGGTTCAGCTACGATTTTGTTGGCAGCGCAAGAAATGTAGTAACCGCCGGAAGCTGCATAGTCACCCATGGATACGACGACCGGTTTTTCAGCTTTCAGCAAGGTCACTTCACGCCAAATCTGTTCCGAACCATAGGCACTTCCTCCCGGAGAGTTCACGCGAAGCACGACCGCTTTTACGTTCTTGTCTTTACGCAAATCGCGTAAATCCTTCGCTACTTTCTCGGAGTTAATACCTTCGTCGTATGAAGAGCCGTTGTCAATTTCTCCGTAAGCATAATAAACGGCTACCACGTCTCTTGTCTTGCTTTTCGGAGTGACTGATTTTACACGAGTCATTTCGTCCAGACTCAGGGTCTGAAGATTATCTTCTTCGGTCAGTCCGGCGAGGGATTTCAGGTAGCTAAGCACTTCATCCTTATACATTAAAGTGTCGGCCAGTCCGCAGCGCACGTAGTCTTCGGCTGGGCGTAAGTCCATATTCTGGTCAGCTAATAAGTTTAGGGAATCGACCGAAATATTTCTGGAAGCAGCTACATCGCTCACAATGCTCTTCCAGGTAGATTCCAGAAAGGCCTGTGTTTGTTCACGGTTGGCCGGACTCATTTCGGTATTGGTCATCGGTTCGACAGCCGATTTGTATGTACCCACACGGAAAATCTGCATTTTAACTCCGATTTTGGCCAGAAAATCTTTCAGGAACATAGTTTCGCTGGCCAGTCCGTGCCAGGAGAGACTTCCTACAGGGTTTACAATTACCTTGTCAGCTACGCTGGCCAGATAATAACCGCCCTGTGTGTACATGTCGGCATAGGCAATCAGGAATTTGCCACTCTGCTTGAAATCAGCCAGTGCACGATGAATGGCCTGCAAAGAGGCTGTAGAACATGCCAATGCTCCAGTATGCAAGTAGATACCCTTAATCTGTTCGTCTTCTTTAGCTTTCTGGATAGAATTTAGAATATCTTCCAGTCCGTATGTGGAAATCTGGTCCTCAAAGAACTGGTCTACTGGACTGGGCTGATAGCGTTCCTGAACAGTGCCTTTCAGCTCAAGCGTAAAAACAGAATTGGGCATGACTATGGTTTCGCTTTCAGAGGAAGCTACAAATCCTGCCAGCATGGTGACACCTAAGATGATAAAGATAAACCCGCAAATCAGTACACCCGTAATGGTGGCCAGGGTGCTTCGAAGAAATTCTTTCATTGTCAGTCGTTTTTAGATTAGTAAACAAAGTTATTCTTTTTGCCTGAGAAAGCAAAAATACAAGAGGGTAAATTTCTTTTTTACAGAGCGGTGATTATGCTCTTAGATTTGATTTTAAATTTATTTTAGGTAGTTTTTGAAGGAATTTTTATAGTATAATATAATAAGGTGGTGCTGAGGGCTTGATTCAATAGTCTGCTGCAAAATTTATTGTTGATTTATAATTGTTTGATATTTAGTTTGTTATACAATCTTAATCCATCGTGAAGGTCTGCGTATTGACGAGTGTGAAAAAACGCACTTGCGTTCAATCCAAAACGCACTTGCGTTTAAGATCAAACGTCCTTGCGTTTGAAGTGAAACGCCCTTGCGTTTTATATCAAATGCACTTGCGTTTTTTGAGAGGTTGCAGAAAATATCTCCCGATTTATTTTGTTTTTTTACGGAACTTCCCCAATTTTGCCAAAATTGATTTTGTGAACTTTAAATAAATACGATATGGCAGAAGAAATGATTGTCAAGGAACTGGACGAGGTAGTAGTCCGTTTCTCGGGTGATTCCGGTGACGGAATGCAGCTGGCCGGAAATATGTTCTCCAATATTTCGGCAACCGAAGGAAACGATATCAGTACATTCCCGGATTACCCGGCGGACATTCGCGCCCCGCAAGGTTCATTGACTGGTGTGTCTGGCTTTCAGGTGCATATTGGTGCCGGAAAGGTATATACTCCGGGCGATAAGTGCGATGTGCTGGTAGCCATGAATCCGGCAGCCTTGAAAACACAGTATAAATTTTGTAAACCGCAGGCGGTAATTATTATCGACTCCGATTCGTTTACCAAACGTGACCTGGAAAAGGCTAAGTTTACGTTGGAAAATCCCTTCTCGGAACTGGGTATCAAGAATGAAGTCGTGTCGGCAGCTATCACTACCATGTGTAAGGAAAGCCTGAAAGACAGCGGGCTGGACAACAAGTCTATCTTGCGAACAAAGAACATGTTTGCTCTGGGATTGGTATGCTGGTTGTTCCATCGCGATGTGAAGGTGGGCGAAAAAATTCTGCGCGAGAAATTTGCCAAGAAACCGGAAATTGCCGAAGCCAATGTGAAGGTACTTTACGACGGTTATCATTTTGGTGAGAATACCCATGCTTCTGTATCGATGAGCTATACCGTGCCGAGCAAGGCACAGAAAGAGCCGGGAAAATACATGGATATCAACGGTAATAAAGCGACGGCATACGGTCTGATGGCGGCTGCAGAGAAAGCAGGTCTGCAATTGTATCTGGGTTCCTACCCGATTACACCGGCCACAGATATTCTGCATGAACTGGCCAAACATAAATCGCTGGGCGTGAAAACGGTGCAGTGTGAAGATGAGATTGCCGGATGTGCTTCTGCTGTAGGAGCTTCGTTTGCCGGCGCATTGGCTGTAACGACCACTTCCGGACCGGGTATTTGTTTGAAGAGTGAGGCCATGAATCTGGCGGTGATTACGGAACTTCCGCTGGTGATTGTAGACGTACAGCGTGGAGGCCCTTCTACCGGACTACCGACCAAATCGGAACAGACCGACTTGCTTCAGGTGCTGTTCGGACGTAATGGAGAAAGTCCGATGCCTGTGGTGGCGGCTTCTTCACCGACCGACTGCTTTGATGCGGCTTATCTGGCCTGCAAGATTGCTCTGGAACACATGACTCCGGTCGTTTTGTTGACCGATGCCTATATTGCCAACGGTTCTGCTGCATGGCGTTTGCCCGATTTGAATACTTATCCATCCATCTGTCCGCCTTACGTGAAGCTGGAAATGGCTGATTCGTGGACACCGTTCCAGCGTGATCCGCAGACAGGCGTGCGTTACTGGGCTACACCGGGTACCCCGGGCTTTATGCACCGTATCGGAGGATTGGAAAAGAGTAACGAAACCGGAGCCATTTCTACGGAACCGGAAAACCACTTCCTGATGACGAAGTTGCGTGCCGAAAAGGTAGAAAAGATTGCCGATTCATTGCCACCGCTTACAGTGGAAGGCGATCCGGATGCCGATTTGCTGATTGTAGGTTTTGGAGGTACTTACGGACACTTGCATTCTGCCATGGATCAGTTGAACGCCATGGGAAAGAAAGCAGCGCTGGCACATTTCCGTGTCATCAACCCGTTGCCGAAAAATACAGCCGAAGTATTACGAAAATACAAGACCATCGTGGTGGCCGAGCAAAATATGGGACAGCTGGCAGGCTATCTCCGCATGAAAGTGGAAGGTATTCACCTGCATCAGTTCAATCAGGTAAAAGGCCAGCCGTTCGTAGTGAAAGAGCTGGTAGAGGCTTTCAGTCAACTTTTTTAATGATTCATCAATAAATATTCTGGAGGAATAACAATGAGTGAAACAAAATATACGGCAGCAGATTACAAATCCGGACAGCCTCGCTGGTGTCCGGGCTGCGGCGACCACGCTTTCCTGAATTCTTTTCACAAGGCTTTGGCCGAACTGGGAGTACCTCCCCATGAAATTGCGGTGATTTCCGGTATCGGATGTTCTTCGCGTTTGCCTTATTACATGAATACGTATGGCATGCACACCATTCACGGACGTGCGGCTGCCATTGCTACGGGAGCCAAGGTGGCTAATCCGAATCTTACTATCTGGCAGATTTCCGGTGACGGTGACGGCCTGGCCATCGGTGGTAACCATTTTATCCATGCTATCCGTCGTAATGTAGATATTAACATCATCCTGTTGAATAACCGTATTTACGGATTGACCAAGGGACAGTATTCTCCGACTTCAGCCCGTGGGTTTGTAAGTAAATCTTCTCCCTACGGTACGGTGGAAGATCCTTTCCGTCCGGCAGATTTGTGTTTCGGAGCTCGCGGCCGTTTCTTTGCCCGTTGTGCGGCAGTAGATGGCGGCCCCTCTGTGGAAGTGCTGAAAGCAGCTGCCCGTCATAAAGGTACGTCGGTAGTGGAAGTATTGCAGAACTGTGTCATCTTCAATGACGGTACGCATAATGCCGTAGCCAAGAAGGAAGATCGTGAACGCAATGCGATTTATCTGGAGCACGGTAAGCCTATGCTCTTTGGTCCGAACAAAGAATTCGGTCTGATGCAGGAAGGCTTCGGGCTGAAAGTGGTGAAACTGGGTGAGAACGGTATCACGGAAAAAGACATCTTAGTGCACGATGCCCATTGTGAAGATCACACCCTTCAGTTGAAACTTGCGCTGATGGAAGGCCCGGATTTCCCGATAGCCTTGGGTGTGATTCGTGATGTGGATGCACCGACATACGATGAGGCAGTAGAAGCCCAGATTGAAGAGGTTTCAGCCAAGAAAAAGTATCACACGTTTGCCGAATTGCTGGAAACGAATGATACGTGGGAGATTAAATAAATCTGACATGATAAAAAGAAAAGGAGCCAGTGATTTTTTCGTCTGGCTCCTTTTTTGTCTTTATTCTTTTTCTCCATAACACAAATCGCCTGCATCTCCCAGTCCCGGCACGATATAGGAATGGGCATTCAGTTCCGGGTCGATGGCGCCGCACCATACGGTGGTTTTTTCAGTAGGGAACACCTTTTTGATATGCTCGATGGCCTGACGACTGGCAATGACTGAAGCAATGTGTATATGAGATGGTTCTCCCTTGGTAAGCAAGGCTTCGTATGCCAGTTCCATGGAACTGCCGGTAGCCAGCATCGGGTCGGTCAGAATCAGAATCTTTCCGTCCAGTCGTGGAGAAGCGATGTATTCAATGTGAATGTCGAAGTTATCTTCGTTGATGTATTTACGATAGGCCGATACGAAGGCATTTTCCGCATGGTCAAAATAGTTGATGAAGCCCTGATGAAGCGGAAGTCCTGCACGCAGGATGGTGGCTACCACAGGTTGCTCGGAAGGTACATTCTCTACGGCTGTAGCCAATGGGGTTTGTACGGATACCGGATGGTAAGGAAGCGTCCGGCTGATTTCGTATGCCATGATTTCGCCTACACGCTCTATGTTGCGGCGGAAGCGGATGCGGTCACCTTGTATATGCACATCACGGATTTCAGAAAGGAACTGGTTGAAAAGGCTGTTGCTTTGGTTAAAGTTGATTATTTTCATAAACATTTTCAGGTTCTTAGGGGTTTTATTATTTAGATTCCAGTTTGCAAAGAAACAAAATAAAATTGATTTGTAAAGTGGATTTGGCAATTTTGTTACACAAGTATAAATCTTTAAATGATTACGGATTTTTTTCTGTAATAACTTCTTTGAATTAAAAATATCTACTACTTTTGTAGCGCCTAAAACAAGGAGATGTTGAAGAGCAGAAAAGCGGATTAGGCTTACAGATTTAGACAATAAACATTTGATATAATAACCAAATTAATCATTTGAACAATGGCAAATTTAGATCTTACTAAGTACGGTATCACTGGAACCGTAGAAATCGTACACAATCCTTCTTACGATGTATTGTTTGCAGAAGAAACAAAAGCTGGTTTGGAAGGCTTCGAAAAAGGTCAGGTAACTGAACTGGGTGCAGTAAACGTAATGACTGGTATCTATACTGGTCGTTCTCCTAAAGATAAATTCTTGGTAAAAGACGCTACAAGTGAAAACACTGTATGGTGGACTTCAGAAGAATATAAAAACGACAACAAGCCTGTAACTACAGAAACTTGGAATGTATTGAAAGAATTGGCTGCTAAAGAATTGTCAAACAAGAAATTGTATGTTGTTGATGGTTTCTGCGGCGCTAACGAAGCTACTTGCTTGAAAGTTCGTTTCATCATGGAAGTTGCATGGCAGGCTCACTTCGTAACTAACATGTTCATCCGTCCGTCTAAAGAACAGTTGGAAAACTTCGAACCTGATTTCGTTGTTTACAACGCTTCTAAGGCTAAAGTTGAAAACTACAAAGAACTGGGTCTGAACTCAGAAACTGCAGTTGTGTTCAACTTGACTACTAAAGAACAGGTTATCCTGAACACTTGGTACGGTGGTGAAATGAAGAAAGGTATGTTCTCTATGATGAACTACTTCAACCCGTTGCGTGGTATCGCTTCTATGCACTGTTCTGCTAACACTAACATGGAAGAAACTGAATCAGCTATCTTCTTCGGTTTGTCTGGTACTGGTAAGACTACTTTGTCTACAGACCCGAAACGTAAGTTGATTGGTGATGACGAACACGGATGGGATAACGAAGGTGTATTCAACTACGAAGGTGGTTGCTACGCTAAGGTTATCAACCTGGATAAAGAAAGTGAACCGGATATCTACAATGCTATCAAACGTGACGCTTTGCTTGAAAACGTAACTGTTGATGCTAACGGTAAGATTGATTTCACAGATAAGAGCGTGACTGAAAACACTCGTGTTTCTTATCCTATCTATCACATCGAAAACATCGTTAAACCGGTGTCTAAAGGTCCTCACGCAAAACAAGTTATCTTCTTGTCTGCTGATGCATTCGGTGTATTGCCTCCAGTATCTATCTTGAACCCGGCACAGGCTCAATACTACTTCTTGTCTGGATTTACAGCTAAATTGGCTGGTACAGAACGTGGTATCACTGAACCGACTCCGACATTCTCTGCTTGTTTCGGTGCTGCTTTCTTGTCACTGCACCCGACAAAATACGGCGAAGAATTGGTTAAGAAAATGGAAATGACCGGTGCTAAGGCTTATTTGGTCAACACAGGTTGGAACGGTACTGGCAAACGTATCTCTATCAAGGATACAAGAGGTATCATCGATGCTATCCTGGACGGTTCTATCGACAAAGCTCCGACAAAGGTTATCCCGTACTTCGATTTCGTTGTACCAACAGAATTGCCGGGTGTTGATCCGAATATCCTGGATCCGCGCGATACTTATGCTGACGCTGCACAGTGGGACGAAAAAGCAAAAGATCTGGCTGGTCGTTTCATTAAGAACTTCGCTAAGTTCACTGGCAACGAAGCTGGTAAGAAGCTGGTTGCTGCTGGTCCGAAATTGTAATAACATACATAATGACTCTATAAAAGCGCAGGACTTCGGTTCTGCGCTTTTTTTATATATATACATTAATTTTATCATAAATGTTAGGATATTTTAAAATCTATTCCTACCTTTACCCCAAATTATCTGTTAATGTGGGATGTGAGGTATAACATGATTAGACGTTTATTACTGGTCGTTGGGATTATCGTTTCTTTGTCATCGTGTGGCGGAGATATTGCTTACCGGATAGAAGGAAAACTAACCAATCTGGAGGATCAGACCTTATATGCCGTTTTCGAAAATGAAGATATAAAGGTTGTAGATACCGTAACTTGCGGGAAGCCGGGGGAATTTTTGATCGAAAAGAAACAGGGGGATTTCCGGGAAGTGACGATTTTCTTTGCTGATAAAATGCATTGGGTTACGGCTTATCTGGAAAAGGGAGAGAAGGTGACGATCACCGGAGACGCTGATTATCCCGCCATGTTACGTGTCAAAGGAGGGCGGATCAATGACCGTCTTTCCGCGATAAGAAAAGAAATGGCTCCTTTATTGAAGGAACAGGCCGACTTGATTCGTCAACTGAATAAGAAGAACAGGGAAAACCTCAACAGCTCGATCGAGGAAGCGGATATGGCTTCGCGCCTGGCGAATGTAAACCATCTGTTGAGCGAGGAAGCTGCTGCCGCCATCAAGAAATATCCGGATGAAGAAGCTTCCGTCGTATTGATACAGCATTATTTTAACCATCCTGACGATACCCGGCAAATGGACGAATTGCTGGCTGTGCTGAATCCGAAACTGAACGACTTTTATCTGGTGCGGAAGTTGCAGGAATACAGCACGAGGGCAAAAAGGACTGCTTTAGGCGCCGAAGCACCCGGTTTCAATGTGAAGAATATTTACGGGACTCCTGTCAGTCTGGATTCTTTTCCGAAGAAATATTTACTGCTTGCGTTTACGGCTCCCTGGTGTGATATGTGCCAGACGGAAGACCTCTATCTGGATGAAGTGGCAATGAAATATCCGAAAGAAAAGGTGGATATGTTGCTGGTCAGCCTGGATGACGATCAAGCCGAAGTGCGGAAAGTCCTTGCAAAGGATAGCATCGGCTGGAACTTGGTTACCGATTCCGCCGGACAGGCAGCCATGTTGGTTGATCTGTATAACGTAAGCGCCTTGCCCCGCTGTTTCCTGATCGATGAAGAAGGGAAGATCATCTTGAAAACGGACAATGGGGTCGAGATAAAGCAGACGTTGGAAAAGCTGATGGAGTAGGAATTTATGATTTATGCAATGTTGCTATCCATAAATCATAAATCCGGCCTCATAAATCCAGACCCATAAATTTAAATCATAAATCTTTAACTATGTTAGTCAAATCTTACGCTGCCGCCGTGCAAGGCATATCGGCAACGGTCGTTACGATCGAAGTAAATTGCACGAAAGGTATCCAATTCTTTTTGGTAGGATTGCCCGATGTGGCTGTCCGTGAAAGCCATGAACGCATTATCTCTGCTCTTCAGGTGAGTGGCTACAAGTTTCCCCGTAACCGCATTGTGATCAATATGGCGCCTGCCGATATCCGGAAGGAAGGTTCGTCGTATGATTTGCCGCTTGCGATCGGCATCCTGGCAGCAGCCGAAGAGCTGGATGCTTCCCGGCTAGGCCACTACATGATGATGGGAGAGCTTTCATTGGACGGCAGCTTGAAGCCGGTAAAGGGAATTCTGCCGATTGCGATCAAGGCGCGTGAAGAGGGATTCAAAGGTTTTATCGTTCCCAAGCAGAATGCCCGTGAGGCCGCTGTCGTCAATGACCTGGATGTGTATGGCGTTTCGACCATCAAAGAAGTGATCGAGTTCATTGCAGGAAGACGGGATTTGGAGCCGACGGTTGTCAATACCCGTGAAGAATTTTATGCCCGGCAACTTCAGTTTGAAGCGGATTTCTCGGATGTACGCGGACAGGAGAATGTGAAGCGTGCGTTGGAAGTAGCCGCCGCCGGAAGCCACAACCTGATCCTGATCGGTCCGCCGGGGAGTGGCAAATCGATGCTCGCCAAACGTCTCCCTTCCATCTTGCCACCTTTTACCTTGCAGGAGTCGCTCGAGACCACCAAGATACATTCGGTCGCCGGCAAGATCGGACTGGACACTTCCCTGATGACGCAACGTCCGTTCCGTTCGCCCCATCACACGATTTCGAATGTGGCGATGGTCGGTGGAGGCGCTTTCCCGCAGCCGGGAGAGATCAGCCTGGCACATAACGGAATCCTGTTCTTGGATGAACAACAGAATAAACACTTTAACCATTCGTACAAACTGATTATCAGATATTTATGAAGAATGTTAAATAATGCAACCTTTTGCATATTTGGAAACTTACAGCCGTGAAAAGTAGGGTAGGCTGGGGTTTAAAGCACTATCAGCTTAAAATATTACCCCATTCCCCTTATCTGAAACTACTTGAATACCTATCTTATCAAATACTTCATCTATGTTATTCATTAGTTGTTCACCAGTAGTAACAGCACTAGCTTCTTCTCTCTGTAGCCTTATCTGTTCATTTACCAACTCTAGCAGTATATCCATAGCATAGTACATATCATTACATATATCTTCTAGTAATGTATCTGCCATTAACCCATTAACTATACTATATTCCTTATCCTTATAACCTACAATACTAGTAGGCTCTCCATTAGTCAAAGGTGTAATATAATAGAAGTTCAATCGTTTGCTAGTAGGATGAATCCATTTACAGCCTTCCCTGTATATATCCCTAATACCTAAATACTTCTCATCTAATAATTCCAATAGATAGTTAGTAGTTAGTGCATTGCCTTTTACTTTCAACTGGTTTAAAGCTCCACCCTTATCAAAGTGGTTATAGAAAGACGTCTGGTTCTTTACTAACTGGCTAGCAAAGACTGTCATACAATTATCTATCTGCATCCTTATTTGCTGAATAGCACATAGATAATTCTTAGACTGGCATAGTGTTATAAATCCATCATAGATAGTATTAGCTATAACTAAAGTACCTAATGTAAAATGGCTTCTTCTAATGCAGTCTAATGATACCTTATAGGCTGGATTATCTATACCTTCGATAGCATCCACTATCTTTCTTCCAAACTTCTTATACTCCATACATCTTAAAATAAAAAAGGCTAGCCGAAGCTAGCCCCATTGTTTGAAGTCCTTCCAGTTACTGACCTATCAACTCCTTCAAGGCTGCTTTATCATCCTCTGTAAGAGATTGAATATAGCGATAAGCCTTAGCCTTTCTCATTTCAGACTTTAGATTAGCATCTGGAATTGCTAGTACAGCCTTAACATAAGCAACCTGCAATTCAAGTCTTGAAAGCTGAACTTGGCATTTAGCCTTAACCTGTTCTACAGTGTCATTGTCTGTAGGGTACAAACCAACACCAAAGACCTTACTCAGTTCGCTACGGTCATTTGATACCAATACTGAAAGAACATCCACCTGTGATTCTTGATTCTGTGTCATAATATAAAAAGTTTAAATTATGCCAATACACTATTATACTGGCTATTCAGACAAATAGTGCTATCAGAATCACGATGCAAATGTACTACAAAGTAGCCACATAAACAAATAGCCTGCAATCTATCACCAGACTACAGGCTAAATTTATTTACTTTCTAAATATCATCCGATAATGATAATCTACACCAAACAAGGCACCAGCAAAGGTACAAGTTTCACCAAAGGCAATAAGTACGCTGCTGTCTATTATTCCTAATGGTGCTACACAGAACCCTCCAATTAATAAACCACAGCCTACTATTACTAATACTGCTGCCGATATTAATTGTAAGTTTAGCTTATCTTCTTTTGTCATTCTGCTGATTGTTTAACTTTAATTTCTTGAATGGATGTATCTACTAATGCTATTACATCAGCCTTATTAGCTGCTGGAAGGTTATAGTTATAATTAACTAATCCCCCATCCAGTTCACAGTAGTTAGCATCACCGATATAGTTCATATCTTCAATAAGGTAGATACTAACATTATAGTTCATCTTTCCATTCATATCAATATTGAATGTACCTTCTAACTTCATTGTTCCATTATCTGTTACTACATTGTAATTTGTGTGCTGCATTTCGATAGTTGTAGCCATAGTTTTAAAATTTAAATGTGTTATTAATTAATCTATGGTAAAGATGGGTCTGGCATTGGCATAAGTGCCTGTATAGACCTTTGTAACTGGTTATCAAACCATAAACATAGCCAGCAAATAGAAGATGTGCTATTATTATAAAGTGAACCAGTATATTTCTGTGAAGTTGTTTCATCATTAACTGTAAGTGATTTAGGTAGACCACTAGCAGAAGCAATCTGATTAATACCTTTGTTATCCTTACATAGCTTAACTGAAATATTACTAATTGTACCACCTCTATAAGTAGAACCTACTGCACTAAATTGTAGTTCCCAATCATAGTACTTAGTATTACTTTCTCTTTGCTGTGCCTTAAAGATAATTTGCACCTTCTGACTTCCTGCTACTACATCTGCCTTAACTTGTATAGATGCCACTGGCATAGGTAAGGCTAAGAATCTATCATTAGCATTACCTGTATATGGTGAAGTAGGTGTATTAACGGCATTAGTTAAAAACTCATATACTTGTACTGTCTTACCTGCAAACTGTTGCATCTGTGTAGTCCACCAGTACAACTTCTCACTATACCAATAAGATTTAGAACCATCTGTTACTAAAGCACCTCTATGAAGGTTCAACTTACTTCCATCAGTACCATATACTGTATATATATCGTCTTTAGTAAGATAAGTTAAACTAGAAGTATCACCCCCTGGTGTACTGGATTCTATACCTGCTAGTGGTTTTTCATAAGAAGCGTGATTACTAGAAGTTACACCGCCTATATTTTGTACAGCACCATCTTTATAAGTAGCATACAAAGGCATAGCTGCACTATGTTCATAATTTCTAAAGTCACCCAATCTATAAGGGCTATTAGAACCGCCAGTAGGGTTATTGTATGTGTAGCCTTTATTTCCATTAGCCTTAATAGCACTTACTAATGAAGTAGGGTTATTTGCTTGCACTATCTCAATCCCATAGTTTCTATTCTTTAATTCTCCTAAAGTCATTGTAGATACAGTACTATGTATAGGCTTCCATTTACTCCACGGATTCACATTACTACTAGTACATAATCCACCTACATTTCTATTTGATATGCCTAATGTGTTTCCTACTAAACTTGTTGTTATACCCGAACTCGCTAAAGCCATATTATTTAGTTTTTATATTCTTTAATTCGTCTATCTCTTTTTTAAGGTCTATAATCTGTGCTTGTAATACTGCTACATATTGTGCATAATTGACAGATAGATATTTATCTTCTGTATTATCTTCTATAACTAGTTCTGGATATAGTTCCCTTACTTCTTGTGCTATGAATCCTATACTATCCTTACCATCCTTCTTATATGTAACAGGTTTAATGTAACCCCTATTCTCTAATGGCTGAATGTCTGTTTTAAGCCTAATATCAGAATATGCTGTAATTTCACCATTAGAAGTTATATTACCTTTAGAAACTATATGTCCTGTTTGGTAAGCAATAGATAAGGCAGTAAAATAACTTCCCTTTCCACCATTAACCCAGTTATTTTGAAAGTATAGTGTACCACTTTGATTTAATATCTTCCAGCTAGCATTAGCATTTCTATCTAGTATAATCTGTACATCAGCACTGTTATTATTCTTCAACGTTAGTGTAGGTGTTGAAGAATGTGCCATAGTAAGATTACCACTCATACTAATAGCTCCTACACCAGTCATACTACCACTTACATTACCAGTACCGTTAAAGGATTGTCCCCAAATAGTTCTGGCTGTTTGTAGCTTTGTAGCACTACCAGCATTACCACTGATACTAGCACTACTAGTAATGAATCCTGCACCATTGGTTAACTGATTAGTGTTGTTTGGTATAGCTACACTAACTGCTGTACTACCATTAAATGACTCGGATTGATAACCTGTAAAAGTTAATGTATTAGTAACCTTATTGGCTGCTGTAGCATAAGGAACAGTAATATTATTAGTAGTACCGTTTTTAGTCCAAGTAAGGTAATTGCCATTAGTTCCTAAAGCAGATACATAACTGCTATTATGATTATGGCTACTAGCTGCTTTACCATTTAAGGCATCTTGTAAACCACTAACATTACTAATTGAATGACTATGCGAACTGGCTGCTGCACCTACACTAGCTGCTGTTATATTGAAACTCTTTGCAGCACTACCATCATAAGCACCCTGTGAAGTACCATTCAAACTAATAGTAAGTGCATTAGGATTCTTTAAAGCAGAAGGAACTGTAGGATATGCTGGTAAACTAATAACATTGCTAGCTGCATTATAAGCAGTATTACCTACCTTAACCGAACTGGCATAATTATGTGTATGTTCAGAAGGTGTAAAGGTGCTAGGTTTACTAGTAATCTCATTCCAACTATAAGAAGGTTTTGTAGATGTTATCCAACTAGGTTTATCGGTTATATCTTCCCAGCTAGAAACACTACCTTTAGAATCTATCATATCTTTAAGGATTCTACCCATATTAGCACTTAAAGCACAGTCAGTAGCTGTACTGGTAAGTGCATCCACTATAGTTACAGTTCCAGCACCCGAAGTAGTTCCAGCACCATAAGCACTAATTTCTTTCTCGCCTATTACATTAACTTTTGCTCTTAAATCACCTGCACTATCAAAGTAAAATGCTTTATCCCATACAGTTTTATCTAGCTTGTTATTCCAACTAGTAAGATTGGCTTCTGTTATCTTATCTAATGTAGTCTTGTTAGTATGTGTGTGGTTGTTCTCATTCCACTTAACTATATTGGCATCTGTAAGTGCTGCTGGCTTCCCTTCTATATTAGTCCAAGTAACCTTAGTACCATCACCATTAACCCACTTCTTAGAAGCTGCATCATACTTTAATATCTGTCCGTCTGCCAGATTGGTTAGTGTTACATCTTCCAATTTAGATAATAGTGTACTACCACCAGTTCCAGCTTCTAATATCATCTCTCTTAATATCCTACCTTGATTGGCTGATAAAGCAGCATCTACAGCTACAGAATCCAAACCATCATAAATAGTAACTGAACCTGTAGAAGTGCTTCCACCACCTGTAGAGCCTTGACCATAAGCAGTAATTTCACCTTCACCAATTAAGTTTCCAGTAAACACTACCTTTGATAAATCTACAGTATAAGAACCATCACCATTATTAACAGCAGGTAGAAAGTTCCCACTTAAAGAAGAACTTCCCCCACCACCGCCAACATTAGTAACAGATACATTACTTACTTTAAGTTCACCATTACGAAATGTCTTATTTATGTTTGTTCTTGTAAATTGCATATTACTTCTTCTCTATTAACCGTATTTCCTGCTTACATAATCTATAATCTGTAGTAATACTATCCACTATAAAGGTTTTATTTGGAAGATGGTTATCAGTCATAGTAGCATATACTTTAAACTTGTTCTGTAGGTTCAGATTCAGAATAGCAGAAGGTGTACTATACTGCGTTACTAGCCTATATATAAGATGCTCTTCCAGTCTATACATCTGCTTAGTAGCCTTATTATATACGTTATCCAGATAAGTAAAGCTAGTACCATTAGCACTATAGCAAACTGCACTATAGTTACATTCCTTATTATCCCAAGTACATATAGTAAAATCTTCTGAATCCATTTCATTAACAAAGTCCTCATTGATAATATTGCTATATTCTGTATCAGAATCCTTATCTTCATCTTTTTGGTAGTTCTGAACTTTTGCCTGTATATCAAAATTAGACAACCAGACTGCATCACATCTATAACTATTATCCACCTTGTGCGGATGGTATAATGTAAATGTAGGCTTGCCAATAATCACTTCATTTGTACTAGGCATCGGAATAGCATAGCCTTCACCTTCTAACCCCATATCCCAAGTAATATTGTTCTTTACTGGGAAACTTCTGTTAATACAATGGTCTGTCTGTCCTTGATTGTCAAAATAAAGCTTAAAAGTAGAATCTGTAGTAGTCCATTGTATACCATTCCAGTACATATTACCGTACTTTAACTTACAGTCTATATATAGATTGTCTGGGTTGAAATTATCATTCTTATTGCTATACCCCTGCATTATATACATCTCACCTTCCCTATCCATAAATAGGAAATTACCCTTAATAATCAGATAGGTAGAACCACCAATAAATGACACATTGGAATCATTCACAGCCAATTCAAACATTGGTCTTAACTGACCGTCATAAGTGTTATGAATATGCAATAACACATAATCGGTAAAGTTAATATCATTGTACTTCTTATTGAAGTTATCAGTCTTTTCAAAGAAAGCCTTACATATAGTTGCGCCTACCAAGTTTTGGCTTGTACCATAATTAAACGCCATTGGTTCTAATACCATATTTAATGTATTCTTATCATAGTAATAGCAAGTATAGTTCTTATGCTTTAAATACTTAAAGAAACATTTGTGCATACCACCTTTGCCATCTTCATTTACTTCCTGCACATAAGACCAGCTACCACCATAGTTAGTTAAATACTTCTCATCCCAGATACTAGGTATAATGCTGTCAAAGCTGTATAGACTGTCTTTAACAGTAACCTTATTATATACATTATCTAAGGATAACTGACCACCATTTTCAACATAATCACTGGCTTCTATTTCCTTAGATTGCTGCAAAGTAACCTTAGTAGGTGTTTCTGTTCCTACAGTAAATCTATAGTAAGTATTGATTCCATTTTTAATAGCATCATAATCCAAGAAGTAAACCTTATCACCATCAGCTACAGCAGTTACATTAAGGTATTTACAAACTTCTTCCAGAACTTCCTGCATAGTCATAGGTTCATCATCTTCATCAAAGAAGTTCTGTTCACTGATATACATCTTACTAGGTAAACAAAAGTCAGATGTAGCATTTAATTGTGTATTATCTGAAATATAGAAAGAACTATAAGCATTACATTTACTAAGCAGATGGTTTATAATCTGGGTAAATGAAACTATATTCTTCTTACCGCCTATAGTGGTGTACTTATAATACTGTAATGTGCTAAGTGCATCTATGGCTTCTACCTCTATTTCTTCTAATTCATTCTCATAGCCTTGACTGTATAGATTGGGTGTTACATACCCAACCCATACAATACCACTAGCACTACTAAGAACTACCTTATTCTGTTGTGCTGTACTACTATACAAATCAAACTTATAATCGTCTGTAATCATTCCTATAGTAGCACTGCTATACTTACAAGGTTTATATAGATGTGAATCAGAAGTTTCTAACTCGGTTATGAATGGTGTAGCAGATAAAGTAATGTTCTGCACTTCTCCAGAACCTATTTCCAATGTGTATAGCTTCTCATTTATATCATAGAATTGTGCTGTATATTTCATCTTACTTTAGCTGTTTTATTATTGTAATTGGCTAGAACTCCTACAAGTTCCTTGCCTCTAATCTTAAACTCTACCTGACCACCGCCAGCAGAACCTATAACCCCATTACCATTAAGCAGGTTAAACAGATTCCTTTGCTGTCTGTTATTAAGAATCATTTCACCAGCATTTACCCTAGCTAGGTTCATATCTCCAATAGTACTATTGCCAGCGAATATACCACCAGTACTAAAGGAAGGAATACTAGCCAAAGCTGCTACTACAGCCGCTGCTGCTGCACCTGCCAACAACCAACCTACAAACGGGGTTTGGGCTGCACTGGCTACACCACTGGCAATAGCTTCACCTTTCTTGGCTGTAGTTAATGCTACAATTTGTGGGATAGCTGCCGCTACAGCACTAATCAAATTAGCACCCCAACTTAACCAAGCTGCCGCACCTTCATTGGTCATATTGGTTACAGAACCCATAATAGAAGCTATAGCACCTAAACTTTGTGCATACTCATTATTCAGTTTGATATTCTTATTAGTAATAGGGCTACTAAACTTAGGAAGTGAAGTAGGTATTTCTGGCTTCACCATACCAGCCAAACCAGCAGGTTTGCCATCTAACTTACCAATAGGTGCATTAGGATATTTGTACTGGAACTCTATTACCCGCTTCTGTTCAGTAAGTGCATTTAGTTCAGCATTGATTCTTATCCTATCTTCATTACTAATAGCTAGGTTTAATTCCTTTCTTAAAGATGCTATCTGTGCATCCAGTTCTGCTAATGAACCAGTAGGAATAACAGGTTTTAATTTAACCTCTCCATTATTAAGACCATCCTTTAAATCCTGTCCTGCATCAGACATATCTTTCTTAATAGTACCAGCCTTATCAGTAAAGGTTATAGCCTTATCTAGCATATCCTTTACTTCTTCACCAACTTCCGAAGTAAAGATATTCTGGAATCTAATCATATTCTCTAGGCTCTCATCTGTAGCTTCTTCCAGTTCTTTAACACCTCTAGTATAAGTGTCTAATCCTTCACCACCTGTACCAGCACCGCTAATCATCATTAAGTAACCTAGATTCCTAGTACCTTTAGCATCTGACTTCCTTTGCTTGTACTTCTCTAAATCTGCATATTCCTTAGTAGACGGGTCTAATAAACTCTCATATAGTTTCTGTGCTTCCCTAGCATCATTGATACCAGTAACACCTTTAGCCTTCATTACTTCTTGAATCTGTTCCCAGAAGTACTTACTTTTACTTTCCCTCTCTAAGATTTCCTTCTTGGATAATTCTATGTAAGTGTTATAGGCTGCTGTCCTTTCTTCATTACTAATACCCTTCTTAGTAATAAGGTATTCATAGTTATTTCTTTCTGCTTCTAATCTATCTGCTTTAGATTCACCAATAGCCATAGCCATCTTAGCATTAGATAAGGCTTCTGTATATCTCTTAGCTAGTCCGATAGCATTTAATATCCCATTCTCAAATACAGTCCAATCACCACTATATAAAGACGAAAAGAAATTATCTACAGTAGTCTTAGCAGTACCTACTACAGTATTCCAGTCCTGTTGTGCTTCTCTGGAACTATTAACAGCAGCATTAAATGCTTCCCCAGCAGTCATAGCTATACCTAGCACACCAGCAAATCTTCCTATAGTGGCTGTGATATTCCTTCCTACCTGCTGAAACTGTTGTACTTGTTGTGTGGACTGTCTTATGTTGTTATCGAATTGACTACTATTTAATAATAGTCTGGTTACTAAATCAGCCATATTTAATTATGTGTTGTATATTGTTTAGCTTTCTCTTTCAATCTCTTTATATCTTCATTACTAATAGATGTTTCTCCTGTAGTATCACTATCCCAAGTAAACTGCATTATATCAGTAGGCTTTAACTTCTTAGTGCTGTTACATTGTGCAAT
>ERZ773241.1453-NODE-1453-length-22480-cov-3.320491_pt1 | contig 22480 bp, 20 predicted proteins | sample MGYA00580989_ERZ773241 | MGnify/ENA primary metagenome ERZ773241 (study PRJEB29015, sample SAMEA2737804) | human gut metagenome | biome: human gut; feature: human-associated habitat; material: faeces | place: China | collected 2012 ... | reverse complement strand
TCTCGTCCACGGTAATTACCTCAACCAGCATTGCCTTGCCAGGTATTTCTCTTGTCTCGGTAATTTTCTTGCCGTCCTCTTCACGTTCTACTGTCTCCTTTTTCGGTTTGTCCTCTTTGTAAATGCAGTAGGTATGTTCGTAGTAGTCGCGCAAGTCGTCGCGTTTTGCCGCATCCTTGATACACTCGAGGATATTTTTCTCGGCATAGTAGTGGCATTCACTGGCAAACATTCTCTCGCCGGTTATTTCCTCGCTGTCAATTCTTACTTCTCCTGTTTCCAACATACTGTTTGGAATGTTCGTCAATACGAAACGATAATTTCTGTTTACTTTCATTGCTATAATGTTTTATTGTTATTACTTATTTTATCTATGCAAATATACTAATTATATTTGAACCGGAAAAACTTTTGAGCAACTTTTTGTGTTAAATTTTGTTTGTAACCTCGGTTGTTTCGTTCGTTATTTCCGATATGCAAATATACAAATAATATCCGAACTAGAAAAATTTTTGGCATATTTTTTTCAGGCTATTTTATGGGTGCTAAAAAAAATAACATAGGAAAATTCTCAGGCTTAAGTTGTGTTAAACCAGATGGTTGTTAACCACATTTAACATTCTGGCAGTTAGCCAAGTAGCACGTACAATAAATCTCAATATGGTGAAATATAGCAGATTAGGAAATGTTAAATTTACATTAAGAATTGTGGCTCAATTTAACACTTCCTAACATGTTCTGAGCCTCTCAGCCATATAAACTATCATCGCAACAAGGATTTGAACGCGATACGGGGGGTCGCGAGATTAAGCCAAGCAGGCTCTCAGCCATATAAACTATCATCGCAAGGATTTGAACGTGATACCGGTCACGAGATTAAGCCAAACAGGCTCAGAGCCATTCAATTCATTTGTTAAAACATGCTAACACACCGGCTTAGAGCCATTCAATTCATTTGTTAAAACATGTTGGTGCGAGTTAGGCCCCTGGCGCGGTGCCGGCTTAGAGGCTCGCAGGCCAATTGTTAAAACATGTTGGTGCGAGTTAGGCCCCTGGCGCGGTGCCGGCGTGCCCCTATATATAGTATATAGAGCCATATCCATAGGCAGAAAAATTTTTGGCTTCAAATCATTCTCGCAAATTGCCACCAAATCAAATATAAGTATGAGCAATAGGACTCTCTCAGAGGCTCATAAATTCTCATTCTCACATACATTCTCGCAAATATCTATTTAGGTCCTTAGACTTAACAAGGAATTGGCAAAATGACATTCTCGCAATAAAGAAAAAATTTTTCAAAAGAAACAAAATAAACAACGATAAACAATTTATTGTTTCTTGATAAGTGATTGATTTTCAATAAGTTAGATATAAATAAACAAAATAAACAAAAAATTCTAAGGAGGGAGATAAATATGATTTGATAGTATTTTATAGAGCTAATATTAGCCTTATCAGAAACTATCAAACTAAAAATAGAACCTATAGGGGGCATTGAATATTATTTATTTTGTTTATTTTCGTCTAATTTATTGAAAATCAATCACTTATCACAGAAACAAAAAATAAACAATACGTAAACATAAACTATCTTGCATTTATTTTCTATTCTCGCAAAATTTTTTTTTGATATATTGCTTTATTTTTATATTCTCGCAGAAAAAAGTTTAATTTGATAGCGTTTAACATATAAACGTTAGCCTGTTTGAATTATATTTTATATATTTGCACTATAAAATAAAAGTTTGTAGCTATGTTTGAAATATGCAATAAAAAACTAGAAATCAGCCAGCCAGAATTACTTAAATCTAAACTGGCCATATTCATAGTTGAATTTGATTATAATAACAGACTATACGTGGGCCATACTACCACTTATACTATCCAACGCATGATAAGAAGATTTATAAATGATACTTTAGATGAAAGTATAAGAAAAAGTCCTGAATTGGAAAAATCAATGCAAAATAGCAATATTTTGTATATAACTATAAAAGAACCTCAGTGTTATTCGCTTGACTCACTTTTTAAACTAAAGTATGAAACTATATTACAAAATAACTGCTATGAGCCATACGGATTTAATAAAATTAATATATCCGGAAATAAAGCGTATGAAGAGAAGAAATATATTAGATTAGCATTAAACAAGATAGATGTAATACATGGGCAGCACACATCTTCTAATGCAAGACCTATAAAAGAATATGCCTATGAAAAAGGCAAAGGCTATACAGAAGTGGCAGAATGGCCTTCTATTACAGCCGCGGCAAGGCATTATAGCTTAAATGCCAGTAATATAGCTGCATGTTGTAGCGGCAGATTAAATACGGCTTATAAACGCTTATGGAGATATTCAGATTTATAAACGAAAATTGATATGAAAACAGATAAAATAGCACAGAAATTAGCAGATATATTGCCAGATAGGCCGATAGTTCCTGGAATGTCTAATCCAGATACATCCAAGCTTGTAGAACAAGAGGCCACGCGCATCAAATCAAAACAAGATGCAAAGGAATTGGCTCGTATTAAATATCTTGAAAAGCAGAAGCTTAAAAATCTTCAAGCTAAACAAGAAAAACGCCAATCATTAGCAGAAGAACTCGGCGTGGAAGAAATACCAGATGGCCAAACTGAGTTTCAAGCCAAACATATTGCGGAGCAGCAAAAACGAGTTGAGGCTATTGAGGCACTTGAGGCTCAGACTGTAGAGCCGCTTAAAGCAACTGAGTTAGCAGAACGCCATGACTCGGGCAGAGGTTCATATTCATCAGCTATACGCTCAGCACTTCAGTTACAAGGAGCATCAAGGCCTGAAATAACAAAGCTTCTTACTAGCCTTAATATCAATTTAAGTGTTCAGCTTACAAAGCAAGACACGGCTAATTTATTGGCTTGTTTATTAACATGCAATGAGGCACAACTCGCGGCTCTGTATAACAATAAAAAGATACCAATTGTTATCAAAACAGTTATAAAACGTTTACAAGAAGATGCAAAACTTGGCAATATAGAAACGGTTGAGAAGCTTTGGGACCGCGTGTTTGGAAAAGGTCAAATGCAGCTTAATCTACCTGAGCAGCAACAACTCCAAACAGGTATTATTCCTAATGTGCCTGTAAGTCGTGAAGCGTATCTGATTATACGTGAAAACTTAATAAAGTAAAATAAAGATGGATAAACGAATAGAAAGAATGATTAAAAGAGAAAAAGCTCTTTCACATGAATACCTTACTAAAGTTCTTGAGTATGAACCAGAATCAGGAACATTTATATGGAAAATAAGAGCATCTAGAGCTGTAAAGCCTGGAGATATAGCAGGTTCCTTAAATAAAAATGGATATTTGCTTATAAAAGTAGGAAAATATATCTATAGAGCTCATAGGCTTGCATGGTTTTATTTTTATGGGCAATGGCCACCAATTGAAGCATACCAAATAGACCATATAGATGGCAATAAGCTTAATAATGCTATAAAAAACTTAAGAGCTGTATCAAATGCTAAAAATACAAGAAACCATAAGTTATATAGCCATAATACATCAGGAGTTAGTGGTGTCAGCTTTGCTGAGGCTAATAATAAATGGAAAGCTACTATAAGATATAATAGCAAAAATATACATCTAGGCTATTATGTAAAGTTTGAAGATGCTGTAAAAGCAAGAGAAATAGCAGAAAAAGAATTAGGATATACTACGAAAAAAGAAATATAACAATGAAGTCACTTAAAGAAATGCAAGAAACAGCGTTAGATGCCACAAAGCCTGGAACTGTAAATCCTGTGGAAATGTTACGTCTTGAGGCTCTGACGTCATTTGAAAAGTATACTAAACTATTGTTTAAGGCCCAATATAAGCGCTCATTTATTGTGGCTGAGCATCATAAAAAGATATTTGAGGCTTTACAAGATATTGTAGATGGTAAAATTACGCGCCTTATTATCAATATCGCACCACGATATGGTAAAACAGAACTTGTTATCAAATCATTTATAAGCTGGTGTTTTGCCTTAAATCCTCGGTGTCGATTTTTGCATTTGTCTTATTCAGATATACTTGTGAATGACAATTCAGATACCGTACGTAATATAATGAGTGAAGAACTATATAAAATGCTCTTTCCTAATTCAGCTCTTGCATCTGAGAAAGGCTCAGCTAAGAGATGGAAAACTAAAGCAGGCGGAGAACTCTATGCAGTGTCAACACAAGGCCAGGTCACAGGTTTTGGTGCTGGAGCAGTAGATGAAGAAATAGATAAAATGGATGGAGGCAATGATATATTTGTTTTCGATGACCACACGAATGAAATGCTTAAAATGATAGATGCTAAAACCAATATATTTCAAGGCGCGATTATGATTGATGATCCCCTGAAAGCCGACGATGCAGCATCTGACCTTATACGAGAGCGCATAAACCAGCGCTTCGAAAATACAATACGTAATCGTGTTAACTCACGCAGGACACCTATCATTATTATAATGCAAAGACTACATGAGCATGACCTCTGTGGTTATTTACAAGAGATAGAGCCAGATACATGGACTGTTTTATCACTTCCAGTTATACAAATAGACCCTGAGACAGGAGAAGAATGCGCTCTTTGGCCAATGAAGCACAATCTTGAGGAGCTATATAAACTACGAGAGATTAACCCGGTAGTATTTGAGACGCAGTATATGCAAAATCCAATTCCTACCGAGGGCCTTATGTATCATGAGTTTAGAACATATCAAAATATAGAATTGCCATCTGGTCATGAGGCTTCACAAAGATGGTGCTATGTTGATACTGCTGATACTGGTTCTGATTATCTGTGTGCAATTTGCTTTATAAATACTCCAGAAATGCTATATGTAATCGATGTGCTATACACACAACTGCCCATGGAAAAAACTGAAGTAATGTTGGCTAAAATGCTCACAGAAAATAGTATAACAGAATGTCTGATAGAGTCCAATAATGGTGGTAGGCAGTTTGCTAGAAATGTAAAGCGTATTACAAGAGCTACTTTGCATAATTTCAAAACAGCCATAAATACTTTTACACAGACAAAAAATAAAGCTGCTCGTATTTTTTCAAATTCAGCTCTTGTTAACTCAGATGTAGCGTTTCCAGAAAATTGGGATAAAAAATGGCGTGAATTCTATAATGCTATTACAACTTATCGTAAAGATAATAAGCGAAGGGCTGCTCATGATGATGCACCAGATGCATTAACTGGAGTAGTAGAAATGCATAGTAGAAAAGCTGGAAGGAAGAAAATATCATTGAGAAACTAGTATGGAAAAGATGATAAGCCCGAATGGAGTTAAGGCAAACATGTGTTGTGCAAGCTGTTTATATAATAAATGGCTATATTACACTGGAGCGCCTAAAGTTACAAGATGGTGTGCTAAAAAAGATAAAGCCATAATTAACGGCAGAAATAAGTGTAGCTATTATGTAATGGATGAATTTTTCCAAAAAAGAGGCTATAAGGTGATAAAAGATTAAATTCTCGCATTATTCTCGTAATTTCTAGGCTTCTAATTATATATGAATGATTAAATCATAAGCCTTGAATGAACATAGTGCGAGAATATGAGATAAAAAATACCTCTATAAAAAATGTTAAAAGCAGTACAACTTATAAAGAAATTTAGTATATTTACACTGTGGAGAAGTCAATTCGAAGCAAAAATACAGGTAATTCGATGCAAGTTAAGGGTAGCTGCTCGGTAGTATTAACATTAAAAACATAAATAATATGGGATTAAACTGTGGATGCCCTGCCGGTGCTCATATCGCCGACCTTGAGATTGCTGAATGCAAGGAGAGTATGGGGCAAGTTCAAAAAGTTGCATTCCAGCGCATCTATAAGACAGCTGGAACGAAGAACTCTGTCACTGACCCGACTAAGAAAGCATCATTTTCTACCTTGTTTTCTGCGGCGGATGGTTCTAAAATGACAGTTTCTCCGTATATTCAAGGACCTACTTCTGAGCCTGGCGCAGCTCGTACATTCGGCGGTGGTAACCAGACACTTGGAGGTATTGAGATTACAATTGGCCGTGAGCCGACAACGTTCTCTGCCACTATCTATCAGGAAAGTCAGAAGACAATTGCACAGCTGAAACGGTACATGTGCGAAGAGATTGGCGTTTGGCTGATTGATGAAAATGGTAATATCGGCTGTTTGGTAGATGACCAGGATGAGCCTACAGCATACTTCCCAATTCCTATTGGTAAGTTCTTTGTTGGCGACAAGAAGCTTGGTGGTTTTGAAGAGCCGGACAGCAATACCATTGAATGGTCATTCTATCCTAACTGGAGTGATAACTTCTACATCATTAAGCGTGAAACGTTGGACTTCAATCCTCTTACAGATTGGGTTAATGCTGCTTCTGCTGGGGGTTAATGCTGCTTCTGCTGGGGGCTTAAAACTTTCAGTTATGAGAAAGAAAAAAGAACAAACAGTAACATTGGTTGTGCCTAAGTACAATATGAGGCAGGAGTTTGGCATTCAGCATGCCGAACGCCTGCTTGATATGGGCACAGCCATAAATGGTGGATGGGAATTACCTAAAGATAGCAATTATACTTACGACGAAGAAAATGGCCTTAGAGTTAAATCAGATAAAGCAAATTCTGCAAAAGCCGACTAAACGTCAGACTATTCAGAAAGCTGTAAATATGCAGCGCCGTCTTAGATTTCATACTGAGACGAATATTGCTGTATCTGATATTAACCAACCTACGACTATATTCCTTGATTGGGTAAGACAGCTGCTTCCGAAGGATAAATTCAACATATTCCTTCATCTGTTCAAATTTCCGTTGCCTACACCTGCTGTAGTTGAGGACGTCTATAGAGAACTCGAAAGGGTTTTCTATAGTCGTAACTCATCAAGCTCATACCAGTTTACAGACTCAGAGCTTGCAGAGGATTGGTCTCAGTATAAAAAGAATAACCTCAACGAGCCAGAGGTGTGGAAGACAACCGGATGGAAGAGAATGCAGGTATCGCCAAATAGTATTTTGGTAGTAGACCTTCCTCAAGTACAAACATCTTTGCGCCCAGAGCCGTATTTTTATTGGCTTGAGATTGATGCCGTAATTGATTACCAGACTTTTAGACTTGATGAAAATCAGTTTGAGTGGCTTATTTTCAAACAGCCGGAACATCGAATAGCTGTATTTGATGATACTTCTATAAGAGTATATCAGCTGAATGAGAAAAATGAAATTCAGTCACTTATTTCAGAGGCAAAGCACGATTTAGGATATTGCCCAGCTCGGTTCTTTTGGTCAACACAACTCAATGAGAAAAATAAAGACCTTAAGAAAAATCCAATTACAAAAGAGCTGTCAAATCTTGATTGGTATTTGTTCTTCTCTATTTCGAAGCAGCATTTAGACTTGTATGCACCTTATCCTATATATAGTGCGTATGAAGCCGATTGTAATTTTGAGAATAATGAGACTGGTGATTACTGCGATGGAGGTTTTCTACGCAATGCAAAAGGTGAGTATAAAATTCTCAATGATGGAACAGTTGAAAAGTGTCCTTGCTGTAGCGAAAAGCGTATAGCTGGTCCTGGTTCATTCTTAGAAGTTCCTATACCAAATCAATCTGAAGGTGTCGCAGATATGCGTAATCCTGTTCAGATAACTACTATCGATAAAGACTCACTTGATTATAATGTCAATGAGTGCGCAAGGCTTAAAAATGAAATTGTAATTTCTGTTGTTGGTTCAGGTGGTACTGTAAGTGAAAAAGAAGCTATCAATGAAACTCAGGTAACTGCTAACTTTGAAAGCAAAACCTCAGTTCTCAATGCCTTAAAGACCAACTTTGAATTGGCACAGAAATTTGTCGAAGATACTGTTTGCAAACTCAGGTATGGAGGTGCTTTCATATCATCTTCTGTAAACTGGGGTACAGAGTTTTACGTTTTCACAGTAACAGAGCTATATTCTAAGTACAAACAAGCGAAGGAGAATGGTGCATCTAACTCAGAACTAGATGCTATATCGCAACAAATTCTTGAAGTTGAGTATCGTAACAATCCTTTGGTACTTCAGAGAATGCTTATCTTAAAGCAATTGGAGCCATATCCACATAAAACGCTGGATGAAGTGTTAAAATTGTATGAAAAAGAGTTATTAAATGAAAATTTGGTAAAGCTTAAAATAAATTTTAGTACTTTAATCGAAAAATTTGAACGTGAGAACATTAACATAATTGAGTTTGCTTCAAATAAGCCAATGAGAGAAAAAATAGATATTATAAACAAAAAACTTTTGGGATATGTTACAGAAATTGGAACTTCAGCAACTACGGGCACTCAGTCTTGAGGATGTTAAGTCCTATAAGAAAAAGGCCGTAGAGCGTAAAGCAGAACTAGAAGCTGCTAAGGCTAAAGGCGGAAAAGCTTGGACAAGCGACTTACAGGAAGAGCTTGACGAGGTAGTTCTTTTCCTAGTAGATGTTGATGATGTTATCGAAGAAAAATTATCGGCATCGAAAACACAGGCTAAGAGTGGTTATACTCCTAAGCCGGGTACTGAGAAGATGGTGCACTTGTCAATTGTGCGTGGTCGTAGGTTTAATCCAATGACTGGCAAAGAAGAGTCACCAGCATATACTCAAATGTTCACATTCGCAGAGTGGCAGCTTTTCAAGAAAACGTATAAAGGCCTTGGTTATACCATTATGGCGGCCTTGCATGACCCATACGGAGATGCTGCAGAGTTAGTACAAAAGTAATTAACAATAAAAACAAAGCTATATGTTAACAATTGAGATGCTACGACAAAGTTCAGCTTTAACAGGTCTTACAGATGACCAGCTGAATGCAATTGCTGAGATGTCAAGAAATGATGAGAATACCGTTATAGGTACTAAAATCGGCGCATTACACGGTCAGTATGACACTGATATTCTTGACATTACAGGCATTAAAAAGAAAGATGGTGAAAAAAGTTACGACTATGCTAAGCGTGTACTTGGCGAGTACAAAACTAAAGCAGAGTCTGCAAAAACAATTCAAACTCAGCTTACTGCTGCTCAGGCACAGGTTGCAGAGCTCCAGTCTAAACTTGAAAAAGGAGCTGGCGATGAAACTTTGAAGCAACAGCTGAAAGATGCTAAAGCTCAAGTAACTCAGCTTCAAACTCAGCTTCAGACAAAGGAAACTGAGTTCAATACCAAAAAGGCAGAGTTTGATAAAACTATTAAGGACACGCATGTAGATTATGCTTTTCAAGCTGCTACAGCAGGTCTTAAGTTTAAGAGTGGTATTACTGAGCCTATTCAGAAGACACTGCTCAATGCTGCAAAAGCAGAAGTCCTTGCAAAAGGTACTCCTGATTTTATAGAAGACGGTCAAGGAGGAAAGAAGCTTGTTATTCGTGGTGCGGATGGTAATATCCTTAACAATCCGAAGAACAATCTTAATCCTTATACGATGCAAGAGCTTGTAATGGAAACATCGCTTAAAGATGTAATCGATACAGGTCGTCAGCAAGCAGGCGGTGGAACAGGAGGCTTTGGGTCTGGTTCAGGCGGAACAGGTGGAACACTTGATTTGTCTGGCATCAAGAGCCAAGTTGAAGCCGATAAAGCCATTGAGGCACATCTGCTTGCAAATGGTTTGACCCGTGACTCACAGGAATTTGCAGACCAATCAATGCAACTGAGAACTGAAAACAATGTGGCAAGTTTGCCTATTAGATAAAATGGCACATCCTAAGAGATAAACGAAAAAAATGCTATGAGGCGTAAAAGGGTAATGCACCATAGTAGCATAATTATTAACAATTAAAAAACTTAAAAGTTATGAGTCTAGTTTTAACACGTATCCAGAACATTCGTGCGAACTCTAACCTTGATAAGTTTGAGTATCGCCCCAGTAGGTACGGCGCATTGAATGCTTTTATGGTGCAATCTGAAGACCCTACTGGCATCCTCACTGAGGAACTGAAGCAAAAAGCAAGGACCTCCATCGGTAACACGCTGGAAACTCCGGTAATTGACTATGATGCTGATATTACTATCGGTAGTACCCGCACTTTGACAATTGCCGACAGTGAAAACACTTCTAAAATGGTTCAAATCACGTTTGCCACTTATGCATGGGGATTTACTATTGCTCCAGCAATGTACATGAATAACGAAATTGGCATTCAGAAGGACTTTGAAACCAAAATGATGAAGTACATCTATGCTTTTGCGAAAAAGCTTGATGAAGCTGCTCTTGCTGCTCTCGCAGCCAACAAAACACAGGTTTTGAAAAATCCGCTGTTGTATGACTGGTCTGCTAATGCCATCAATGCAAAGTGGACTGAACGCGAAAACGTATTTGGTGACCTTGAGGTTATGATGGGAGCAAATGACTTCTATGGTCAGTTGCATCTTGTAGGTGACCCTGGTGTTGAGTCTATCATGCGTAAGTTGCAGCAGCACGGTCTTTACAATGACGTAAACAAGCAGAATGAATTTGGCACAAAAATTGTTCACTTGACGAACAATATCGCAGCTGCTGAAGGTAAGTATGCTCAGGGTTACGCTGTAAATGCTGGCTCTCTTGGAATGTTGACCCGCTTCGAGCGTGACTGCTTGCTTGGAACTGTTTCCGGTGACGGCCATGAGTGGGGTATTGCTACTTTGCCTCTGTTGAACATGCCTGTTGGTACATACTTCTACGATTCTGTAGGTGATTACAATACTATTGCAGGAGCTGCTACTGCCGATATGACCCGCACACGCAAAGAGCATTACGGTTTTGCTGTCGATGTAGCTTTTTTGACCGCTTATAACAGCGCGCCTAGCACTTTGGCAAGTCCTATTCTGGCATTCAATGTATCGAGTGAAGATGCAGTTTATGCTAAGCCTGTTGTTGTTATGAATACTGCTGATAATCCTGTTAACACTAAGGAAGCAGGCGCAGGAGGATAATAAACCGATAGCAAATCTTTGAGTTGTTATTAGCTTTGGTAGGAGGCACACTGAGCCACTAGGCGATAGTGGCCTCCTTTTTCATTAAAAATTAAGAATTATGGTTAGAGCCAACGATATACAAGAAAAACTGTTACACCTTATTGGATGGGAGCAGAATTATGATACATCAGACTTAAAAATATCTGATGCTTTAACCGTGAGTGAAAGTGGCTTATATTTTCAACAAATTCATCCTTTGCTGACTTTGCAGAATATGTCATGTATTGCTCCGGACTTTAATATCAATTTTCCAGAATACAATTCTGAAAAGGAATATAGCAAAGGCAATGTAGTTGATTATCAAGGAACACGATATAAAGCGCTTCAAAAAGCACAAGGAAAACAGCCCGATATTGAGTCTGAGTATTGGGTTGAAACCAATTTATTTTCTGAATGGCTCGAGAGCAAAACAAAAGCAAGCATTCAAAAGGCTATTGCTAGATACTGCAATGAAAAAACGGTAGAAGGGACAAATAAGCCATTATGCGAAAGTCGTACTTTGTTTGATGGAACAGGTAGATTAGTAGATACTGTAAAGAATAAGAAAAACTTAGTTGGCTTTGAAATTGTACCAGTAAGAGCAAAAGGTGTAACCGCAAAGATAAATAAAATATGCCTTCAGTTTACTAAAGCTGGAGAATATACTTTGTATCTTATGCATTCAAGTATGGATGCTCCAGTAAAGATTATAAAGCTTAATAAGATACGAGATAATAGTGCTGAATGGTTTACAGTCGATGACCTCTATTTGCCATATCAAAGTGAAGATAATGATGCAGGAGGAAGTTGGTATTTGTGCTATTTTCAGTCTGAACTTCCAGAGGGAAGTCAAGCTATTAGAAAAAATAAAGACTGGTCAAAAGAGCCTTGCGGTTCATGCTCACGTAGAGAATTACTTGCTTGGATGGCATGGTCTAAGCATCTTGAAATTCATCCATTTTTTGTAAATGAAGAACTTGTAGATACAGTTAATTTCAATGATGACTTTAACGAAGATTTTGCAAAGTGCCCACTTCATCTATGGGATGTTGAAAATAATCAATATACTTATGATAACAACTACGGATTAAATTTAGAAGTTACTGTAAGCTGTGATATTACAGATTTTATAATTGAACAGAGAATGATGTTCCAAGATGTCATAGCTAAGCAGGTAGCTGTAGATATGTTACGCGAATTTGCATATAACTCTAACGTAAGGACAAATAGGCATTCAATCAATGCTTCTCGACTTGATATATTATATGAAGTAGATGGTGACTCTTCTTCTATGAAAAAATCAGGTTTAAGTTATCAGCTAGATATGGCTTTCAAGGCCATTAAGCTAAGTACTTCTGGAATTGATAGAGTATGTTTGCCATGCCGAAACAATGGCATTAAATATAGAACTGTATAAATATGGCTGTAAAACGATATAACGCGACACTCCGCAATCTGGAATATAGGTTGCGAAGTTTTAAGGATAGCTTGCCTATGCTATTAGAAGATATTGTGCGTGACAAAGAAGACGTAATAGTATCAGCTATAGCAGATGACCAGTTATATCGTCGTGGTATCAACGGTAGAGGTGAAAAGATAATGGATTATATGCCATACAAGCCTAAAACCATACAAATAAAAAAGAAAAAAGGTCAGCCTACTACAAGGGTCACATTGCGAGATACAGGTGCTTTTCATGAGTCTATGTTTGTAGTATTTGACTCAGAAGGTTTTTATGTGACTGCGAGTGATGAAAAAACACCTGAACTTATTGAGAAATATGGTGAAGAGATTTTTCGCTTAACAGATAAAAATTTTACCAGAATAATTCGTTCTCACATAAGAAAAGAATTAGTTAAACGATTAAAACAGGCAATAAGGAAATGAAGGAAAACTCAGTACGAATAAGATTTAAGGAAGACCCTGTATTGCTTGATAAGATATTACAGGATATGCAAAAGTCACTTATGAACAGACTTAAGTGGCTTAATTGTGCATTTGGTAGAGCATATAAGCTTGTAGAACATAGGCCAGATGGTAATAAGTTTATATATCCTGCGATGTATAACGGCAATGGAGAATATGTGTCACTTTTACCGAATGATAACTTTGGCAATTTTTCATGGTTTGATATTTATGACCCACAAAAGATTACTGAAGTAGTTCAATCATTGCCACAATATACTTTCAGCGGAGCCATTATATTTTGGTATGACCTCAGCAGTATTTATGAAGATGAAACTGTTATGCATACAGAAGAAGTAAAAGATGAAATTATGCGAGTATTAACTACTCCGGGTCTTATTACTACAACTGGTAAGCTTGTTATAAATGATATATATGAGCGCTTTGAAAATATATATAAAGGCTATTCAATAGAGAAAATCTATAATAACTATACTTATAAAGGAGAAGGTATACAAGATATTGATAAACAATTCTTCATGTACCCTTATGCAGGAATACGAATTGAATTTACTTTAACAACTAGAGAATTATGTCAACGGTATATTTTATAACAATGCTTTCGGCTTTAATATATATAGCTTTAGCAGCAGCATTTGCTATTTTGCTAATTGGAAAACTCGGTGTGCGCGATGAGATAATTACCAGAGCTCCTAAGCTTATTTCTCAATTATTCGATTGTGACTTTTGCTTAAGCTTTTGGACGTCGCTTATTCTCGCTATCATTCTCGCTATTTTCTTTAATGAGATGAGTATTATACTTATTCCTATCATATCAACCCCTATAACGCGAATTTTAATATGAAAAACCTGATAGTAAATAAAAAAGTCGTACGGGTATATGACAGCATAGATGAAATGCCTATTGTAAATTTTCAGAAGTACAATAAGTATTTGCTTATAGACTCTGGAATTGGCTCAGATGCAGATGATATTGATGCCCATATAACCCGTGTTGCTAAATTCATTAAAAGCAATAATGCCAAAAAAGCTTTGCAAGAACTGCAAAACATGAGGCAAAATATGTATATGGTGAACAACGAAATTTCACCAAGGTATTTAGCTTTTGCAGCTCTTATCCACAGCATAGACGGTGAAGAAGTTAATGATTTGTCAGATGATGGACTTAAAAACATATTGGCCAGGCTTAAAGAAATAAAGCATTCAAAGATTATAGACTTTTTGACTTGGCTTAAAAAAAAAGTAACCACCGAACTTGAAATGTACTTTCCAGGAGATTTTGTAAATCCAAAGGAAAAAGATGCATACGATAAGTTAAAGCAAAGAACACTTCTTGTGTTGGACTCTATGATAAATGACACAGATAACTCTGAACAGATAGAAACCATAGATATGATAATGCTTAATATGCATTCTCCAAAATCATACATAGGAAGTGAGTCTGTTGAAATAAAATATGATAAGCAGTTTGAAAGTACTTGCCTTTTGATAGCTCAAAAAACAAGCATGGACGCTAAAAAGATGACAGTACTTCAATTCTATAATGCTGTTGATAATATAAAACAGCAATTAGAAGCAGAAAGCAAGAGTGTTAAACGGCATAAAAGGAAATAATTATGGCTGAAGACGATAAGATAAAATATAGCGATATAATTGAGCCGGATGACTCGATTGAAAAGCTTGTCAAGCAACTTGGCGAGCTCAATCAGTCATACGAGACAATGGTAAATGCTATCAGGGCAGGTGCAGATAGGATTGTGCATTCTCTTAAATCTGCTAGTGGAGCTACAAGTGAAGGGCGTAAAGCTATTGATGAAGCAACAGCATCTACGTCAAGACTTGAAAGAGCTCAGAATGAGCTTAAATTAGCTTTATCTGATACGGGTAAACAGATTGCTTGGCTTAAAGCACAAACTTCAGATGCTAATAGAGCAACTGTAGAACAGCAGCGTTATATCCAGCAAGCTATATCTTCTTATGACCGTCTTAAGTCTGACCTAAAGCAAACAGTTGAGCTATATAAATCTTTAACTGCGGCTGAAAGGGCAGATAGCGAAATGGGGCAACAGCTACTTAATTATATTCTTAATTTGAAAAATCAGATTAAGGCCCTTGATGACCAAATGAAGCCTCATATCCAAACTCTGTCTGAAGTAGAAAAGGCAGAGCAAAGATTAGCTTATTTACAGTCAGATGAAGGTAAAAGATTACTTGAGTTAAAAGCTAAGATTGCTGAGCTTACTTCTGCTAGAAAACAGCAGAAAGCTACAGTAGACCCATTAGCTCAGGCTCAAGAGAAACTTGCCTATGCTCAGTCAGAAGAAAATCAGCAGCTTAAACTCTATTCAACTCAAATACGAGAAGCAAATCAGATTGCTCAATTACAAGCTACAATTGCTAATTCTGCAGAAGGTTCTTATAATAGACTTTCAGCTCAATATGCATTAAATAAAATACGACTTAATCAGATGTCTGCAGCTGAAAGAGAGGCTGCTGACTCTGGTAAAAAGCTTGAAGCTGAAACAAATGCAATTTATCAGCAAATGATAAAATTGCAAGAAGCGACAGGTAATTATAGATTGTCTGTAGGTCATTACCAAAAAACATGGGATGGCTTAGGCATTTCTATTTCTCAAGTAGTACGAGAATTACCCGCTGCAGCTGTATCGCTTAATACATTCTTCTTAGGTATATCGAATAATATACCTATTGTAGTTGATGAAATTAACAGACTAAGAAAGAAAAATGAATTACTGAGAGCAGAAGGTAAAGAAACTGTAAGTGTAACAAAGTCAATTGTAAAATCACTGTTTGGTTGGAATACAGCACTAGTAGTTTTACTTACTGTATTCTCTATGTACGGTAAAGAAATTATCACATGGATTGATAAAACGTTAGCAGGTAGAGATGCAGCTAAATCTTTTGAAGATGCTTTAGAGGACTTAAATGATGAGCTAGGAAAAGGGTCTACAGGGTCTTATGGCCAGCAGATAGCAGTATTAAGAAGATTATCTGAAAATTGGAAAGATTTAGGGGATAATATAAAAGCACAAACACAGTGGATTAAAGATAATGAAAAAGAGTTCAGTAAATTAGGCATCACCATTGATAGTATAAATGACGCCAATAATGCTTTTGTAGATAATACTGAATCTGTAGTGGCCGCATATAAAGCAAGAGCTAAAGCAGAAGCTGCGCTGAATGTTGTGTCCCAGCAATACCAAAAACTATTAGTTGCAGAAAATAAAGCTGAACTTGAAAAAGTGCGTGAGTACGGCTTTTTCGACAAAACTATAAATTACTTTAAAGCTTTATGGGGCGGCATTTCTGGACCAGACTCTGATTTGTCACTTGAAACTAGATTAAAAAAGCAGAGACAGAGAAATGTAGAAAGTTTACAAAAAGATGCAGATGTTCTTGAAAAAGAAGTTGAAAGCTATTTCAACGTATGGAAATTTTATGAAGACCAAGCAGATGCTCTATTTAAAGAAATTGGCTTAGAAGAATCTCACAAAAAAGATAAAAAAGGTCGTACACCAAGAGACGCTGATGACCGCCTAAATAACCTGGCATTAGCAGCCGAAAAAGCATATCAAAAGAGCCGTACAGAGATTGAGAGGGATGAAAATAAGAAGCGCAGAGCTGAAGCCTTTGCATCATTCAATCAAGAAATAGCTGATTTAAACGATAAATATTCTAGAATCCAAAAAATACTGAATGGTCAAGATGAAAAATATAAAAAGCTTACAGAAAGCCAAAAAGAAACAGCTATCAAAGCGCTAGATGATATAGAAAATGCTATAAAGAACAAGCAAAAAGGCTTAACTCTAAGTCTAGATTTGCTCAATATAGATGTAGAAATACAAAAAGCTGAACAGCTATTAGAGTTGTTAGAATTAGAAGGTGAAGTATCAAAAAAAGGTTCTTATGAGGAACTCAGCAATTCATTAAAGCGATTAGATGTAGAAAGACAAATAGCATTACTTAAGAATGCTCAGTTACCAGAAGCTAAAAGACAACCTACAAGCGCTATAAATGCATCTTTTGATAAACAAAAGGCTATTACTGTTGGTAGTTTTAATATGTCAAGCTTCGATGAGCAACAAGCTCTTGATGAAGCTGTATTTAATGAAGTTAAGCGCAGTGAAACTGAGATAACCCGATTTAAGCTTGAACAAGAAAAAGCTAGATGGCAAGAACAAATACGTTTAGCAGAAGCTGGTGGACTAGATTGGAGTCAAGCTCAGATTGATGCTGCTAAAGCCACGGTTAAAGGCATCGACCGTGAATTATCAGAGCTTGATGACTTTATTAAAAACATCGGTAAAAAAGGTTTAGGCGGTACTTTGCTTGAGAAACTTGGCTTTGATGATGACCAGATTGATGCCCTAAAAGATGCTGTAAATATAGTAATAGAACAGCTTCAATCCATTATGGATGCCGAAGTTGAATTAGCTGAACAGGCTGTAGAAGCAGCTGAAGCTCGAGTAGAGGCCGCACAAAAAGCTTATGATGCCGAGGTTGAGGCTCGCAATAATGGCTATGCTAATAACGTAGCTACTGCTAAAAAAGAATTAGAGCAAGAAAAGAAAAATCAGCAAGAAAAACAAAAAATGCTGCAGGCAGCCCAAAAACGTCAAGAAGCAATGAACACTGTTACTCAGGCATCTTCGCTTGTCACAGCATCTGCTAATTTGTGGAGTTCATTCTCTTCAATTCCTATTGTTGGCCCAGCTCTCGCATTAGCTGCTATTGCTACAATGTGGACATCATTTGCAGTAGCTAAAATTAAAGCCAAACAAGTAACAGCGAGCCAGTCTGATGAATATGGAGAAGGAGGTCTTGAGTTCTTGGAAGGAGGCTCTCATGCATCTGGTGATGATATTGATTTGGGCGTAAAGAATAAGAAGAAGCGCAGAATGAGAGCTGAAGGTGGAGAAGCACTTGCTATTATAAGTAAGAAGCGAACTAGGAAATACAAAAAGATACTTCCGGATGTTATTGATAGCCTAAACAAAGGAACATTTGAAGATAAATATCTTAATGCATTTGCCAGTTCAGATGGGCTAAGTATTTCTCTTAATTCCAATGGAAACATGGACCTCTCAAAAATAGAGGATGACGTTAGAAGTATTAGAAAGCAGAGTGAAACTAAATACTACACGTTGCCTAATGGCACAGTAGTTATTCAGCATAAGAATGTTAAACGAATTATAAAGAATTAAAGTATGATACCCCCAAAATATAACTTTTATGTAGGAGCTGCTAACAGTAATATATACTTTTCAAGTGGTACCGGAATAAACAACTCAGGAGAATTTGTATCTGAGTCTGGTAAATATTCCTATGGCCTTAGTAGTTTGAATGAAAATAAACTTATTTTTGTTAATTTAATTTCTGTAAACAGCTATAATGCTATATTTTTCTATGACTCTTCAAGGAATTTTATTTCTTATAAAGCATTAATGAGCAACAATAATACTGTTATAACACCTCCGTCTAACGCTAAGTATTATGCATTTAGATTTACTAATGCAGATGCTAATTTTATGGCAAAAAAAGATACTAACTTTGTATACTTTATAGAGTCAGTAAATCCACATTATAAAGAGCTTAATAAAAAATATGCTAAAGAAAGTGGGCAAGAATTTTTCCGTATTTCACTTGATGGAAAAATAAAACTATTTGGAAGCGGTTATGAGCTTGTACACAACTCAAGTCTAGAAGACCAGATGATACTTATTATAGATAAATACAATAGGACTTCTGGTAAATGGATAGAGTATTATAAAGGTGAATTTAATAAAACGGATTGTAAGCTTGACTATGAAAAAAAGTCATGTGAGCTTAAAACAACAGCTCTCGATGAATATAATGATGTGGTTAATAAATATGAAAATACTTATGACCTTATAAAACTTGCTCCAGCCATATCAAGAATAAACCTGCATAAACGTTCTTTAATGCAGGTTTATGTAAGAGGTGCCAATTCAATATCTAATTTTTTTGGCGGCATATACTGGGAAGATGACGTAAATGAAGCAATCGACAACCATAGTGACTTGATAAACAAGTATTATTTTTCTTATATAAAAGCAGGAAATGAATTTTATATAAGAAATGCTAGCATTTCTGATGTTAATGGAGTATACGCTGGAACAAACGGATATTGGAGTAAATGGAATCCAGGTTACACGTGCAAAATGGAATTAGTAGATGGAAGCTCTACTATGTATTGGATACGTTTATATAGAAATTCAGATAATACCCTGTTATATCAGTCAGAAAAGCAATGGGCTGTTAGTAACCCTGATAATAAATATATAGGGATTGAGGATATTAAGATGGTAAATGTAAATAATTTAAGCGATACATTTGCTATAGAGAGTCCTTTCGTATATCATATCTATAGACGTTTACTTTGTGATGTAGATACTGTAAAAGATTCAGAAGGTATAAAGAACACATATGATTTGCCATCTGATGACTTTGTCACAGACAACAGAAATTATAAAAAGTGTATTGGGCTAACAGGCGGAATGTTTTTCTGTACTTCTAAAGCAGTAGATGAGCCTACAAGATATGGCTTAAATGATTATAACCAGTATTTTACTAATGAATTTATTCCTAGTAGCACCGGTATAGGTAGACCTTTGCCTATTAGTAGAAATTCTTGGGCTAATGCCTCATTGTGGTATGTATACGATAGCTATTATTCTTTATTTGAGCAGAGATTAAGAAAGCAATATACTCTTAGGGATAGTTATTCTATAGCAGCAGCAATAAAGGCTTTGCTTAAAGAAATAGACCCTACTCTTCAGCATGAAGCAACTGCCGAATATAGTCGCTTTTTGTATGATACAACCGTACCAATGTCGATGGCAAGATTTTATGTACATATAACACAAAAAACAAATATACTTAAAGGTGAATATGACCAGCCCGCTCAAAAAGCAGAAGTATCATTAGAAGATATAATGAAAATGCTTCGTGATTGTTTTAGATGTTATTGGTATATAGAAGATGGTAAATTTAAGATTGAACACATAAGTTTCTTTATGAGAGGAGGCTCATACTCTTATAATACAAATGTTCAGCTTGATTTTACTAAACTAGTAGACCAGTTTAACAAAAAGCTATCATCATATTTTCAATCAGAAGTAGAATATGATAAAACAGACCTAAACCAACGATATGAATTTGGCTGGATGGATGACGTTACTGATTTGTTTGGTGGAGTAACCATAGATGTTAAATCTAACTATATACAGAAAGATAAAACAGAAGAAATAAATATAAGCCAGTTTTCATCTGACGTGGATTATATGCTATTTAACCCATCTAATTTCTCAGATGATGGCTTTGCATTATTATGCCCTGTTAAAAATGGCTCCTCTTTAGAATTGCCCATAGTTGAAACACAGCTGGTAGATGAAAACGGTGATACATATAATGCTGTAATTCAGAATTTCTATGCAGCTTGGGCATATCTTGTGCGCTTTTATATGTATGATATGCCTGCATCAAATCTTGACTGTAATGTGCTTGGAGATTTATATGCGAATGATGTAAAAATGTGTATGAAGCATACTATAGAATTTCCTACTGAAGAAGATTTGGATGAACTTGAATTGATTAAAACCACTATAGGAAATGGCAAAATAGATGAGATTTCTATCAATGTAAATACTCGCCATGCTAAAGTAAGATTACTTTATGCGCCTCAATAAAGCCGTGTGTTAAAAATTATTAAGAAATTTTCTTATATAGATTTTTATTTGTAAATTAGCAACATGAAGTTAGTGAATAATAACATATCGCCATTGCCTTTTTACGATAATCTTGCACTGCAAAATCACCGTAAAGATTATGCTTTTGGCCAGGTTTATCCGCTAATAACCTATAAGAATATGTTATTGCCATTTCAAGCAGTTCTTAGAAGTGGAACATCTGTAGGCTGGGTTAGGCTTTATAACTTTAACACTGGCAAGTATACAGACATAACGGCAAGCATGAAAGAAAATGGCCTGACTATCAAATCATATACTGGCTTCAAGCTTCTTAAATATCCTGGTACTCTTCCTATAGTTGAAATAAAGCGTGAAGGTTTGTATTATTTAGCTATTTCAATATCAGGTTTAGGAACTATATATTCTGATATATTCACTGTAACTAATAAAGTAGACAGCTATTTACTTCTTGAGTATTACAACTCATATAACTTTGAGCTTAAAAATGGCATAGTAGATTTTTCTGATAATTTCAAATTTAGATGCTACTTGAATACACAGATTGGTAAGCCTGAATATGATTTTGAAGAAGAAGCCACTGAGCGAATGGGCTATACTTTTATTGAGAGCCAAGTAAGTAAAAAGATTTATAAGTTCACATTTATAGCTCCTGAATATCTATGTGATGCTCTTAGGATTGTAAGGCTATGTGAAAACAAACAAATCACGAGTAAATTGCAAACCTATGATTTAACTACATTTAGCATGGAGCCTGAATGGGAAGACCAAGGAGATTTAGCCGCAGTTGAGTGTGAGTTTGAGACAGATACTGTTATAGCCAACATAGGTGGATATGAGCCCGAATTACTAGGCGGTGATTTTAATGATGATTTTAATAATGATTTTGATATAGAATAATTATGGCAAATTGGAGTAATTTAAAAGCCGCTGTTGCAGAGGTTATAAAAACCAACGGCAACCAAGAAATAACTGGGGCAGTTCTAAAAAATGTTCTTAATAATATTATTAGCAATGTAGGGGGAAATTCCACTTATGCAGGTATAGCAACTCCTGACACAAATCCGGGCATGCCAGATGGAAATATATTCTATATAGCAGCAGAAACAGGAAACTATCCTAATTTTGGAGGTAGTAAAGTAATAACAGATAATGAAATAGCCATTTTTAATTTGGAACGTGGCTCTTGGATTAAATATTCTATTCCGGTAATTAAAACAAGCAGGGCTGCGCAAATAGAAGCACAACAGAATTATTTATTTGCAGCAGCTACAAGCCGTAATGCAAATATAGTTTCAACGGGATATTATGAGGCATTAATTGATGCTTATATTCCATTAACACCGATAGCAGGAGCAAAGTATTATCTTACGGTCTTAAATAAGACAAGTAAGACACTTTCATTATACTATACTACATCTGGAGCATTAAGCGGTAATACTAGCGTGTATGACTTTAGGGAAGATTCTACATTTGGCGACTATTCACTAATGAAAACAAAAGCCAATAGTAATGCTTGGGTCATAATTAATTGGAATAAATTAACCAGCAATGCAAACGGATATTACGAGGGCATAGAATTAAATCCCCGTGTGTTCAAAAATCCGAACTATGATAGCCTATTAGCACTGATTAATACTGCTAACTCAAAAATAGGTGATATTAATAGTGATATATCTAAAATAAACGGGGATATAAATGAAGCAGATAGCACGATAAATGCGCTTATAAGCAAGTTGGGGCTAACTTATTCCGGATTTACCTTAAAGGAAACTTTAAATAAAACAGCAATATCGGAACGAGGAGAAACATTTACAAGCTCTTTGGAAAAAAGTACGGTA
>ERZ773241.1446-NODE-1446-length-22515-cov-10.314069_pt1 | contig 22515 bp, 20 predicted proteins | sample MGYA00580989_ERZ773241 | MGnify/ENA primary metagenome ERZ773241 (study PRJEB29015, sample SAMEA2737804) | human gut metagenome | biome: human gut; feature: human-associated habitat; material: faeces | place: China | collected 2012 ... | reverse complement strand
TCCATGGCCACGAACTGAACATCAAATTTGCTGGTTACATCGTCATATACCTTATGTACCACCTCGTAACCAGCATTCTGAATGAAGTGAGATACATCGTTCAAATCTTTACGAGAGGGAAGCCCACCGTGATTCCCCACGCCCCAGAGCGCTACTCCCACATCCGAGTCCTCGCAGACAGCGGCTTTGCGCTGAATATCCGTCAGGGCCGTTCCGAAGCCGCTGCAATAAATGGATTCATCCTCCACCCGGGACGCTTTGACACGGCTGCCGTCTTTCCCAACCCAGACAAATTCCCGGGCGGGCAGCGTCAACATCTCAGGCATGGGGCGACAGAACAGGTAGGAATCAAAGCCGCACTTTTTCAGAATCTGTACCAAACCAACCGAGTGGCCAAAGCTGTCAAAATTGATGGCCGTGGTGGGACGAATCCCGAATTTCTCCTGAAAGTAGCTTCTGCCTAAGAATATCTGCCGGACAAAGGCTTCCCCGGAGGGCAGATTACAGTCCGGCTGCAGATACCAACCTCCCATAATGTGCCATTTCCCCGCTTTTACCTGTTCCAGAATTGCATTGAACAACTCCGGGGCTTTTTCTTCCACGAACTCGTAGAGCAGAGCTTCATTGTGGTTGAAGATATAATCATACTCCCGAAGAAATTGCTCCGCCTGGTAAAAAGTTGAAATTGCCTCTCCAAGACCTTCTTCCCAGTCCCACATCCACACAGGGTCAATATGAGAATTACAAATCAAATGAAGTTTTTTCACTGAAGCACCTCATAACTTAGTGTACTTTTTCCGTCAGAACTTACTAATCTCACTTTTTCTGTACAATGGTTACGTCAAAGGAGTGCCTGACGCATTCCCGTATTTCTGACACGGAACCCAGTTCTCCAAAGCTCAACATTTGCGCAGCAGCATTGCCGATAGCGGTAGCTTCCCCCGGTCCGGCATACACAGTGCAGCCGGTGGTCTCTGCCGTTAGCCGATTCAGGTATGCCGCATTACCGCCGCCACCGATGATGCTCAGAGCATTATACGATTTTCCTCTGCTTTCGCGCAGCTGAGAAACCGCCTCTCCATAACAGGCTGCCAAGCTGTGGTACACCACTGCCGCAAGCTGTGCAGGTGTTTGCGGAACCATCTGCTCACTTTCCGCGCAGGCACGCTGGATTTCTCCAATCATACTGTCCGGCGACAGGAAACGGTCATGATTGCAGGGGATAATAGAAGGCACTACTGCATCACTTAGTCTGGAAATCCGGTAGGTGTTCTCTCCCTTTCAAAAATGCAAATTGCAGGAACATCAACCGTGTTCCCTACTTTGCACTTCTGAGTGGAGACAGATGAACTGCCGGAATCCGTAGTAGAATGGTGCAGTAATGCCCTGTGTCTTATGTCATTCAATCTATCCTTTTCTGTATGCCCTATCGTTACAGATCATCGTGCATTTCCATCGCAACAATATAAGTTCTCCCTTGGAAACTATAAGGGTTTTCGCCAGCGCCGCTGGCACAAAACAGGTAGAGCGGTGTCTGGCATTCATCGAGCAAAAGGCACAGGCGCTCCATATTGCCCTGAACAGTCCTTGTTCCATCCAGCCAGTTGACATTGCGGGAATAAACCTTTTCCCCGATCACCGGTGTAAAGTCCAGGCAATCTTTACTCTCAGCGTAAAAACCGCATCCCCACTCCCCGGTAATGCCAAAGCTTCCGTTCTTACTATCATCCTTGGCAATCAGGCAAAATGTTTCCCTCTTTTGATCATACCAAAGAAACGGATCTTCTACGTGAATATTGGGGTCATCGAAGCGAAGGATCGGCTGCTCTGACAGCCGTTCGAACACCCCATCCGGTTTGTCAGCCACCGCAACGCCCAGCATCAGCGGTTCCCCTACCCCTCGCCGGGACTTATAAATCAAATAGGTTTTCCCCGAGGGTAAAATCGACACAGACGGGTTGGTCGTAACTGTGCAGTCCCAAAAAGAGCAGTCCCTCGGCGAAAGCAACGGCGTATCCCTGCGGACAAATTCGCCATAAATGGAGTCCGCCACCGCAACCCCGATACGCTTCCGGTTCCACACTTCCAGATTCTGTTCCGGAGGAGTCTCCTGATGCGGAGCCGGGCCGCCATAGGTTGTCCCCATATAATAGAGGTAATACTTTCCTGCGTAATACTGGATACAGGTATTGTGCGTATTCATCCCGTCGAAGAACTGTGGGCCTCTGCGCGGAAGCACGACCCGCAGAAAGCTATACGGTCCCTGCGGATGGTCGGAAACACATTGAATGATTTCACTGTTATACAGCCAATTCCAACCGAACCCATATTCTTTCTTCCATCGGGAACAGAACATATGATACTTTCCCTCTGCCCGGATCACCGCACAATCCCAAACATAGTAGTCCTCCATCTCGAATGCTATAACCGCATTCCTGGAATGAAAAGGGAAGCACGTCATATCAAAGTTCTCCCCTGATTGCTTTTACTACCTGCTCGGAGCAAATCCTTGCGCCTTCCTCAGACAAATGAATTTTGTCACTTTCCCGAATGTATTCTTCGATGTTGGGTGCAACCAATGAGTATAAGTCGTTGATTTCCAGCCCCAAAGCCCGGAGCTTGGGTACAATCACCGAGTTATAGCGCAGGATTACAGAGTTATCATTGTACTCATAATCAGGCCGTACAGGCGTTGTGGTTGCAAAGATGACACGCGGCGCAATCATTTTCAATTCCTTCGCCACGCGGAGCATATTATCCACATATTCCTCTTCGCTGGTGAAGGGCTTTCCGTCGCTGAACAAGTTTGTGGTGTCCCAAAGTCCATTATTCCAGTGGATGATATCCGCTCCGGTAATATTTTCGCGCCACTCAAACAGTCCACGCAGGGTGTACTTCACAAAGCGGCAGTTTTCGTCCGGCTGGTATACTTCATAGTCGCTGCCCAGCAATTCCGGAACCCTTGGTCCGTAACCCACAAGGCGAATGGAATCGCCCAGCAAAACCACTTTTTTCATTGGAAATCTCCCATCATGCTTTCTGATTAATTTGATAATATTATTGATTTAGAACATTTCGGCATTCTCTGCAAACACGTTTTATGTGCATGCAACGCCCTTTCGCCAATCAGTTCATATCCTTAAGAATTTTCAGAACCGTCTCCAGTTCTTCTTTCTTTACTATGTTCTGAGGCTTATTCTGCCGAACGCAATCATAAAAGTAATGGATTTCATTGGCGTATCCACTGCTTTGGGGCAGCTGTGAGAACTCTGCAGCATCGGTATCGTCAAATGGGCATACAACCTTTCCATCCCGTTGATAAATACTCAGCTTTGCACCTTCATAGGCAACCACCGCCTCCTCGAACTGGAAACGGAAGGACATATGGAACGGATAAGGAGCTGCGAACCAGGATGCTTCTGCACTGATGAAGAAGTCAGGGTAGGAATAAACCGCATGCAGGAAATCCTGATCTTTTTGCTTGGAGCGGAAGTGATCGACCTTCACAGGTGCGCCAAAAGCATACACGACAAAATCCAAATCGTGGATATGCAGGTCAAAGGGCACAAAACCGGATCGTGGTTCGTCCATCATCCAGCCGTCCCAGCTCCACTTCGGATAGCACCCAAGGCGCTCCATCTCACCGGAAAGCAGCTTTCCATAGCGCCCGGTATCATAAATCTCCTTCAGCATTACATACTCCGGCCAGAACCGGATGCACTGCGCCACCATAAACTTTACATGGTTTTCCTCCGCAGTCCGGTACAGCAGCTCCACATCGCCAACCTCCATGGAAACCGGCTTCTCGCACAGAACATGGATTCCCTTCTTCATAGCTGCCAGAGCGAACTTTGTATGCAGGAAGGTGGGAACACAGATGTCAAGTATGTCCAGCTTTTCCTTTTCCAGCATCTCATAAAAGTCCGTATAGTGGCGTGCGTCCGGGTAAGCGTCCATCTGCTCTGGGCGGGTATCACAAACTGCCACCAGTTCGCAATCGTCCAGCTCCTTCCACACCGGCAAATGCGTGTTGCTGATGCCACCGAGTCCAACAAGTGCAACCTTATACATATTCCTCTCTCCTTAAAGTGCAGCAAAAATCTGCTTCAGATAATCCCGGGCAGTCAGAATGTCCGCATCCTGCTGAGCTCCCTCAATTTCTCTTTCAATGGTTACAGCCCCATCATAACCTAAAGAATGGAGCTTTTTGAAGAAAGCAGGGAAATCGACCTTTCCCGCTCCTATACGAACCTCTTCCCCCAGTTCATGGCCGTTGGTAGGATAAAAACCATCTTTCGCGTGAACATTCCGAACGAATTTACCCAACACATCCAGCGCATCCACTGGATTTCCCTTGCCGTAGAGGATCAAATTGCCCGTATCCAGATTGACACCCAAATTGCCCGTTCCTACTGTTTCAAAGCAACGAAGCATCGCCGTGGGTGTCTCCTGCCCGGTTTCAAACAGCAGCCACTGATCATTTTCTTTCAAATGCTCCGCCACCTGCCGCACTGCATCACAAAAAGGCTGGAAGTTCGGATCATTCGGATCCTCCGGGATAAAGCCCATGTGGGTAACAACATCCGTAATTCCTAAGGCTTTTGCAAAATCAGCACCATCACACAGGTTCCTTACGCGGCGCTCCCGCCACTGCTCCGGGAGAAGCCCAAGGGTTTTGGGTCCGTCATAGAAATCCCATACTCGAGGGCCTTCGTAGCCGCACCACAGGGCAGAAGGTGTGATTCCGTATTCCTCCAGCCATTTTTTCATTGTATCCGCTTTATCCAGTGTGTAGGTTTCCGGAACCCAACTGATCAGCTGGCAGCTGGTAAATCCCATCTGACGCAGTTTCTTCAGCTTCTCCGGCACCTGGTCAAAAAGTTCAAAGTATACACATGTTCCGACATCCATGTTTCATTCCCTCCTAAACGGGCACTGTTTTATTGGTTCTCTATAGATTTCCTGATTAAGTCTTCGAAAACCGACTGTAGGAAATTCCCCTATGATCGAAGATGGTCTGTCCAAGGCTTCGTCAGGCTACACAGTAAGTGTACAATGCTTCTTCCCGTTCGTCAACAACCGGCAAGCACAAACTGGTGCTTTGGTTCCATTTCACTTGCCGACGATTCACGGGAGTGGCTCTCACCCGTTTCCATTATCAATCAGCTTAGACTACCTTTTCAATACATTCCCCGTCCACGCCCTGACAAAGAAAGCCGTGGCCGGGAAAGGGGCATTCCTCGCACAATGGGGACGCTGTACAGATGGGCTTCTCCGTCTGAGCGGGAGGGCCTGTATTGGAACGGTATTCCGGTCTGGTTCGTTTGAGTTTGGAATTTCATTGTTCGGATTCTTCACTTTTACCTCCATATTCCCCGGCGCCCTTTTTTCAGGCGCTGGTAATTGGTAGTGTCAAGAGTTATGCGCAAAATTGATTTTGGAATCTGGTAGAAATCTATTACAGGGGGCGGCTTAACCGCCCCTTGGTTACATTACAGCAGGCAGGGCGCAAAGGGTCAAGGGCGGCGGTACGCCGCTTGTCTTGCCATTGACGCTTTGTGACCTGACTGCTATCAGCCCACCAGGGTCTCCTGCTCCATGGCTTCCAGATGCTTCATATTCATGTACTTCTTGCTCCCCCACTGGGTTCCGGCCACGTGGCGCAGCCGGGCACAGACCAGCATCAGGGCAGAGTTTCCGTCAGGAAACTCACCAACCACCCTCGTCCTGCGCCGGATCTCCCGGTTCAGTCGCTCGATTACATTGTTGGTTCGGATCTTCACCCAATGCTCGGAAGGAAAGTCACAGTAGGTCAACGTTTCCTCAATGCTATCCGCTACTTTCTTCGCAGCCTCCGGCAGCTTCATGGCCTTCAGCTCGGCAATAACTGCGGCAGCCTTCTCCCGGGATGCCTTTTTGCTCTCCTGAGCGTGGATCGCCTTGAGCATCTTAGCCACCAATTTTACTTTGGAGCGAGGAACAACGGAAAACACATTGCGGTAAAAATGGACCGTGCAGCGCTGGTATTTAGCGTCGGGAAACACTTCTCCCACAGCTTCCAGCATTCCCAGACATTTATCGCCAACAATGAGCTTCACGCCGTCCAGTCCGCGGCCTTTGAGCCACTGGAAGAAATTCACCCAACTGGCCTTGTCCTCCTTCATTCCTTCGGCAGCACCAAAAACCTCACGATATCCGTCTTCATTCACGGCAATCGCCACCAAAACAGCCACATTTTCATATTCACCGCCCCAGTTTCGCTTGAGGTAAATACCGTCCACATACACATAAGGGTACTTTCCAGTCAGCGGCCGGTTACGCCAGGCCTCGATGTTGACATAAGCTTTCTTGTTCAGCTCACTGATTGTGGAGGCGGACACCTTACTGCCCCACAGGACTTCGGTGATGTCCTCCACACGGCGCACGGACACGCCTGCCAGGTACATCTCGATAAGAGCTTCCTCTACACTGCTCTCCCGGCGGCGGTAGCGCTCAATGATGGCTGTCTCGAAGGCAACGCCCTTGAGACGGGGCATATGCAGGGTAACATCCCCGGAGGTAGTGGTAAGCTTTCGATCATAGTGACCGCTGCGGTAGCCCTGACGGGCCTCGCTGCGCTCGTAGCGTGCTGCCTGGGTGAGTTTTTCTGCTTCAGCTTCCAGCAGTTCGTTGAGTGTCTCCTCCACGCTACCGCGGACCAATTCTTTGATTTGACCCTTGATTATTTCCTCGTTGAATTGTACAATGTTTTTGGACATGGTTTGTCGTCTCCTTTCGAATGTGTGTGTAGCAACTTCATTCTACCAGAGACCGGCAAGCCGTGTCTACTTTTTTGCCTTTTTTAATTTGCGCAATTTATTATACCTTATCTGAGAAAGGATTTTTTATGGAATACATTACTGTTAAAGAAGCAGCCGAGAAATGGAATACATCCGTTCAGGTCGTAAGACGTTTTTGCAGGCAAGAACGAATTGCCGGTGTTGTTCAGCAGGAAGGGGCATGGTTGATCCCAAAGTACGCAAAGAAACCCGGCAGAGCAGAACCCATGGAAGCGGGGGCTGCCATACTCCCGGCGTTGGCACAGAAGCTGCTCCGACAGAAAAAGAAGAGCTTTCACGGGCTGTACGATTATGTCCAAATCAATCTGACCTACAGCTCCTGCCGTCTGGCCAGCAACCGGCTGACCCGGCAGCAGGTGGAAACCATCTTCACGAAAGGAAAGGTGTCGGTCTCCTTTGAGCCCATGAAGGTGTCCGATTTGGTGGAGGTGCTGAACCACTGTGTCTGCGTTGACTACATCCTCGACCATACGCAGGAGCCTCTGACTCCGAAATTCATCAAGGAGCTTCACTACCAGCTGGTCTTTGGCACGGTGGATGACCGCCGGAAACGGGTTGCACCGGGGCAGTACCGTAGCCCCAAATCCTCCCGCAGAGTACCCTTCATGCTGCCGGCTGAACAGATCAGTTCCAAACTGAAAGCCTTGATTGCGGAATATGAAGCGCTGACGGAGGTGGAGCGCCGGGACATTCTGCGCTTTCATGTACGATTTGAGCGGATTTTTCCCTTCGAGGACTGCAACGGGAGAATCGGTCGGCTGATTCTGTTCAAAGAGTGCCTGCGCCACGATGTGATGCCCTTCATCATCGATGACAAACGCCGAACCCGATATCTGGAGGGCCTCCGGGAATGGGACGATGATCCCGGCATTCTGACGGAAGTGGTGATGGAAGCCCAGAGTCGCTTTGATGCCCAGATTCAGCTGCAAAACCTATCGGAGGACCGACACAATTTCCTGTCGGCAGGCGTTATGGAGGACTGATTATGAAGATCGATTACATACCCGCAGGGGACTACTGCATCCCCAATCTGGAACTGCCCCAGGAATCCCGTCCCATCGGCAAATGGGGCAGAATGCACCGCTGCTACCTGGAAACCTACCACCCCATTCGGTTCAATCAGCTCGTCCTTTCCGGCACCCTCTGGACGTATCTGGCTGACCTGAACGAACAGGCGCAGGCGCGTATGGACACGCTGATGGAACAAATGAAAGCGGCAGAAGGCGTAATTGAAGACTTGAAAGCAAACGATCCTATGGCTTGGGTGCAGAGGATGAACAGCATCCAAGCTAGGGCGGAGGAGATCGTCCGGGAGGAAATCATATATGGGGAGGCTGCGGTATGAGCATCTTAGAAGACTTTTGGTATGGCAATATCGAGCCGTCCGAGTATGACACATCCTCCGCAAAAGAGTACAAGGAAGCACTTCTGCGTATCAGCCGGAATGAAGAAAGCCTGCAGGATACGCTCACGGACGCGCAGAGAAAACTGTTCGCACAGTACCTGGACAGTGTTCGTGAATTTCAGGACATGGCAGAATGCCTGCTGTTCCAGAATAGCTTCCGTCTGGGCGCCAGAATGATGCTGGAGATCATGAACGAATAGGCGAAGCACCCACGGCACCCAGCGGTCTGCCTGACCGCTGGGTGCCAAATGATTATGCGTAATAACTCCAAGGCAGCATGCTTGGGAAAGACTGCGATCAATCTTACACACGCAGAAAAACGCTTTATAGAAATGGAATGCGAGCGTTTCTTACCATATAGACACGAGTTTTTAATCATTCTTCTTTTATACGCTTTTTTCTTTAATATGATGGTAATTCACTTCAAAGTCCATCGTATTTTTAGTTCTACCAGAATCCATATTACTTTGTGGATAAAAAAGATTCCTGTTCTATTGTTACACCATACTCTAATATTCTTTCCATCGCATCCTCAAAGATTGGATACTCTTGATTCACCAAAGCAGCTTTTATCTTTTCCAAATATTTTAAGGAACGAACAAGACCATTCATATGATGGGCTGTAACATCCTGCCCAGACATCCGCATAGGCAATGCCTTTGGAATCAACTGTTGAAGCTGTGAATACATCTGGAAGCCTCCGAGATCAATATCCGCCCAAAAGAAAACCTCACAATCCGCACGCAAAGCCGCCCCAATTTTGGCAAAGAGCTTTTTCTTTTGCGGGCTGAGAAAACCGCCATGATAGACAACCAATTCTTCCTTGCAGCGCTCTGATAAAATATACTCATCGTAATTTGTCTTGTTTTCGATGAATGTTATCTTTTGCGTTTGTTTTAGATCGATTGCGGTAATGTAATCAACAGCAGTGCTGGGCAATGCAATGCCGAATGGACCAGCAGCACTCAGATTAATAGAGCCGGTTGCGGTATGGATAACACCATTTCCTGCAAGCTCATACAGTTCTGGGCGTGCGTAAATGCCTAAGTACGCCAGCTGGTTCCGAATACCCAGTTCCCCTTCCTCACTTGCCTGCGCCAAACCCGTATCATATGTCTGGGCAATGCGCAGGAAGCGCTCTCTCACACATCTCTCAAAATATTTGGTGTCATGATAGCACTGGCTGCTGAACGCCCGCATGGTAATCGATTCCCCATGCATGGAGTCATATACTTCAAATGCCGTAAGTAAATCCAAAAGAGACTGAAAGTCATTTTTGCAATACGATGGCACTCTAAAATTTCTCTGTGCTTCGGTACATATATCGTCCCGCCAAGAAACAATCCACTGCGTAGAGACATGCGAAAGCTGTTCAAGAACCGTTGATGCAACTTTAGAGGCAAGCTCTTTTGGATGCGTTCGACCAACAAGGCTGTAACACTCCTTGACTTTGTCCAGATTTAGACTAACGCACGATAACACCGGCCTGCCTTTTACCCACTCGTTTGTAACGAAACCTTCTTTTTCCAATGCAGTTGCGGCATCATTAAATGTATCCCGGATAGACGCATCCTGATAATCGTATTCTGGAAATTCCTTCTTACCGGAAGCAATGCGAAGCATTACCCGCCTGTTTGATACGCCAGGTTCCATTAAATGCTTGCTACTTTCATATTTATCCAACAGACGGTTGAGGATAATTACCTTCGTCATACGCATTCCATCCTTTTTCCGTAAGTCAGGATATGCATTTGATACTTATCTTTGCTGACCAGAAGGGTACGATCTGCTAGCGGCATAATATCAGGCAGCTTATCCGGTGGTGTGCAGATAATGGCCTGCAATCCCATTTTTCGGAGAAGGCGGACACTTTCCACAATTCTTTCACTGTCCATTTTGTTGAATGCTTCGTCGAAAACAACTAAGCGAACAGTATTGTTAACCAGACCGGACAGGTTGTTGACCTGATAAATCTGCGCAAACGATGCAAGTACAGCAATGTAGAAAGGCGTCTGGGTTTCGCCGCCAGATTTGGTGTTCAGCGTCTGAGAAAGCATTTGCTTAGAGCCGTTTTGATCTATGGTTTCCAGATCAAATTTCAAATAGGTTCGAAAATCCGTAAATCGCTCAATATTCTGCTGCAGCTCACTTTGCTTTCTGGCATTGACCTGTGTATCGTCTGACATAGCAATGCGGCCAAATAGGTCCTCGATTAGTTTTCCGTATTTTTGTTGGAACGGCATTGCAAAGAGACCGGCTTCACCTTCCATAAGCTCCGGAGCCATAATCATATCATAATAATCTGCGTAGTCAGGGTTCCGATCAACACGGAATTTATATCGGTCCGTACCAAACTGTGCCTGATCCAGAGCTCTATTCAGGCTTTTTACCTGATCCTGAACCTGATCAATACTGGACTTAAGCTTCGCCAAAAAATCATTCTGGAATTGCTCCATGGCGCTTTCGTAAGCCGCCTTAATTTTGGCGCGATATTTTGGAAGTTCGCTTTCTTCCAGCAGGTTCTGTTCAGCAGCATATTCCTCGTTATCCATAGCATCAATCCGGAAAGAGCAAGGACGGAATTTATCTGCATACTCAGAACGCGCACGGAACAACTTTTGCATAGCGGATTCTCGCTCCCGCACGGTTTGTGCAAGGCGATCATTGAAGTTCTTATAGACAACGGATGCTTTCTTCAGTCGGCTTAATTCCTGCAGATAACGAGGAATTCCTGTTTTTTGAATAAAGTCTTCAGAAAACTCTTCCGCTATACGGTCTTCCATATTGGCTATTTTTTGATTGATTTCCGGGAGAATATCCCAAACCAGCGCATGGATGCGGTTTTCTGAGAGTGCTTTCTCTTTGATGTATTGCTCTTTGCTATCGCCCAAAGACTCGATCTCTCCAGCAAGCTTCGCAATGATTTTTCTCTGCTCGCCCAGCCAGAACAGATCCAAGTGGGACATTTGCTCCTCGATTTGCTCCAATTCGCGGGAGATTTCCAATCCCCGGAGGTAGTCTGTCTGGCGCTGGGGTACTATACTCTGGATATAGCGAGCAGAAAACAGCACCTCATGGTTTTGGTGCTTTGAAAGCGTCTGATAGATCGGCACCCAAATCTGAAGTTTCGATTGAAGCTCTGTAAGCTCTGCTTCAATGCGGGCGATTCGGAGTGCAACCGCGCGGCGACCAATGAACGCATCGTCCATCAGCTCCTTCCGGATTGGTCGAACAACGTACCCCTGATAGAGCATGCCATCTGCTGTGATTGCAGTTTTACTTCTCCTCAGCTGATCCACATGACTGCAGCAGACAACGCGTCCCAGCAGATAATCAATATAGCTGCGCGCCAAATCATTCTCCGTCTCCACCTTTTTCGCAAGACTGTCTGGCCACGGTTCCAATCGTTCTCTCTCGCGCAGTTTTCCAATATCAACCAAGCCAAAGGAATTCATTCCAAATTCCCGCTTAATCTGATCATAAATGCGCAGAGCATCACGGTAGTATTCCGGAGGTACCAGTAGATAGAATTTCTGCGTGTTCAGATATCCCTCCACCGCTCGGCGCCAGTGTTCCTCGGATTCCGGGATCTCCAGAACGTCCGCAAGGATATCGATCCTAACCGATTTTCCCGCCTTCTTCGTTAATTCTACCTCAAGACGCTCTTTCAGGCGCAATAGCCCCCTTGGGTAGTCTTTCACATTCTTGCGCAGATTGTCCAAGGCGACCGCTTTCTGATCCTGTTCGGCTTTTAGGTCATCAGTCAAAACTTTCACTTTATATGCTGTATCGCGGACTGCAGCCATAAAATTCGCCGTTGCATCTTGCGCTCTTTCAAAGACTGCAATGGATTTTGCGAAAATCTCATAGTTGCAGTCTGTGAACAGCGAATATGCCTTTTGGGCCGTATCTGCCGCATCTGTGACCGAATGCAACACTTCATTGATATCCCACCCCAGGATTGTTTGGCAGAGGCTGCACATGTTGCCAGCCTCTTGTTTCAAGTCAACCACTTCATTCTGAAGCTGCCGGAGCAAACGCTGCTGCTCTGTAAGTAGGGATTCCTTTGATCGGCGAAGCTTCTCCTCTTCACGTGAAACATCGCTTTGCGCACATGCGGCAATGAGTTCCTCCTTTCGCTGCTCCTTTTGCCGAATCAAAAGTGAAACCCGCTCAATCTCAGAAGACACCTTCTGAATCCGTTCTTCGCAGTCCTTTTGCTCTAATAATGCCTTGTTGTTTTCCGCCTCCAAATCTTCCTTCTGTGCCCAAAGGACAAGGAATGACTGCTGCTGCCAGCGATCGATTGCCATCTGCATTTCCCGAAACAATCTGCCAATTTCTTGCAATGCAGTCAGTTTTTCTTCTTGTCTTTGTGCCAGCTGTTCGTGGCGCTTATAATCCCGTATGTTTTGCTGCATCTCAACGATATTGGGCTTATCTGGAATATCACAAATGTTTTCGGTAATGAACTTTTGGATATCCACGATTGGGCGAAAAGAAACCGCTTTCTTCATCATCCGGGTAACCTGCTCATTATGAACATTCCATTTTGCCAGCATATCCGTACGGTATTGGCTCTGCGTATCGTAGAACTTAGCGCGAAGGTCATATTTCTCCTTCGTGCGCTTTCGGAAATCCGTATAGTCGAGAGCAAAGCCGTTTTCCACAAATCCATCTTCTGGTATTTCCCCATCATAGATAAAAAAGTGTTCGATGTTGTTGCCATCACTACGGCAGTCGAAGACAACACCGGTAACGAAACGTGTCCCCTCCACATCATCAAGAAACTCACATGCAATATAGCTGGAAAAATCCTTTCCGCGTCTGGAGTATGGGTTATTGTCATCCATATCAGCCCGCAAATAGCCATCCAAAGAACGCTGTGACTTTTCGTTTGCCGCCTGGTTAAAGTTCCTGGCATTGGTTTCCCCGAGGAGAACAATCTGTAATGCATCAATGACTGTAGATTTACCTGCGCCATTTTTTCCAGTAAGAAAATTGACATCGCCAACTTCAATGATCTGCTTGGAGAAATAGAGCCAGTTAATCAGCAGAATCTTCTTCAGTTTCTTCATCGTTCTCCTCCTTCCTTAGAACAGAAACAATCATATTCAGCTTGTCAGCGGACACAGCGGACAGAACCGTTGGAAGAATCGCAAACTTACAACTGCCTTTATTGTATTTTCCATCAATTCTCTGAATGATAGAGTGGTTTTCAAGGCGCGTAAGTGCACGCTTAACTTCTTCCATATTGGGCTTGGATGGCAAAATGGCATAGTCCGTGACGACTTTCTCCAATACGTCTCTTACGGTACAGATTGCATCCTGTTCTAACCCAAGGTGCTCTTGGTTTTCATCATAAATCATTCTGATGGCTAAAAGAATCGCGGTTTCTTTTTTATCAAGATTGCAGCGGTTGGCTTCGTCCGTATTCAAGATGTAAAAATAACCGTTCATATCATCCTTGCGAAGATCCCAATCCAAAAGTGCAAGGTAATCCCGAACCTGTTCATAATGAATGGACAGAAATGTATAATCAGGATTTGCAACACGGCCTTTATCCGGTCTATATAAGGTTCTCACAACGTATGTACGACTCAACAGCTGGTTACACACAGACTTAAATTGATCGATATCTCGCTGGGAGGCACTGTTTATCCAATCCACATTCATTTCTTTTCCTCCTTGCGGCTGATCTGCAGCTGCGGAACTGAGTATTCGTTTTCTGTGAAACTGCCACCTAATTCCTTAACGGTATATCTTGCATTTCGATCACTACTGGCAAGGACAGTCAGCAGACTCATAATATACGCTTTATCATCCTGGAGCTGCATATCTTTAGAATAGCAAGTATCTGACTGACCCAGCCAATTTTCAACATACGCCTCTACGGCTGCTCTGTCGTATTCGGAGTGCAGAATCCCCTGTACCTGCCTCAAAATCTCGTCATCGATAGATGTGTCTTCAATCGGTACAGGCTCTGCCTTCGTACGCTTTCCAGGCCGCTTTCGATACCACAGACTTTTCTCTGAAATAAACGATTGCTCATATAATTGAAATGCTGGCTGGATCTGCTCAACAAGTTCGGATGCTCTGCGATTTCTTGAGAGTTCCTGAAGCAGATAGTTTAGATTGCCGCGAACATTATGATCACGGTTCGTCAGATTTTCGATTTTCTGGGTGGTTGCCCTGGTATAGCGCCGGACTTGTCCATCTATTTCGTCCAAATAGTCACGCTCGATACTATCATATCGCTCCTTCACCCAGAAAATTTTTTTCAAAAGATCGGTGCGGCATTCCTCTAATGAAGATCCACGTTTGTCCTGCAGCGCAGCATTTGACATTGCAATTAGGAGGGCATCATCCTCTACCCAGCTTTTCAGAATCGCTTGGATCGGTCCACGATATTTGGGAACGGAATCCTTAATTTTCAGGGGACGGATATAGGCCTCTGCAATCTTCTGCCCATAATCATCAAAGTGAGATGCCAGAACTTGGTTTACCTCCTGCATCTCGATTTGAACTTGAAAAAAATGTTTCACATTATGGTAGACCATTTGCAGCAAATTAATAAGTGACTGCGTGTTATCATAAGCACTATAAATTGCAGCCATCTTGTCGTACACATTGTCTCCTTCATCCGCAACTTTTAGCGTGGAATAGGTTCCGAATACATAGGAATACCCCCGAACAGGGCTGTCATCCCGCAATTGATGGAACAGTTCAAGCAATCGGCTGCTGTAGCCAGGGACTGCAATATATTCGTCAAAATCCTCTCCACGTTCCTTCTCAAACCAGCCTTTGGCGCAAAGCTTTCGTATCAAAAATCTGGCACGTCCTGAGACATCACGAAGCTCCTCTTCATCAATATCCTCCCCATCAAAAGTCGCATCTGCCAGCTGCTGCTCCAGTTTGCTTCGCAGCATCATGTACAACATATTTTCCGGTATTTTCAAACTCTCTCTATACGCGCAGTATAGGACATCCAAAGCATCTGAGTACAGGACTCGATTAGGTGAGGACAAAACGGAGAAAAGCTCGCTTGGTACAGCGTCAAACAACTTCATGAAAATCCCCCTTATAGGAGTTATCTATGACAGGCATTTTAATTAAACTGGATGATCGCCCCGATATCATTTTTGACAATGGCACATTTTACGGTGGTTTGCATTGCGGAGACTGCTTCAATGTCCAAATGAATCAGTGGATCAATGTCAGACTCGAATATTCTGACGAATGGGTCATTTACTACAGAGGCAAAAGCTACCCTGCTCCCTTTGGAAAACGTGTAGAAATATAGTTTCGCCCGGCTGTTCATAATCAAGCACTTTTCATTGGCTTTTCATTGGCATTGGCAGTTACACTATATCAACTTATTGGTCCAATAAACGCCACCTTTTAATTTCACCCTACCACCAATTTGTTTGTCTTCTTCAAGAACTTTGCCGGAATCGGGCGATCCAGTTCCCAGGTGACATTCATGGGGCGGGAGCCTGTGTGGCTCACATAGCTGGCAGTCCCCAGATAGGTGTACGCCTCGGCACCATTTGTAATCCGATCCGATTTGAACTCCCGGACGAATAGCAGCACCTTGCTGCCACGTTCCCTGTGATGGATGTACCGCTGCCCCGTTGCGGAATTCTCTGCTGTCGTGCTCTGACTCTGCCAATGGAACAGACTCTCGTTGATGGAATAGTCGTTATACATGGTCGTTGGCGAATAGTCCTTGCCTGCCTTATTGAGCGTCACAAAGAATGCATCCAACTGCTTATCGGGCAGCCACTTTACACCCTCACGAACAGTGGAAGGCTTCAGAAAATCCAAAGCAACCAACAGTTGGTCACGGGTGTAGGTGCAGTGCAGATCCAGCGGGCAATCGAAGCCCAGGTCAACCGGTTCATCAATAAAGTCAATCTTTTCGTACCGATATCGGAGCAGTTCCAACAGTTCGCTCAGAAGAACAGGGCTGTCAGAAAGGGCATAGAGGTTATCCAGCACTTCGTCGCTGCTCCAATCCTCTGCGGCCTTGCCCCAGATGGTGATATAGAACATCTGCAGCATTCGCTTTTGCAGTTCCGGCAGCGCGGCGAAATCTACATCGTCCAGCCTTGGAAGCAAATCGAGAAGGAAAGAGATCCAGCGGCGGGAATCAATGACAGCCAGCCGCGAAAAGGCTTTCGTCAAGATATCTTCCAGCGCTTCCTGGAAATCAGGCGCAACATCCGCTCTTGCACAGAGTCGAGAGAAGGACGTAAACTTGTAAACTGCTCTGGGGTCCAGATGGTAGTAGTCCAGAAAATTGCCCAAAGTCAGTTCCAGACCGGTGTCATCGGCAAAAGAGGCCACCCGGGACACCAGACCAGCCGTATTTCCGTAGGAGGCACGGATGTTGTCGAGAATATATCGAGCCGCTTTCTTTTCCAGCTGAATGTAGCAGCCCTTGGGCACAGATACGAAACCATCCTTGATTTCCCGTGTGACACTACGGGTGGTATTGCTGAGTAATGCCGCAAACTTATCCTCAAAGTTGTATTTCTTGTTTGCCTGTCCGATGAAGTCCAACACGGTCAGGCACTCTTTATCCTCCGCCAGACGAAGACCACGCCCCAGCTGCTGTAGGAACACGGTCAGTGACTCCGTAGGACGCAGGAAGAGCACAGTGTTGACCTCGGGAATATCCACGCCTTCGTTGTAGATGTCCACAACGAAAATGAAACGAACCTCCCCTGTGACCAAGCGTTGCTTGGCAGCTTTTCTTTCCTCATCAGGGGAACTGCCTGTCAGATACATGGACGGGATGCCATGGTCGTTGAAATAGCGGCACATAAACTCCGCATGTTCAATGGAAACACAGAAGCCAAGACCCTTTACATCATCAATATCGGTGACATATTTCAGCAAAGACGAGACGACCGGATCGGCACGCCGTTGCGCCATCGCTCCGCTGAGGGTATAAATCTTTGTCAGCTCACTCTTGTCATAGCCGCCGGCACTCCATTTCAGAGTGTCCAAGTCCACAGTATCCGTGACGCCAAAATACTGGAACGGGCACAGTAGTTTCCGGTCAATGGCTTCCGGCAGGCGGATTTCTGCCGCGATACGGTTACCAAAATAGGAGAGGATGCTTTTGCCGTCCATACGCTCCGGGGTAGCAGTCAAGCCCAACAGAATGGATGGCTGATAGTAGGAAAGCAGCTTCTGATAGGTTGGTGCCGCTGCATGGTGGAACTCGTCTACGATGATATAATCGTAGAAGTCCGGTGCCGTCTTTGCCGAAAAATCTTGAGAATTGAAGGTTTGGATGGAGATAAAGAGATTGTCGATACTCTCCGGCTTATAGCTGCCCACAAACATCTCACCGAAGTTGGCATCCTTCAGCACAGCCCGGAAGGTGTACAAGCTCTGCTTGAGGATTTCTTCCCGGTGCGCTACAAAGAGCAGACAGCAAGGCTTGTCCGGATTCTGCTTGCGGGACCGCTTGTAATCCAGGGCGGAAATGACGGTTTTGCCGGTGCCGGTGGCAGCTACAACCAGATTGCGGCTGTAACCGCGAACTTTACGTTCTGCCTCCAGTTTGTCTAATATCTCCTGCTGATAGGAATATGGTGTGATATCCATTGTGTATACTTCGGCATTATTGGAGTCGAAATACTTTTCAGCGTTCAGCGCTCGTGCAAGACGCTCCTTCTGGTCCTCAGAATAATACTCAAACTCATTGGAGTTCCAGTAGCTCTCAAAGGTAGCCGCAATCTTGTCGATGGTCTCCGGCAGGTCTTTCTTCGTGACCTTCACGTTCCACTCCAAACCGCTGGAAATAGCTGCATTGGATAGGTTGGAAGAGCCGACGTAAGCCGTTGTGAAACCCGTATCACGATAGAACACATAGGTTTTGGCGTGCAAACGCGTGCGCTTGGTGTCATAGCTTACCTTGATCTTGGTGTTAGGTAACTGACGAAGCTCCTCAATCGCCTTTACATCGGTAGCGCCCATATAGGAAGTTGTAATAATGCGTAGCTCACCGCCGTTCTGAGTAAATTCTCGCAGTTCGTCCATCAGCAGGCGCAGGCCGCTCCACTTGATGAAGGACACCAGCATGTCGATGCGGTCAGCAGACACGATTTCCTTTTTGAGTTCCGTGTACATCTGAGGCTCATGGATCGCACCGGTGAACAGTGAACTCTGGGAAATAGAGGTCTCCGGACGGCTCAGATCCGCAGCAGTTTTTCCGACTGCCAACCGGAGATCTGCTTCCCGTAATAGCGCAAGAAGCTGCTCTGCCCGCTGGTCAACACCCAGCGAGGCAAAGTCAGCTTCTTTTGTTGTGTTTTGAATGAGGGATACAATCTGATTGGTTAGCGCAATTTGGGCAGAGAGGTCTCCACCATTGTCCAGAACGTTATCCAAGCCCTTCTGAACCACATCCGCCAGGTACTGCGCCAGCACCTTGGATGCTTCCGCCCTGTCAATGGGCGCAACAGCCTTGCGAGCTTCCGGGATTTCCGCCAGCTCGCTGTTCAGGGCGTTGTTGATGACTTGTTCGTAAAGACCATGGTGCAGCATATCTATTTCCTCGATATAAATGGAGTTAGAGGTGGTAGTTTAGTCTAATTGGCTCTATGTAGCCATTGGAAAAAGTAAACTGAAGAACTGATCTGTCAAAACTGGGATTGTCTGCGTGTATGATCCTATGGTGGTTGGGGCAAACAATCATCTGGTTGGTTGCGCTGTTGTTCAAACTCTTTGTGAAATAATCAATATGGTGAGCCTCGCAGACGTGTGCGTCATATTCTTCGCCAATGGATTGTCCACAGATCTGACATCGATAACAGTATAGCTGCTTCAGATTGTCACCAATCTTCTTATTCAGTTTTCTGATTTTTCGAACACCCTCCGAAACCTGAATGCCTGCAGACGGGTCATCAATCTCGAAGTTCATTTCATTTTCAATGTGCTATTCCGAAAAATCACGAGCATATGTAGCTACCGCAATTACGTCTTCTGAAAGAATTGGGTCAAGTACGTACGTATCGTCGAATTCTGTGGTATAGATTGCGAGGAAGTCCTTTGCATCATCTGGCAGCCTGATTATCCGACGGTCGCCCTTTTCACGACTTTGGCGAGCTCCATTCAGATAATTGTAGCTTTTTGAGAAGACAACCTGAAGCGCCCGGGCCAAATCTCCATTCTTGGCATAGCGAATCTGCAAAATGTCAGATTTATGGTTCCACTTCTCTTGAAATTTGACATTGCGAATCGTTGCATTGTAGGTTTTTCCGCCCAAAATAAGTCGAATTGGTTTTGCTTCTCCCTTCTCCAGGTAACGTCCCATGATTTGCCCGAATACAACCTGTTCCTTAATGGGCAGTGTAAGCCATTCAGTCAGCAAAGACCAATCGACTTCTTTTTGATAAACATAGCTGTCTTCAATGCCCATTTGAGATCACATCTTTTGCTTATATCTGTACTAAAGACGCAGCCCAACATATTGGTGATTGGGGAGTTGCTTTCGTATATTATAGAACTAGATGGCATAAAAAGCAAGAAATCGACCTATGATTTTCTAATCTACGGAAACACGCTCGAGGGCTTCGTGTTGAAATACTGCGCAGTTCGTGATAAAATGACAAAACAGTATGTGGTCTTAATCACTGAAATGCGAAAACTGCTAAAGTCTCTTGCGGTTTTCGTATTTTTTCAACGCGCGTACGTTTTTTCTATAATCTATAATTAAAAAGCCACCTCTACCAGAAGTAAAGATGGCTTTGACAGATTAACCAGCCTATAATTTGTCAATGGAACATACTACAGCCTTTGCATATTTTTTTGCTGTAAAGTCAATGATGTTACGGTTGACGCCAAAGATCAAAATCAAATAGGCACTCAAGTGAACGATTCCGCAAGCGATGTGCTCTACTGGCATAGTAAGAAAGTAATCTTTTGGCGAAAGATCCCAGTTTGTGATAATAACCGCAACGATAAGCACCACACTGTAAACAGTCAGACACCCAATAAAGAGAGACTTGACAGAATAAATGTTGCGCAAAAAACCGTAGTTCAGATTCTCTTCCTGAACGAGCTTGAATTCTGCTGTGCGCGTTTTTTCTCTTAACCATGCTGATGCGGATCTAGCAGCATCCTTTCTTGCATTAGGATCTTCACTGTACAGATCGCTGAAACTGGATTCAAGTTTTGCCAGTCTATCGCAGTAGCGCTTTCTCGATACGGTACTGATTTCCGACGATTCAGCCATTAGGAACTCCGCAATGTAGTCCACCTGATTTACCGAATTTCCCCAATATCGTATCCAACAGGTAAAGAGGCCACTGCCTGCGATCAACACTGTAGTAATTACCACTGTGCTAGAAAAAGTACGCACGGCATCTACAAGGATATAGGCATCAAGCAGAAATGGGCTCACTACGAAGATAAAGGCGCAAATCCGAGTACGAATGTCATATCGATCAAAAAGGTCAATTTTCATTTCTTACCTCCCATAAGGGTATAGGCATCCCGTATTTTCCCTAGCACATCAGCCTTATCACTATACAGCAACAGCAGTTCGGAATCGAGGATATCAAATCCGGTCCCATACTCAGAGGCGCGTCGAAAACGAGCAAACCCATGGGTATCAACTCTGCAAAAATAAAGCCGATACTTTCCTGCAAACTCGGTGAATTGATCAGGGAAACAGCAGTTCAAGACAATGGTCTCCCCCTGAAGTCCACTGGAAAGTAACGCATGAGCATGGGTGTTATGGCCTGTTACAAAGCATATGCCATCATTTCTGAATGGAAACGACTTCAGGCAGACAAAATCTCCCTCATCGGCGCAACGTAGGAAGTGGGTGTGGAATACCCGCTTAAGATATTCCACACGTGCCGTAACTTCATTTTCTTTGCCCTTCCACAGGTAGTAGGTCATCAAACTGTCTCCCCGAGAGATTTCCCTAGGACATACTTCGGCGCTGCCACATTTGCACTGACATTGATGTCTCCGGAAGTCGTGTAGCTGACCGAATGTCCGTAGTTTTTTTTCTTCAGCGTATCAGAACCACCATTGGTCGTTCCAGTATTGTCAGAGACATAATACTTGATATCCAGTCCGAACTCTTTATCCTTCTGTGCAAAAATTTTCTCTGCAATTTCGTATTTACCGTGATGTGGGAGCTGGATGTATGTGACATTCTTCAAATTGGGTTCAACCATTGTGTATGAACTATCGCCACACAGAAGCAGATATTTCCCATTGTCCATGTTAATCCTGGCCTGGAAGCAGATGGCATTATAAATGGTCTCTCCGTCAATCGTGTCGCCTTCACGGTTATCAAGGAATTGGGCAACAGCAGACAACGCGGCATTCTTCTCGGGGCCAACAATCTTGACCCCCATGCAAACAGTGGGAAGTGTCAGTGCATCCACCAAATCGACCTTACCGCTCAGGGAATAGATATTGTCATATTTCTCCTGAATTTTTCTGGTCAGCGAATCCTCGGTAACCCTCCCATCACCGATGAGCTTTAGTAGTTCCTTCTTGTACTTCAGCAGAAGCAGAGTATAAACCCGTGATATGACACCAGCCTCAATCAAATACGGGAGTCCATCGAAGTGGTCTGCGTCATTGTGGGAGAGTATAAACTCCGCCTGCGTATACTTTGCCTTTTTCATTTTCATGTAGTCGAGAACACGTTTCGCATGCTCCTGGCATCCGCAGTCATAAATAACCAAAGAAGAGCCGGTATCAACCAGGATACAGTCACCGTTGTTTGCCGTCTTGTCAGCGTAGCCCTTATCGGACATGAAAATTACTGTCATAATAAATCTTTCTATCCAGATTTGTTAAATTCCAATAGTACAGAAGCCTGTTTTCTGTTTTATCCTCCAAAATTCACAAATTTTTCACAAAGATATTGACAACTGGATCCGAAATCGATATAATTCTCTTGTCTTTATACGAATATATGGTTTCTGTCAATAGGGAAGTGAACAGGTTGCATAGGCTATCTGTCCATTTTTATAATACCATATTCTTCTAAAAAATGCAAGCCCTCGCTGTTTTGCGAGGGTTTTCTTTTTTGCCCATCAAATTTCCTATTGATGAATCGTCATAATTCCAGACGGCCTGCACAGTCAAGACCCCTGGCGAAGCCAGGGGGTTGCACTGACCTTATGGTGTCTTCACATCCATGCCGTTCTGCAAAGCCAGCGTGGCGCAGGTATGCCCTTACGGTATAATTACGACAAACCGGGAAAGCCCTGAATTACCAACGGT